>Ga0187886_1004054_pt1 | contig 10685 bp, 7 predicted proteins | sample June2016WEW_20_1_FD_133001 | JGI IMG/M metagenome (GOLD analysis project Ga0187886, IMG submission 133001) | Peatland microbial communities from SPRUCE experiment site at the Marcell Experimental Forest, Minnesota, USA - June2016WEW_20_150 | ecosystem: Environmental > Terrestrial > Soil >...
AAGTGGACGGTTTGCCTCGGAATAGGTGGACGATTTGGATCGGAATGAGTGGACGATTTCAATCGGAATCAGTGGCCGGATTGGATCGCAACAGGTGGCCGGAATGGGTCGGAATACGCAAGAGCATCAAAAATCTGTTGGTGTTCCGAAATCCCTACCAGGAAAGGTTAACCTTGTGGCAGCAGATGCTTCCTTACTTAATACTCCTGAATTCTTATCCTGGTGTGAGGGCAGGTTTAAAGAGGAGCCATATGCTTTCAATATTGTCAAAGGCATTGTAGGAAGACTCCGCAATCTTTCAGAGATCGGCAGTCTTGCGAGGCCTGAAGAAGATTTGAAGGATTTGATTCATAAAGAAAAGGAAAGGTTGCTTTCTGCATGGAAGAAGGAGAAAACCCCTCAACAAATTCCTCTCTTTAGGAAGTTTCTTACACCAGAGCAGCAAGAACTGCCTTTTGAGAAAATTACAGATGATCAGTTCTGGGAAGGGGTACTGAGTCGAGTCACAAAAGCCCTGGATGAATACTATAAGGATGCATCCGAGCGTGGCGATACGAAAGCTCAAGTCTTCGCTCATGAAGCAAGCCGTGGATTCAAATTATTAGAACTTTTCAATAAACGATACGATGTGGTGGCAACCAACCCGCCATACCTTGGCTCAAAGAAGATGGGAAATATTCTGAAGAGCTTTGTTATAGGATCATATTCATTTTCTAAGTCCGATCTCTTTACAGCATTTATTGAAAGATGCAACATGTTGGCAGATAGGAATGGCGCTATTTCTATGATAACCAGAACCTCTTGGACAAACCTAAGATCATTTGGCGGACTCCGCAAAGTCCTCAATAAAGACTCTACTTTAAGGTCTTTTTTGGAGCTTGGTTCAAACGCATTTTCAACACCCATGCACGTAGGGGTAAATTGTGCGCTTTTCATCTGGAGACGAGTTCCTTGTCTTTCAACTTCTGTATTGGCCTATTGGACAGTTTCACAATTCTACACGCCGTACGAAAAGGAGAAAAAGATTTTATCTCTGGTTCAAGATGAAAATAGTGTTACCTGGCGTAAACATGCTGAGTTTCTTTCTTTGCATGGTGCACCATTATTACTTGCGTTGCCACCAAGGCTGATTACTATGCTTTCCAGATCGAAAAAGATATCCTCAATAGCAAAAGTTAATGATGGAATGACTACAGGCGATAATGATCGCTTTGTAAGATTTACATGGGAAGTACAAGTTGGGGAGCGGTGGCGATATTATGTAAAAGGCGGAGGTTACCATCGCTGGTTTGGAAACGAAAGGTTTGTTGTAGACTGGGAGAGAGAAGGTTTTCGCATAAAAAAACATCCAAAATCATTTGTTCGTAATGAGGATAGATATTTCCAACCAGGTTTGACATATTCGCTTTTATCAGCTGGGTGTCTCTCTGTTAGGCTTTTAAGAAATGCTGCCTTTGACCCCGGAGGTATTTCTGTTTTCCCGACCCGAATCGAAAACATACCTTATCTGGCAGCTATACTTAATTCGAGGCTGATTTCATTCGTCCTTCGAGGTCTTGCACAAGGACCAAGATTTAATGGGGGATATGTTGGCTCCCTTCCTTTACCCGAAATTTATGATAATAGCATTCAGTATTTAGGACATTTTTGCCTTGAGGTGTCTCAAATTCTTTCCACGTCAGATATAACAGAGCGAAGTTTTGACAAAAATACTCTAATTTCATCAGGAAACTCCTTCCTCAAGAAATATCTTACAGTTCAATCGCAAGATTTCTCTATTACAGCATTGCTAATTACGGGGGAATATTTGATTGAGGAAAAGCTATTAAAGGTATATGGAATTACATCAGAAGAAAGAAAATTGATATGGGAACAAACTAATCTCCCCGCAGGGTATTATCGGCTTATTGAAGGCTACGATGTTATCCCAGAAACAATTAAGTCGGAAATTCCAAAAGAGTTAATCGAACATATTGAGAAACACGATCGTATCAAACCATCCGAAGAAGAACTCTCAAAAATCAAATCAGGTCTACGTGCTTTGTATGAGGCAGGTCCCGGTGCAAAGATCGAAGATGTGGTTGAAGAAGAAGCTGATTCTGATGATGAAGAGGAAACCGAATCTCTTATCGGCAAGAAAATTCCGATTCCTACTGAGACCTTTCTTGAAGAACTATCCGTCAAAATGGAGATACACCCTATTTCAATCTATTGGCTCTTGAAAGAAATGCGAGAAAAAGAAGGAATTGTATGCTGGCCTGAGTCTAAACGCTACGTAGAAGATTATTTCACCGTAATGATGTTAAGGATGCTTGGGTTTCAATGGCCAAAGCAGGTTGAGGCAAATGAGCCCATCCCAGATTGGGCAGATAAGGATGGAATTATTCCCATAACTGAACACACAGAAGAAAAGGTCCTGCTGGAGCGAATCCGGGATAGAATTGGTGCCAAATTTGGTGAGAATAAAATAAGCGATATCGAGTCAGAGTTTGCTGATATTTTGTATAATGCTGCCTGCAAAGAGGCTGAAATCAGAGGCAGAACGCCTCCGAAGAAGAAGGTAACCCTTGCCCAATGGCTTGAGAAGGAATTTTCCAAGCGCCATACGAGCCAGTTCAAAAAACGACCAATTGCTTGGCACCTCACAAGCTCAAATGGAACATTCCAAGTATTGATTTTTTGTCACAAAATTTCCCTTGATATTTTTAAAAATCTTAAGAATAGGCACCTCGCCAGGGTTCAGAGTTATTATGGTTCTCTTCTTGAAAAGGCACGGAAAGGAGAGTCAGTTCCTGGTGGACTGACAGCCGGAAAACTTTCAGACATTGAGTATGAACTTGAGGAGTTTTCAAACAAGCTCGATAAGCTGATAGCGATGCCATACGAACCTTTGATTGATGATGGAGTTCGCGTAAACATTGCTCCATTACAGAACCTTGGTTTAATAGCATCACCGGTTTTAGCTACTAAGGATGTTGACCGTGCGATTGCTGATCGCAACCGCTGGCGCGAAGATGACAAGGAACAGGTTACACTTTGGAGAATATAGGATGATAATACAAGAACTGCGAGCAGAATTTAACGAATACTTTCAATCGCTTGATCCCGAGCTCATCTTGTGGTTAGACCATTCTGTACAATGGAAGGGAGTCATTGAGCACCTTAAAAAAGATTTTAAATTGATAGAATACCGAGGAAGCCAGCTTGAGGTGAAGGCAGAGGTTGAGCTTACCTGGGCGAAGGGTGACAGACCCAAGTTTATTCTCTATCTACCAGGATTGACCCGTGATGCTTTAACTGTTCTGAAAGAGTATGAATTTTCAGGGAAGGTTTTTGAGGAAACGATACTTCATTGTTTCAGGAGATGGGGTATTGAGTTCGAACGAGAGCATGAACCCGAATTGGAAAAAATACTTCCTGTTCTTATTACAAGGTTTGCCACGAAGAATAAATCCTTTTGGCAAAAGCAACTCACTCCAGAGAATGTCCGTGCACTTCTTTTTGACGATGAGTCAGTCAGGAAAATGCTGGCAGCCCCTGAGACAACGGCAAAAGAATTGAAGGACAGCGGTGCTTATGAAATATTTTGCGATTTTATTGAAGACAGATTCGGAGGTCCTAACCTACGTAAGAATAATCCAATTGAATGGGCTCGCCAGTTTACCGCTTATCTTATCCTAACCGAGGTCAGAGTTGGTGCAGGACGGCATACTTCCTTCCCAAGGTTCGATATCAAATGGGCAGATGACAAACATGAAGGCGAATGTCTCTCATTTATCAGAGACTGGTTGCGGAATGGGACATATAAAGAGGATTATAAAAGGCTTTCAACCGAGATTGAAAAACAATATGACCTCTCCCTTTGGGCTGCCGGACTCTCTGAATGCCCGGCGGGTGAATCTTCTCTAGCGGTAGAAAAAGCATTAGAGAAAAACATATTAGCCAAAATCAACACTATAAAGACTCTCGGTGATCTGCATAGTGTTCTGTCAGCGGAAGTTGTGAATATTGAGCAAATGGCAGAGCATTTCTGGTCCAGAGAAGGAGATATCGTCGCATGGGGGGCACTTCGATTATCACATAAAATTGTTAAAGCAATAGACCATTGTATGGTGGAATTAGAGAAGACTGATTCTCCAAGTGTGCTAGTGGGGAAATATACAGGAGAATGGTGGGAAATTGATAGGAATTACAGAGCTTATCGTGCTAAATACGATGGTAAGGATAGACTCAGCAAGCTCTCTCTAAATGTTGCTTCTATTTATAGGGAGTTCCAGAATCTGCTTAATGAAAAATTCTTAAACCTGGTAGAAGCTCAAGGAGCCGTGACGATAGAAGGAGTAAAAAAACAATGCTCATTTTGGGCAGAAAGTGTAAGCCCATCAAGGAAAAAAAGGGCTGTATTCCTAGTTGACGCATTACGTTTCGAGCTCGCTTGTGACTTAAGAGAGCGTCTACAGAAGGCAGTCAGAGATGCTCAAATCAAATGTTTCCCTATGATTGCATCAGTTCCAACTCTAACTCCTATTGGAATGGCATCGATTATTTCAGGGGATGAAATTGACATTAGTGCTATTTCCGAAGGGGATTGGAATATAAGAAGTATTAGGAAGGGGGAATCGGGCAATCTCAACTCAGTAGAAGAAAGAAAGAGCATATTGGGGAAAAGGCATTCCAAGGTTGCCTTCTTTAATCTCGAGGAGATACTGAAACCATCTGAGTTAATCATTGGGGATGGAAATCCTATTATCGTATTTACACGAGAAATGGACGGATTGGGCCATGATAGCGGAGTTCTGAACTTATCTCTCGATTATTTTGGCCAATACCTGGAGGGTCTTATCCGTGCAATTAGACGATTGGGATCAATGGGTATTGAAGAAATTCATTTAGTTTCTGACCACGGTTTTGTTATTCTTGATGACATTGCAGACGCAGATAAGGTTACCATTCCAAAAGAATTGGAAGTCTTCTACAAAGGCCACCGATGCCTCGTGGGGCAAAACTTGCCCAAAGAACTTGGGAAAGTTTTCGAACTCCCAAATTCTGACGGTTTGCAATTCTGCGTTCCAAGGGGAATTGGAATTTTCAGGACAAGAGGTGGGAAACAGTTCTTCCATGGGGGCCTTTCTCTTCAGGAATTTATTGTTCCGCACATACATTTAGTCTTCGCAAAGGCACAGCCTAAGTACGGAGCGAAGCTTAGGGCTCCAGAAGCAATACGCAATCTAATTTTTGATGTTGAATCGTTGCGGGCAATTCCGACTGAAGGTGTTTTCTTTGGGGCTCCAAGATTCGTGGAAATTGCGGGGGTGCTTCCCAAAGACGGAAGAGAAGTTTTTCGTCAATCTGGTCCTGATATGGTTGTGAATCAAGAAAGTGAAACTTTAAAAGTCAGGCTTCGAATTAAACCAGGGACCGTCTTTAGCTACGGTGATATGTTAAGCCTTGAGTTAAAGGACGCAGATACAGGGGAACTATTGGATAGATCTGAAATCCGTATAGAGGTAGAGTGAAATGAATGTGCAAAAGAATAATGCGGGTAGAAGACCAGATATTGAACTTCTTGATGCTCTGGATCAGAAGGTCGCCGCCGTCTTTCCGGGGAGATTCGTTAAAAAGGAGCTGGTTCGCCGAGTGAAGGCAGGGGCATATCTTCCTGTTTTTGTCCTCGAATATTTACTCAGCCGGTATTGTTCATCTACTGAGCCTGAAGTCATTGAAGAGGGTCTTGATCATGTCAATGAAATAATCGCTGAAAGATTCGTACGGCCAGAAGAGAGTACAAAGGCTCAATCAAGAGTCAAGGAGCTTGGAAGCCACACCATCATTGATAAGATAAGAGTTAGACTTACACCAAGCGAAGATAAATACTGGGCAGAACTTCTTAATTTCAGCCATCAATATATTCACATCCCAGACCATTTTGTCAGGGAATATGACCGACTCCTTCAAGGAGGGCTTTGGGCACAAGTTGATTTGGTCTATTCATACGATGAAGAGAAAAAAGGACGAGTAAAGAGTCCTTTTATTGTTCAGAACATTCATCCAATCCAGATCGCCACCTTCAAATTGGACGAGTACTGTAAAGCACGGGACCAATTCACAACGGATGAATGGCTTGATCTTCTTGTAAGATCGATAGGAATTGAACCATCCATGTTTAACAAGAGGGAAAAATTTCTGTTCATCTCACGTCTGCTTCCCTTTGTCGAAACTAACTTTAATCTGGTTGAATTAGGTCCTCGTGGTACAGGCAAATCTTTTGTGTTTCAAGAGATCAGCCCCTATTCAATTCTTCTCACGGGACCAACAACTGTAGCAAATCTTTTCTACAATATGCGTACCCACGAAATTGGGCTTGTGGGAACATGGGATGTTGTTGCCTTTGATGAAGTCGCTGATCTGGAGAAAATGCCCAAAGAAGTTATGACAACTTTGAAAACGTATTGTGAATCTGGGATGTTTGCCAGAGGACGAGAAAACCTGCAAGGAAGAGCTTCTCTTGCGCTCTTTGGGAATACGAATCAACCTGTTGATGTGCTTGTTAAGACTTCTCACTTATTCGCTCCGATGCCATCTCATGTTAGGAATGACATGGCATTCCTTGACAGGCTTCATTTTTATCTTCCTGGTTGGGAAATGCCTAAGATGGAAAATCGTTTTCTCACAAGTCATTACGGCTTTGTTGTTGATTATCTTGCAGAAGCATTCAAAGAGATCAGAAAACAGAACTTTACTGAAATTGTGGATCGATTCTTCCGATTAGGTTCACACCTAAATACGAGGGATGTCAAGGCGGTTAGGAAAACAGTTTCTGGTTTCATCAAACTAATGAATCCATCTGGAAATGTTGATCGAAATGATCTTGAATCCTATTTAGAAATCGCACTTGAGGGGCGAAGGCGAGTGAAGGAACAGCTTAAGAAATTAGGGGCCTACGAATACTATAAAACAAGTTTTTCCTACATTGATGAAACTACAGAAACAGAAAAGTTTGTTGCGGTTCCTGAGATAGGTGGAAGTCATTTGATTTCACCCGACCCTTTACCCCCAGGGTCTGTATATGCAGCTTCAGTAGGTAGTGGTGGGAAAGTCGCATTTTATAGACTTGAAGTTGCAACATCTCAAGGCACCGGAAAAATCAAGATATCTGGGGCGATAGATGCGGCCCTTCGACAATCGGTTCAGACCGCATGGTCTTATTTGAGTTCCCGAAAAGAACAATTGGGAATTTCTGATATTTTTAATACTCAGGATTTTCATTTCCAAGGGGTCGATTTACTCAGTAACCATGAAGGGTGCGAAGCAAGTGTTGCAGTATTTGTCGCCATATACTCTGCAGCTTTGAATAAACAAATAGTACCTGCTTTAATAATTCTGGGTGATATGACCGTTCAAGGCAATGTTAAGGGTTGCAGATCTCTGATTGAACCCCTCCAGCTTGCAATGGAAAATGGCGCAAGACGAGTGCTACTCCCGACTGAAAACCGCCGTCATTTCCTTGAGGTTCCCGCTGACACTGTGGAAAAGGTAGACCCAGTCTTTTATACAGACCCAGTCACAGCTGCGAATAAGGCTCTTGGATTACATTAAATAGGTGATAACTGAGTTAAAGGGAAGGCTCCGTTGAGAGAAATTTCTTTCGAAAATATGAATACTACCTGGTATCCTCTTAAATGAATTCCTTCAGGAGGATACCAGGAAAATCCCATTAAAGAAATATTTTAATTAACCATCCCCAAAACCATCCCTCCCACTTTCTGTAACCGATAACTCGCCTCCGCAGATAATCCTTCAAACTGAGCCGCTCGGGTATAAGCATTAACCACATGGAACATGGTATTTCCCATTTCCTGGTTCCACCCCCATTCGACCGCTTCCTTTTCTTTTTCTCCAATCTGAAACTGCCGGTTGAAATTCTCGATGGTCATCAAAGGATTATCAACCTTGCTTTCAGTGGAAATCCTGTACTGGTCCCTTTGTTTTCCAAGTTCTAGAGAAACCTGGTCCAGAACTTTGGGAAATTCATTGAAGATCTTCAGGGAGACATGGCGGTAGGAAGCTGAGACTTCAGTTTTGGAGATCATCCCGTTCGTACAGACCAACCTCAGGACGAATGCCGCTATGGAGAGGGATGAAAGTCCAACTTCAGAATTGGAAATGGATATTCCGGGAGTAAACCGGTCCCCATTCACCGAGAAAGCTTGATTCCCATACAGGATGCTGACCTCCATGAACTCAGCATCCAGGTGACATTGAACCTGGGTATCCCTATCGTATCCAAGAGAATCGAGTTTCTCCATGATCTGGAAGTTGTCGATGGGCTTATACTTGGGGGTAAAGACAGCCCGCACTTCCTCGCCATCGAACCGGAAGAATAGCTCTTCATTCTTTTCGTTCGTGATCCAGGAATTCAGGTTAGAGGCCTGAATTGCAGGAGGCCATTTTCTCAAGAAACGGATCGGAATTCCCAGTCTCCAGGCGATGGAGTGTTGGGGAAGAGTTTTATGGGATGCGGCAACAAGAAATGGTTTTAAGCAAGGATTCTGGGTTGTAATGGTTTTAAATCCTTACCTTTTCTGATAAAATGATAAATGATCAGTGGAGTGAAAGCGTGAATTCTTAAGCCGGGGGTAGTCTATGGATGAAAACAAACTCTTAGAGCGAATCACGGTGAACATAAAGATCTTTGGTGGTAAACCAATCATCCGCGGTCGCCGTCTCGCGGTTGAGCACCTCCTTGGTATGCTTGCTGCCGGGGATACTCCCGAGACCATTCTCAAGGGGTATCCCTGGCTGGAAATGAAAGATATTCAGGCTTGCCTGGTTTACGCTCGAAGGCTGGTTGGCCACGAAAGGGTTGAACCCCTTTTGACAGGGACAGGGGCATGAAAATCCTCTTGGATACCTGCATTTGGGGCGGAGTATGCAAGGAATTACAGGCTGCCGGGCACGATGTCATTTGGGCAGGGGATTGGCCTGAAGATCCGGGGGATGACGAAATACTGGAACGAGCTCATCAAGAAGGCCGGGTTTTGGTGACTCTGGATAAGGATTTTGGCGAATTGACCATTGTCCATAAGAAATCCCATTCCGGGATTATCCGCCTGGTGAATCTTAGCTCCCGGCAGCAAAGTTCTATTTGCTTGCTTGTATTAGAACTTCATGGAAATGATTTGAAAGCCGGCGCCATAGTCACTGCAGAAGCTGATCGTCTTAGAATCCGCCCGTTTGACAACCAAGAAGAATGAAATAGGCTTAAAAATTTGGGGTTGGGGGTAAGAAAAAGGGCCACAGAATCTCTGCAGCCCTTTTTTTATTTTGGTGCCGAGACCCAGAATCGAACTGGGGACACGCGGATTTTCAGTCCGCTGCTCTACCGACTGAGCTATCTCGGCATCCTTTTTTGGATCGATAACTTCTTAATTATAATGATCTACCTCTAGCAGTCAAGATTTTTTTGGGGCTTATTTCTGCAAAAGGGTCTTAGGATTCTAGGGTTCCAGGGTTCTAGAAAAAACCAGTTTCAAATTTTTACCCAAGAGATTCACCCGAACCCTTGAATCCTCGGCCCCTTGGACCCTGCTTTTAAGTTATTGCTCCCGGACAACCATAGTCCCGGCAATCGCGTCATGCCAGGCGCGTTTCTTGGAGCTGAAGCCCACCCAGAAAAAACCCAGGAAAAATGGGATCCCCGAAAGGGTGTAGGCGAACGTTCGAGCCAGTGCGCGGGAGAAGCTCAGCGGTTGACCATCGGTCTTGAGGACGCGCAGCCGAAAGATCATTTTACCAATGGTCTGACCCCAGGCTCCATGGAAGAAAGTGAAGTAGGTCAGGGTCAGGATCATTGCCAGGGGAAAGAGAATGGGAAGAACGATGCAAATCTGCTGATATAAGAATATTTCTCGTCCCCCTCTCGTCCCCATTTCCGCCGCCAAAAAACCCACCACCGCAAAGATCGCCAGGATGAAGACAAGAATTAGCTGATCGACGGCAAACGCCATAAACCTGAGCCAAAACGCTCCTTTCAGCGGGCGCTCCCAGATGACACCCTCTCCCTCTTCTTCGAGAAGCTCTTCAGAGGAGACCCTGTCTGACAACGCAAAGTCAGGGCCAGATGCAGGTTGACCCGCGCCTAAAATGACCCGGGGTTCGATCTTCTGTGGCCCTTCTTTTCCGCTAGGTGGGGGAACACTCTCGGGCCTGGAGGGCTGGAGACCTTGATCCCCGGATTGGTTCGGCTCTTCGGCATAGAAATTTTTCAGCAGTTGTCGGAGAGAGGTCAGGTCTTGACCACAATTTGGACAGATATCCACGTCATCGCGAACTTGCGTGAGGCACCGCTTGCACTTCATCTTGATCCCTATTTAAAAGCCTTAGGGAAATTATAGATTCGGAGTATGGCGGAGGCAAGGAAAATTTTCCACCTCGTTCAGATCTCCCCGCATGTACTGAAGCAGGCAGGCAATGACGATCCCGGCAGTCTCGGCGCGCAAGATCCGTGGCCCAAGGCGAATGGGACGAAAGCCAGCTTCTTGAGCCCGGAGAGCTTCTTGTTCAGAAAATCCGCCCTCGGGACCCACCAAAGCATAGATGCTGGAAGACGGATGCCCGAGAGCCTCTTTGAGCGATCGAGTCCGTTCCTTTTCCCAGAGAAAAATTTTGTTCGTATCCCCAAACTC
>Ga0187886_1004055_pt1 | contig 10684 bp, 8 predicted proteins | sample June2016WEW_20_1_FD_133001 | JGI IMG/M metagenome (GOLD analysis project Ga0187886, IMG submission 133001) | Peatland microbial communities from SPRUCE experiment site at the Marcell Experimental Forest, Minnesota, USA - June2016WEW_20_150 | ecosystem: Environmental > Terrestrial > Soil >...
GGCTCGGCAACTACCTCCTCTACAAGCCTGCGGCGCTCCCGCCCGGCCCTTCCGCGCGCGCTGATTGGGATATCTTCCGCGATCTCGCCGACCGCATGGGATTCGGCCGCGCGTTCTCGGGTGAACGCACCGCTTCACAATGGGTCGACGCTTTCCTGGCGTCATCCGAAGTCCCTGACATCGCGGAGCTCAAGAGAACGGGTGTCTATCTGGCGCCCGACCAGGAGCGCGTGGGGCTGGCGGACTTTGCCTCCGATCCCGCCGGCCACCCGCTGGGCACGCCTTCGGGCAAGGTGGAGCTGGCAAGCGAGCGATACGAGCGTGAGACGGGTTTCCCCGCTATTCCCACCTGGCGCGGCCAGGGGGGTGATGAGCGCTACCCGCTGAGCCTCCTCACGCCGAAGCGCGCCGAGAGGACACATTCCCAGAACGGCGATCGGTCGAGCTCTCTCGGCCCTGTGGACCACGAATTGCTGATGCATCCTGCCGACGCCGCACGGCGCGGCATCAATCCGGGCGGAGGGGCGAGACTCTTCAATGAGCGCGGGGTGGTCCATGTCCGCGTCCGAGTCTCTGACGACATCATGCCCGGGGTGGTTTCCCTGCACGAGGGAATCTGGTTCGAGCTCGACGCGAGAGGGGAGGACAGGGCGGGATCGGCAAATATCCTCACGGGCACGAGCGGGACCGGATCTGAGAGCTCGTGCATCATGCACGCCATCGCCGTCGAAGTGGCGCGCAGCTGACAGGCCAGGGGCCCGCGCCGAGGTGGACGAGTATCTCCGGCCCATGTACAGCGCGCGTCGCCGCAGGTATGCTTTCGCGCCATGAGACATGCGGTGATTCTCGCCGGAGGATCGGGGACCCGGCTCTGGCCGATGAGCCGGAGCAGGGAGCCCAAGCAACTTCTCCCCCTTATGAGGGGAAAGAGCCTGCTGGACCTCGCATTCCAGCGGCTGGACGGGCTGGTGCCGCCGGAGCGCCGATGGGTCTGCGCGGCCGAGGTGCACCGGGCTGCGGTCCATGCCGCTCTGCCCGGCCTCTCGGCGGACCGGTACCTGGGAGAGCCTGTCGGCCGGGATACCTTCGTCGCGCTGGCCTTCGCCTCTGCCGTCATCGCCCGCGTGGACAGGGAGGCGACAATCTTCGTGCTCACGGCGGACCAACTCATCGAGCCGCAGGACACCTTCCGCGAGGTGGTGAGCCGCGGGTTCGATGCCGCCGAGTCCGGGCCACGCGTGCTGGTGACATTTGGCATCGCACCGACACACGCGGCAACCGGCTTCGGCTACCTTCGACTGGGAGAGCGGTTCCTCGGGAAGGCGCGTACGGTCGAGGAGTTCAGGGAGAAGCCGGATGCGGCCACCGCGGAACGCTGGGTGGCCGAGGGTCCCGAACGGTACCTCTGGAACAGCGGGATGTTTGTCTGGAAGGCGGAGTCGTTCCTGGACTGCGTGAAGCGGTATGAGCCGGAGACGTTCGACGGCGTGCGCGCGATCGCGGATGCGTGGGGTGCGCCCGGGTTCGAAGGAACCATAAGCCACGTGTACCCGGGGCTGAAGAAAATCAGCGTGGATTTCGCTGTCATGGAGAGAGCCTCGCGGGACCCGGCGGTCAAGGTCGCGGCAGTGCCCATGGCTCTTTCGTGGAAGGACATTGGCTCCTGGCCCGCCTTTGCGGAAACTTGTCCGATGGACGATGAGGGCAACAGCTCCGCGGCGGAAAAGCGCGTCCTTCTCGACACAAAGGGGACACTCGTGGTCTCAAGCGATCCGGGGCATCTCATCGCGGCGTTCGGGTGCGAGGACCTGGTGATCGTGCATACCCCGAGTGTGACGCTCGTCTGTCCCCGGGACAAGGCTGATGATCTGAAGAGGCTCTACGCGCGCGCCTCGGAGATGTTCGGCCCGGAATACGTGTAGGGGTTCAGGCAGAGGCCGGAAGGCCTGCCTTGAAGAGCACCGCGCGTGAGGCCCGCGCAGCGATGGAGTAGGGCACGCCGGCGGGCACGATCGCGCAGCCGCCCCGTGAGAGCAGGAGCGTGCGCCCCGCGGCGACAACCGCCGCCCCCCCTTCGGTCACGATGAGCGTGTCGGTGCTGTGCTCCCGGCCTCCGGAATACGGGACCCCCGGGGAGACCTCGATCCGTTCCAGCGCGAACTCCTCCGCCTGCGTCTCGTATTCCCGGCTGGTCTCGGACGTCGCCCTGCCTTCCAGGATCGGCGGCGGACTTTCCCGGAATGACAGGGTACCCAGCAGCTCCGGCACATCGATGTGCTTCGGCGTGAGCCCGCCGCGCAGAACGTTGTCGGAGTTCGCCATCAGCTCCACGTCGGCCCCCTCGAGATAGGCATGCAGGGTTCCCGCGGGCTGGTACGTCCCCTGCCCCGGCCGCAGGTGAATGAGGTTGAGGAGGTAGATCGAGAGTATCCCCCGGTCGCGGTGCCCGGCCGGCAGTGGAAATGTCCGCGCCGCCCTCAGGGCCCAGAAGCCGGGATCGTCCTTTCCCAGTCGGCCGGCTGATTCCTCCGCTTCGAGCCGGGAGACGAGGGGGTCCAGGATTCCGTCCACCTCGTGCTGCGGCATGGTCATGACCATGCGGTACAGGTCCCGCAGGAGGGCAGTCCGGGCCTCGGGATCCGGTCCTGATGCGCCGAGCTTCTCCGGGAACCCGGCGACGATGGTCGAGAGCTCCTTCTGCGATGCAAGGGCCTCGAACATGTCCTCCAGGGGTCTGAACCCGTGCAGCATCCAGAAGTCTGTGAGCACGACGTGGACTTCGGGCTTGTGATTCTCATCGCGGTACGTGCGGTTCGTGGCATCGATGGGGATCCCGGCCGCATTCTCCCTGGCGAATCCTTCCTCGGCCTGGGCTCGTGAAGGATGGGCCTGGATCGAGGCCATGTCCCGCACGTCGAGCACCTTGAAAAGGTAGGGAAGGCGTCCCGCGAAACGCAGGGCGACTCCTGGGCCGAGCGTGAGCCACGGGTCGGCTGCGATCAGCCGGTCCAGGGTCATGCGCGTTCCGTCGATCTCGACCTGCGCAGGTCCCCGGGGATGCGCGCCCATCCACAGTTCTGCGCACGGCAGGCGCCCGCCATTGTCCATTCCGACAAGACCAGGGATGAACTCGTACCCACCCCACGCGTAATGCTGGATCGTGCCGAACAGGGGAAGCGCACGCGGGGTGGCCCGGTAGCTCGCGATGGCAATCCGGTCCGCCGCGTCCCGGGCCATGCGACGCAGGATCCCGTCCTCGCCGGTCCCCAGGCGCGCCATGGCGTCCGCCCGCTCGGCGCTGCGGGCGTTCGTGTAGAACCGCATCTCGGGAGCGTTCCCCGACGGCCGCAAGTGCGCCACGTCGTTGGAGGAGAAGCGGACGCGCACGCCGTCCAGCCAGTTGATCCGCTCAACCTCCGGGAAGCCATCTTCCGGGAGAAAATACCTGCTGATTCCCGCGCGGATTCCCCCGATCTCCTCTACTCGTGCATCGGAAGATTCCAGGATGCGCTCCGTCCCGTCCGCGTGTCGGACACTGAGCCCTGTGGGCGTGAAAGCTGCCTCGACGATGGAGGAATCCGAGGGGGTGAGCCAGCGCATGATCTCACGCGCCGCGTCCATGGGGAAATCGCGAAGCGCCGTGGACCTGCCGAACCTCTTCGGCAGCGAGTCCCGGCCCAGCGGGGATGTCAGGGCGCAGAGGATCGGCAGGAGGGCGTCCCTCGTGGGCAGCGGGGAAAGAGAACCGCCACCCGGCACGGCCACGGGCGCGGCGGTGAGGAATCCGCCGTTTCCCTCCCAGCCAGCCTCCCGCAGGGCGGCGATGACGTGGGGGGAGCCGATCCGGGTCTTCACGAGCTCGATGCCATGGGCACTGCAGAACTCGTCCACCGCGTCGTTGCAGCTGATGGGAACCGCGACGTGCCGGATGCCGAGAAACCTCGCGGCCAGAAGGCCGAGGAGATCCCCCGGAATGAAGCGTATTCGGCCGGCGTCCACCGCCAGGACGAGGGGACGGTCACTGTCTCCGTCCGTGGAGACGACGGCGGCCAGCGACGCTCCGCCGTTCGCATCGACGAGCGCCTGGAGGGACTGGAGCATCGATTCGTTCACCGCCTCGGTGTCCACGGGGACGAAGGTCTCGCTCCGACCCGCTTTGACCACCCGGGCGCCGAGATCCTGGAGCGTTCGGGCGAGCAGCTCCCGGCCGACGGCGGAGTGCTCCCATACCAGCACCTGCTTTCCGGACAACGCCCCGGGGGGGAACGCGGAGACATACCGACGGATGTACTCTTCCCCTGCTTCGGGATCCGGCTCGGGGATGTCCACCCTGCTCTCCGGCCTGAGCATCCCGCGCTCGTCGAAGATGCTCTGCTCGAAGGGCCTCTCGTACTCGGCACGGCGAGCGTCGGCGACTGCGGCGAGGATGGGCTGCTCATCGGCCTTCATCACTTCGCCGGAAGGCCGGGTGAACTTCAAGCCGTTCCTGTCGAAGGGAATGTGGCTGCCCGTCACCATGATCGAGGGCGCCGAATGCCGCATCGCGTGCAGCACGAGGGCCGGCGTGGGGATCTTCCCGAGATTGGAGAGGACGAGCCCCTCGTCCATCACCGCGCGGCATACGGCATGCAGGATGTCGCCGCGAAAACCCTCCTCGGGGACAATCGCCGATGTGCTCGGCCGCAGGTCTCCCGCGGCAAAAACGGTTCCCCCCTTCTCGATCTCGCCGCCCTTCAAGAGCCAGGCGAGGAAACCGCGCACGTTGACGTACGCTTCGAGATTCGTGATGTCCTTCACGAGGCCGCGGAGGCCGCTCGTGCCGAAGGCGAGCTCAGCGGGCTCGTACGCGAGGGACTTTCGGAGCGAGGTGACGACCGGCTTCTTTTTTTTCACGACAGTTCGAGTGTACCTGAATTGCGTCCCGGAATCCACGCTGCGCTACACCGTCCGCGGACGGACTGGTATATTTCCTCCATGGGTTCGACTCTCCGCGTGGGCACATGCAGCTGGAAATATCCGTCATGGAAAGGCCTTGTCTACTCAAAGGCGGCCGACATCGACTACCTTTCCGAGTATGCGGCCCACTACGACACGGTGGAGGTCGACCAGTGGTTCTGGGCGCCGCCAGAACCCGCAACCGCTGCCCAGTATGCCTCGGTGACGCCCGAGAGCTTCCGCTTCACCGTCAAGCTTCCCAACATGCTCTCTCTGACGCACTTCTATCCCAAAAAGGGGGAGCAGGGCCTGAGGCCGAACCCCCAGTTCCTTTCCGTTCCTCTCTTCCAGGAGGTGCTTGCGAGAATGGCAGCGCTGACGCCGAAGATCGGGATGCTTATGCTGCAATTCGAATACCTGAACAGGCAGAAAATGGCATCGCAGGAAGAGTTCCTGCGGCTGCTGGGCATGTTCTTCGATGCGGCCCCCCGGTCACTTCCCATCGCCGTGGAGCCGCGGAATCCCCGGTGGTCGACCAGCGCTATTTCGAGTTCCTGGCGGAGAGGGGGCTCTCCCACGTCTTCCTGCAGGGCTACTACATGACTTCGATATTCGAGACCTGGCGGAGATTCGGCAGGCTCGTGCGTGATTCCGTTGTCGTGCGACTGCACGGACCCGACAGGGAGGGCATAGAGAGGCAGACAGGGGAAAGCTGGGACCGGATCGTCGCACCGAAGGATGAGGACCTGGCCCGGCTCGTGGACATGATGCGGGACATGAGGGACCGCAGCCTGACGATCTACCTCAACATCAACAACCATTTCGAAGGAAGCGCTCCGCTCACGATCGAGCGCCTGCGCGCGCGCGGGCTGTTCGACGGGGAGTGAATCGACACATGCCACTTGCATGGCCCGCTGGATTCTTGATCCCCATCACCCTGACCCTGCTCGCCGGGATCGCGGGGACCGCCGTGGCCCAAGGCGTGAATCTCTTTCCCGCGCCGGGCGCCGAAAGCACGGGTCAGAGCGAGCTCACGGCGCTCGCCGCAGCCTACCCTGACAGGATCAGCAGCGCAGAGCTTCACGAGGGTGAGTGGGCATTGAGCATGGACGGTGAGTGGTTCTTCTGGGCGCATGGCAGGCTCCTTCCCGAGGTGGAACGTGGAGACTGGGAGCGGTATGCGCAGTTTCGCTTCTACCGGTACGCGTTGGGGGACCTTCCTCCTCTCCCGAGCCTTGATGATGAGAGCGCCGCGAGGCTCAAGAAGCTCCTGGAAGCCTCACGGTCGCATCCGCCGCGTCGTTCCGAGGTTTTCCTGGAGCGCCTTTTCAGGGCCGGTTCACGGGCGGAGACTCTGCACAGGATCGAGCGGGTGGATTTCCTCGGATTCTCCGTTCAAGTCCACGAGCGCATTGCCGGGGCCCTGCGGGAGGTGGCCAGCGATTGTGAAGCTGCACGCAGCTCGGACTCGCGAACTGCCGCATTTCTCGCGGGTCTTGCGGAGATCGATGGCTTCAATTTCCGCGACGTGGCGGGGACCTTGGCTCGAAGCTATCACAGCTACGGTCTTGCCGTGGACCTGATTCCGAGAAGCTATGCCGGCAAGATCCCCTACTGGCGCTGGGTGATGGACAAGGACGATCGCTGGTGGGCCACTCCGTACGAACGGCGCTGGTCCGTGCCGCAGCCCGTCGTGGCCGCATTCGAGCGACACGGCTTCGTGTGGGGCGGCAAATGGCTTTTCTTCGACGCCATGCATTTCGAGTACAGGCCGGAGATACTGCTGCTGGCGCGTGAAGGAATGGAGCCGCATGCGGCGGCCAATCCTGCAAACCCTTCGCAACGCTCGCAGTGATGTCCGGCGGGAGAAAGGAGTGGCGGAGGGTTCTCCGCCATGATCCGCGCCTCGGCGTTGGTGATCTAATTACTTTAAGACCGGCTCAATTGACTTTCACGCCGCGTTTGATCAGCACGATTTCGGCGAGGTTGTGATTTTTGTATAACTTCGCAGAGATCTCGTCGCCAGGTTGAAACTGTCCTCGTTCGATTCCTGTCAGCATGGTCTCAGGTGTGACGTTCCACGTTTCTTGACCATTGCCCGAGCGAACGACCAAGACAATGCCTCTGACTTCTTTGACCACACCCGAACGACCAGCGGGCCGCTCCTCAAATTTGAGAACGTTGACATGGCCCGAAGTTGCGACGTCCGCATAAACCCAGTCTGCCACGGCGATGGCACCGGTAATATGGGTACCTGAGTCTACCGTCCAGTGCCCGGTCGAATTTGCCATGACGATGACTATGGAGCCACCTCCGTAGGATTGAACTACTCCGTAATACCCTTTTGCCTGGCCATAGACTACCGATGCCGTAAGAATCACGACTGCAGCTGCAACAAATATTCGCATCCTCTTCATTGCTCCCCCTTTGTCTCGCGGTCAAATATACTCATTGGGGTTCGAAGCGGAAAGGAGATGTCGAAGATGGAACAGTCGATAATGCTCGAAAAGAAACGTGTGCTCAGCCCGGAACGGTTGCGGCATGCCTCCAAGCACCGCTTGACAGCCGCCGCGCGTTCCAAACATACTTTTTGAACATCACGGTTCATTCGCGAGCTTTCAGTGGGCAACGGCTTCGTTCAGCTCATACAGTCCGGTAAGCTGCTCTCCTTCGAAGAACTTAAGAGCACCTACCATAAACTCATCATGAAAACCCATCCAGACGCTGTAGGCTCTGACAAGCACCTCAAACGGTATCTGCAGCTGAGTACCGATTATGAAGAAGCGAGAGCCTATCTGGCAGTGTTCCGACTCACTCAGGGTAAGCGGGAGGAACGTGCATGCAAGAACCACCGTCATGCATTCTTCAAGCAGTTGCATCTGATCGAGTCTCTTGAAATGCCCTATGCTTTCCATCCAGAAGAAAGCTCTGAGAAGCTGCGTGTCGCGAAAGAGACAGCAATGGACGAACTACGCAGCTGGAGGAAGGAGTTGGCTGAATTGTACGACAGTGCAGACAAAGAATATGTAAGGATTAAAACAGAAAAGCCAATGGGTCCCTACCTCAAGCATGCTTTGGCTCTCAATGTCAGACCTCTTGTAAATAACCTGATCGGATTTCATCTCACAGGGCGGGGACTGTACGCGAAGCAGGCAAGGCAAAACCTTTCGGGGATCATGCATCAACTCACAGAGAATCGTTGCGTCGCCCTTCGTGAGTTTCTATCCCTTCTTCTGGATGACATGCGGAATGGTGCAGCAGTACTGGAATGACGATCAATCACTACAAATCGCGGCCCGCTCCCTCAGTGCCGGTTCGAGCTTGACGCACCGGTACGCTCCCGCTACACCGATGCCATGGCATTGCAATTTCGTCCTTTCACGATGGCCGACTGCGACGACGCCTATTCGCTCTGGAAGCGGACCCAGGGGGTAGGCCTGAGCCAGGCCGATGAGCCTCAGAACCTGGCGCGCTTCCTCGCGCGGAATCCCGGGCTGAGTTTCGTCGCCGAGGAGGAGGGGAGGATCGTGGGGGCGGTGCTGTGCGGAAACGACGGGCGCCGGGGATTCCTTCACCACCTCGCCGTCGAGAAGGCATCGAGGAGATCCGGCATCGGGCGGAGTCTCGTCGAGCGCTGCCTTTCGGCCCTTGCGGCGGCCGGGCTCCGCAAATGCCATCTCTTTGTGCTTGCCGACAACGTCGAGGGCCAGCGCTTCTGGCGAACGATCGGCTGGGAAGAGCGAACGACCTTGAAGGTGATGTCACGGGACGTGGACAATCTGTCGAGCTCGGCGGCGCCAAATCCGCCGAGTACGGCGGCGCCAAATCCGCCGAGTACGGCGGCGCGATGAGCCCCGAAGAGCAGGTCGAAGGCCACCCGACCCTGGTGGTTCAGCAATCCGCCTCCCGAATGCTATACTCTGTTCATACAAATGAGTAATGGATTCTTCATGTCTTCCGCAGACAAGGAAAAGGCAACGTTCAAGGATGGTCTTCTGCGCCAGGGTGTCCCTGCCGAGGAGATCCAGAAAGTCTATCGGAGCCTGCGGGAGAAGGGCTACGGCGAAGAAGAGGCAAGAAAACGCTCCCGTGCCGCGCTGGTGCGGCTGAAGAGTATCCGGGAAATGGAAGAGCGGCGCCGTGCCGCGCTCGCCGCACAAGGAGGAGCCGCCGGACCTGCCCGCGCAGGGGCTTCCTCCGCCGCTGCCGAGAATGAGCAGGGCAGGCGCGCCGTCGACTGGGTGCCTGCGGTGCCGCAATGGCTGCGGCGGCGCATCAACAGGTACGCATACAGGAAGGGCTACCTCATCACGAGGCTGCCCCAGCGTTTTGACGATTTCATGAGCTACTTCGATAATTCGCGGCCGGATTTCGTGAGTCGGGCGCTGCTCGCGCTGCTGGCCGACGAAAGGGGCTTCCGCGGGGAAAACCCCTATCATCTGTCATTCATCGACACTCTCGATGCCCTGCGCGACAGCGCCGGGCGGCTGATGGGAAGAAGAGCCGCGGGTGACCCGTCGCGCAAGGCCGAGGAGGTACTGGCAGAGCTCCGCGCGCGCGAGCCGTTTGCCGTGGAGTTCTTCTCAGTCTTTACCCAGCCCTACGACATGCTGCGCAAGAGCCTGGAGTATCTCGGAACCAGCCTCCGCGCCCACGCACAGGTGCGCGTCTCCGACCTCGCGCGGGTGGTGAAAGACGGCTGCCGGCTCATCGCCATCACCGATGCGGTGGAACGGGAGAAGCTCGACCTGCTGTTCGACATCTCCCGGGAGGTGAATCTCGACAAAACTCCGAGCGCCCGGGCGGCCGGGGAGATGCTGGAGGCGGAGGGCCAGTTCCGCGCCTGCTTCCAGAACATGGGACGGTTCGCCCATGAGCTGTACCCTGCGCTCCTGAAGATGATTGCCGCGTTCTACACGGAGGAGGACGGGACGGCCGAAAAGACGACCGCCGTGCGCCGGTTCCTCGGTATCCAGGACAGCGACATCCTCACCTGGGAGGGATGGCAGCACAGGATGCATGAGCTTCGGGAAAAGGAGCTGCAAGAGAGGCAAGCCCGCGAGCTGGCCCGCCTAGAACAGGAAAAAACCGAGAAGTTCAGCGTCCGTTTCGAGGGCACGCTCATCATGCTCGCCTCCCTTTTCCCCGAGTCCGGCGTGGAGCGCATCGAGCAGGGAGAGTTCGTCCTGCCCTATTTCGCCAACAGGATCTTCCGGCACTCACCGGTCTTCCAGGCGAGGGCGGTGGACTTGGAGAGCATATCCGCCCAGGACATCATGGGCATCGTGCTCGTGATTCATTCCCTCCTCGACGACATGCTTTCCTCCCTCGATCTCGGGGAGCTGGAGAAGCTGGTCGGCAGAGAGGGGCTGCACGACGACCTGCTCGCGCTGAGGGACGAATGGCGCGAGGCGTACCCGCAGGTCTTCGAGCCCTACCTCGACGCGGTGCGGGAGTACGCGCGCGAGACCGGGGGAGATCCCCGGTATGCGGCTATGTTCAAAGAAAGCCAGCGGGCCCGCACCCTCGCGGAGCGGATCAACCAGCTGCGCAACGCCGCAATCAGGGGTTTCGGCCACCTCATGACGGAGCGGCTCCACGTCGACGGGCCCCGGCTCTACGAGCTGGCCAGCCGGCTGTCCGTCCTCCTCACGGAGGCGGGGATGGTTCTCAACCAGACCACCCTCGGCGCCGAGGACCCCGTGGGCAGGAAGGTCATGGAGGATCTCGGGACGAAAGGCATCGTGGA
>Ga0187886_1004056_pt1 | contig 10683 bp, 5 predicted proteins | sample June2016WEW_20_1_FD_133001 | JGI IMG/M metagenome (GOLD analysis project Ga0187886, IMG submission 133001) | Peatland microbial communities from SPRUCE experiment site at the Marcell Experimental Forest, Minnesota, USA - June2016WEW_20_150 | ecosystem: Environmental > Terrestrial > Soil >...
CTTGGCTTTCGCCGGGTCGTAAGGGAAGCCCTTATAGTCCGGGTTATAGCCGTAAAGGCCCTTATACACCAGTTGATTCAAGGGGTCATAAATGCCTTTACCGATTGCCCTGGCGATTCCTACGGTGTCAAGGGAGTAGGCTATCGCCTGGCGTACCTTGATATCGTTGAAGATTGAATTGGGCTTGACTTCGGGATATAAATACCACGGAAGCGAATTAACCGGTCGCCCGGAATAGTATGCCTTGAAGCCTCTTGTCGCCATCTCCACGGTTACCGTCGGGTCGCTCATCCCTTCCCAGCTATCCGCCTCCCCGGCTTCCATGGTGGCCTTGGCGACCAGCGGGTCGCCGATACGTTTAAAAACTACCTTATCAAGGTAGGGATAACCCTTGTCCTTCTGCCAGTAATCTTCAAACCTCTCGCACGTGATAGCGACATCACGCTGGAAATTAACCACCTTGAACGGGCCCGTAGCTACAGCATGGTCTCGGGCCCATTCTTTACCGTTGGTTTCAATTGCCGTCGGCGAATAGAAGTTAGCAGTGAGTATGACGTCCTTTACATTATAAGGATAATCATTGAAGCTGAACTTGAGCGTATAATCATCCACAACGTCAAGCGATATCAACTTTTGCGCAAGCGAGAATCTATGGTTATCTATTGCCAGCTGGTAGTTCCATTTGGCGGCCGTGGCATTGAAATCCGTGCCATCTTGGAACTTGACGCCTTTTCTCAGATGAACGACAAAGGTCTTGGCGGTAGTATCTTCATCCCAGGATGTCGCCAGGAAAGGAGTATAGCCCTCAAAGTCGTCAGTGGGTTCGGCAAGTGGTTCGGCCCAGATTGTAGAAGTGGCACCCTCCTGAGATCCGAACTCCGGTGGATAGCCTACATTCGACGCGAGTATGTTTTCTATGATTGTAAAGGTGCCGCCCCGCACGGGTTGTGTCCCGGCTGGAGCCGGCGCTGGTGCCGGTGCGGGCGCTGGTGCTGGAGCGGGTGATGGTGATGGTGCCGGTGCTGGCGCGGGAGCCGGTGCTGGCGCGGGGGCCGGTGCAGGTGCTGGAGCCGGTGTTTCTTTAGCGCAACTGGTGATAAGTAACCCGCTCAGGATAATAACCGCGATAAGAATATATAAGAATTTTTTCATCACTAATTTATGCCTCCTTTAAAGATTTCAGGTTATTGAGTTTTTAATTAATCTTTATTTTCTTTCCTTGAGAATCTTTTCACCTCCTTTTTAGTGTAAATAATTTAAGCAATATGAAGGGTTCTCGTATGAACACCCCACCTGCGCTCCAATACCCACCATCGGAACTGCTAAAATATCTGCACCAGCTTAACCACCGTTGATTTCAACTTCTTTTGCTCATTTCCTGCTTGACGGGCTCTATCCCGGATTGATTTTTACTGGAACGCTGGCGTTACTTTACGGGAGTGTTACAGGAATTAATTATGAACGCAAAATAACATAAATAACGATATTTGTCAAATACCATCGTTATATAATGTGGTATTTTATAATACCATATTATCAATATTAACGCATAGTAATAATGGGGTATATACTATTATACGATTGATAAAAGCAGCTTTCAGAGGAAAGTGAGAAGTCGTTTGTAGATTTATAAAATATAGATTGGAAAGGATATAACTGTGAAGCCGATTGCGATTGCCACCGGTGATACAATTACCGACGTCGTCCGTATCGACGAGGAAATCAGTGGGCCTCTAGAGTCCCGAATTAAATCCGGTGGTCTTCACGAATAATGACACGAGGGCCGCCACTGAGACTCGAGCTCCAGTTCTTAGGCGATTCAATTTGTTTTAGCCTTTCTAGCTGTCCGATGCCCTTTAACCGCGTGTATATGAGCTGCCAGGCGCACGGACGGTCAGGCCGGACTTCGCAACGGTCTTCACGCGAACCGCCACACGGTCCGTTGAGCATGTGTTTGGCGCACCGCGTCACCGGACAAATTCCGCCGTATTTATGCAGCACACACAACCCACAGGCGGCACATTTCTCGGCCCATACGCCTCTTTCCTCAAGTATTCCCAGGAAGGCAGTATCAAGACCGGCATAAACTGGTTTTTGAGGATAGCGCTCCGCTATCGCCTGAACGCCCGCTCCACAACCTAGAGAAAGCACGGCATCGCATTTCTGGATAGCCTCGGCTGCCTGTTCGATGAAGATGTTATCACACTGGCGTTCGATGACGAGTTCATCGACTTCGAATCCAAGCCCCTGTACTCTGGAGGCGATACGCAAAGCCGAGGAAATAATACTTACCTCACGCTCGCCTCCGGCGAGACAGACGGTAACGCACGTACCGCACCCTAAAACTAATATCTTCTTATGCCCCTTCAAAATCTCAAGAAGTTCCGGTATGCTTTTTCTTTCGGCGACTATCATAAATTCTGCTCCTGTTTATCTCTGGTTCGTTAGCCTCTTGAGACGGGCGGGACCCAGCTTCCGAACGGTCTCCACCATATCCCTCACAATTTCAGCGAACTTTTGGGCGCTGGCCGCGCTGACATTAACCATACGAAGGCGCTCGGCTTCCAGTCCTGCTTCAGATAACAGGTTTCGTATGTAGTTAACACGCCGTTTTGCCAGCAAATTACCTTCTTTGAAATGGCAACTACCCTCTTCACAACCAGCTACGAGGACGCCATCGGCGCCATTCTCAAAGGCTTTCATAAAATAATCGACCTCGAGCCTGCCTGTACACGGCGTCCGAATAATGCGAACATTGGGCGGGTATTGAAGGCGTGACGAGCCTGCCAGGTCAGCGGCGGCGTAAGCGCAGTAATGACAGCAAAAGGCTACCACGGTGGGCTCAGCATTTTCTATACTCATCATCACTGCTTCACTCCGGAACGGCTATGGGTTCCTTCTCCCTGCTGCTGTTCTCTTGAATCAGTTCATCAAGCATGACACCAAACTGCTCCGCCTCGAAATGTCTTAAGTTTATGGCATGGGCCGGGCATTCCGCCGCACAGATGCCGCAACCCATACATTTAGCCGCAGTAATCTCTGCCTTACGATCATTATTGATGAACGGCGCACTGTAAGGACACGCGCGAACACAGGTCATGCAGGAGATACACTTGTCCTGGTCAACGCAGGACACCTGGCCGCTGACTTCCAGTTGCGTCTTGGAGAGCACCGTGGCCGCCCGTGCTGCGGCGGCGCGCGCCTGCGAGATGTTTTCATCGACCATCTTCGGTGAGTGCGCCAGGCCGCACAGGAAAATTCCTTCGGTGGCAAAATCGACAGGGCGTAGCTTCAAATGTGCTTCAACAAAGAACCCGTCGGCATTCAGCGGCACCTTAAGCATATCGGCGAGCTTCCGGTTATCTTTAGGGGCATCGATACCGGTGCTCAACACAACACGGTCGGCTTCGATTTCAATGGGCTCCGGGAAATCCGGGCTTCTTAAGGTGATTGTCAGATTATCCCCTTCCGCAACGATTGGAGGATTCTCACGAGTGTAGCGCATAAAGATGACGCCGGCTTCACGCGCCTGCTGGTAGTATTTTTCACGGAAACCGTAAGTCCTGATATCACGGTACAGCACGAACACATTAACATCGGGATTTTGTTTTTTCATTTTAAGAGCATTTTTAACCGCCATGGAGCAACAGAGACGGCTGCAGTAGGGCCGTTCGTCATTACGCGAGCCGGCACACTGAATCATCACTACGTTGCGTTCCTGGTTCAGGGACGTGCCCGCCTGCAATGTTCTTTCGAGTTCGAGCTGTGTAATAATTTTTGGTGATTGCCCGCGCCGGAAATCGCCCGTGTCTGCCGGAACGGCACCGGTGGCCACGATTATAGCGCCGCACGGCACCTTTACATTAGTCCCGTTACCGGAAAGGGTAACCTGGAAACTGCCCACGAATCCGGAGACATTCGTTACATCAGTACCCAAATAGAGCTCTATGTTCGGAGCACTCTCAACGCGTTTGATAAGAGAGGCGAGAAAAGAGCTGACATCCTCGTGCTCCAGAGTGTAACTCAAATTGAGGAAATTGCCGCCCAGTCTGCCGGACCTTTCCACAAGGTGAACCTTAAATCCCTGGTCGGCCAGGGCAAGAGCGGCGGTCATGCCGCTGACACCCCCACCGATAACAAGACCTACCTGTGTAACGGCAAATGTTGACTCCCGTAAGGGTGCCAGGCGACGCGCCCGGGCTATAGACATCCTGACCAGTTCCGCCGCTTTCAGAGTGGCCGCTTCCGGCACCGATGAGTGTACCCATGAGCACTGGTCTCTGATGTTCGCCAACTCGAAGAGATACTGGTTCAGACCCGCCTGGCGCAGCGTATCGCGGAACAGGGGTTCGTGAGTCCTTGGAGTGCAGGAAGCCACGACAATACGGTTGAGCCGGTGCTCATGTATCATTTTATGGATTTCGGTCAGGCTATTATCGGAACAGGTGTACATGGTGTGTGTCGCCAGGACGACATTCGGCTCTTTGGCCGCTATGGCCGCCACGCGTTCCACGTCCACCACCGAGGCGATATTCCGGCCGCAATGACACACAAAAACACCAATCCGGGGTTCTTCATCGGTGACATCGTGTTCATCCGGGTAGACTGCCTTGGTAATAAGCGTATTCCGGGACGATGCCAGCAACTCCATGGACATCGATGCCGCCGCGCTGGCCTGCGTTACCGTCTCCGGAATATCTTTTGGTTCCTGGAAGGCGCCGGCCACGAATACGCCGGGTCGGGAGGTGGACAATGGGGCTAAACGGTCGGTAGCGCAAAAACCGTATTCGTTAAGCTCTATGCCGAGGCGTTGAGAACCCTCGGTGACGGATATCCCGGGCTCCATACCTACGGAAAGTACCACCAGGTCGAAATCCTGTTCCTGGAGTTTACCGGCTTCATCATAGAATTGGACCCGGAGGTCCTTAGTGTCCGGCACCTGCATAATACGTGAGGGTATGCTCTTGACATAGCTTATGTTGCCCTGCTTTTGAGCCCGCTCATAATACTGGTCGAAATCTTTGCCGTGGGCTCGAATATCCATATAGAAAATCGTGGCCTTCAGTCCCGGTAGATGGTCGGTAGCCACTACGGCCTGTTTGGTAGAAACCATGCAGCAGACTGAAGAACAGTATTCGTTACCGCATCTGGTATCACGCGAACCGACACATTGAATCCAGGCGACCCGTTTGGCTTCCTGTCCATCCGACCGCCGGATAACATGACCATCGAAAGGCCCGGAAGCCGATAACATCCGTTCAAACTGGACGCTGGTGAGGACATTGGGATAGCGACCGAAACCGTATTCGCCCTTTTTCTCCGCAGCGAACTCTTTAAAGCCGGGGGTCAGGATAACCGAGCCGACTTCCAGTTCGATAGTCCGTTCGCCCATGCAGTGGTCGATGGCATTCTGGTCACAGGCCGTCACACACTGCAAGCACTCGGAACACAGGGCGCAGTTCAGACAACGTTCGCATTCAGCCAGAGCAGCCTCTTCAGTAAGCCCATTTTCTATCTCGGAGAAATTCTCGATTCTCTCGTTCACCGGCAAAGCAGGCGCCTCGTTCCGCGGTATTTTTTCCTTATCTTTGGCTGACGGCAGCAGGTTTTCCGGCAGCGGTTTCACGGTGGAGTCAAAACGCGCCGACGCCATATCTTCACCTCTAAGGTAACGGTCGATAGATTCCGCCGCGCGCTTACCGGCCGCCACCGCTTGGATTACCGACGCCGCTCCGGAAATATCATCACCGCCGGCAAAGACGCCTTTAATTGATGTTTCCAGAGTCACCGTATCAGTTTTAAAACATCCCCTTTCGATGGCAAGCTCCGTGTCGCTGATAACCTGCTTATCCAGCGCCTGTCCGATGGCGACAATAATCTGGTCGGCCGGCAGGCTGCTGGTGTCATTATCATCATAAACAGGGCTGAAACGACCGTTTTCATCATAGACCCTGGTGCAGCGTTTGAGCTCAATACCATCGACCACGCCATTTCCCAGGATACGGCGCGGTCCCCACCCGTTGTTAATCCTGATGTTTTCTTCCAGGGTCGCGGCGACTTCTTCGGGCAAAGCCGGCATCTCATCTCGCTGCTCAAGGCAGACCATCTCCACACTGGCGGCGCCTAAACGCCTGGCAGTACGGGCTACGTCCACAGCGACATTGCCGCCCCCGACGACGATGACCTTGCCTTTCACTCCGGGCGGGTTATTCAAATCGGCTGCCTGCCGCAGGAACTCGACACCATAGGCAATACCGGCTTTATCTTCACCTTCTACGCCGAGCTGGCGGCTGTTCTGGATACCCACACTCAAAAACACAGCGTCGTTGTCCTTGCGTATCTTATCGAGCGTAACATCAGTCCCGACACGGGTATTAAAAATAAAGGAGATACCTTTGCGGCGTATCAGTTCTATTTCATAATCCAGGACCTTCTTAGGCAATCTGTATTCCGGAATGCCATAGCGCAGCATACCGCCGGCGGCGGGAGACGCCTCGTAGACTGTCACGGCATAGCCACGGTCGGCAAGGTCGCTGGCGGCCGTAAGCCCGGCGGGCCCGGCGCCGACCACGGCAACCTTTTTAGCCGCCGACGGGCAGGTTTTTTCCTCCGGCAATGCCAGCTGGCCGGACTCCACCATTTCCATCTCTTTGTCGGAGGCAAACCGCTTAAGTAATCTTATGGCTACCGATGAATCGATGGAATTGCGCGCGCACTTTGACTCACAGGGATGGTTACATACCCGTCCGCAGATAGCGGAGAGCGGATTTCTCTCTCTTATCAGGTTTACCGCTTTCAGGTACTCCTTTTTCTTGATGAGCTGGATATAGCCCTGGACATTAATGTGCGCCGGGCACTCTACCTTGCACGGTGAATGGCCGTTTTTCAAAATCCCGAAGATATTCGGCGTAGCCTGGGCATAGTGTTTCGCTATCGCCTTCCGCGTGCCCAAATTGCGGTCGAACTGATTGGGTAAATTCACGGGACAAGCTTCTGTGCAGTTTCCGCAGGCCGTGCATTTTTCTTCATCAACATAGCGGGGATGGACTTTGACTGTCGCCTTGAAATTGCCCGGCTCGCCTTCGAGACCGACCAGTTCCGACAGTGTGAGTATCTCGATGTTGATATTGCGGGCGCACTCCACCAGTTTGGGAGAAACGATACACGTGGCGCAGTCTCCGGTGGGGAAGGTCTTGTCCAGGTGAGTCATCATACCGCCAATGGCGGCTTCACGCTCAACCAGGTACACCTTAAAGCCGGAGTTGGCCAGGTCCAGGGCCGCCTGGATACCGGCAATGCCGCCTCCCTGCACCAATACCGCGCCTATTTTCTTATTATCATTTCCGTCCATTTTGTAACCTTCCGGATGTAATCATCAGGCCTTTGTCCCGATAGCTTTAGTGACCGCTGCTGGCATCACCATGAGCCGGTCCAGGCCGAGTTCCTTCGGTGAAATATCCAGGCACAGACCAAGAAGCTGGGTAATGTAGACAATCGGCATGTTATAGCTTTTGCCGGTTGCCTTTTCAATATCTTTTTGTCTTAAGTCCAGACTGGTCTGGCACATCGGACAGGCCACCGTAATGCAATCGGCGCCCGCGGCTTGAGCCATATCGATAATGGCCCCGGAGCACTGCACCGTAATATCGGTGCGCGTCAGGTTAAGCCCGCCGCCGCAGCAATCCACCTTGCCGGGCCAGTCCAGGCTTTCTCCGCCCATAGCCTCAACAAGGTTTTCCAGGATGGTGGGATTCTCCGGGTCATCGAAGTGCGTGACTTCCGGCGGACGGACCAGGTAACAGCCATAATAGCAGGCTACCTTAAGTCCGTTCAGGGACTGTTGGAAACTCTTGTGGAGCTTTGCCGCGCCGATATCTTTTACGAGCACCTCGACAAAGTGGCGCACCGCTACCGAACCGTCGTACGGCTGTCCCAGCATTCGACCTACGCTCTCACGCATGGCCGCGGAATTGGACACTTCGTAATTGGCAGTTTTCGAGCGGTTATAGCAGGCGGCACAGTTGACCACCATATCCAGCCCCATTTCTTTAGCCAGGACAAGATTCGCCGCCGCCAGGGAAGCTGCCAGAGTCCGGTCAGTCTGATGGGCGGCGCTAGCGCCGCAGCATGTCCATCCCTTTATTTCGGCGAGTTCAATGCCAAGCGCCCCGGCTACGGCCAGGCTGGACTCATGCATATCGCGGGCAGTCGAGTGGGCGGAACATCCGGGATAATACGCGTATTTCATTTTGTGGTTCCTTTATTTTGCGGCATGCGGCTAAAGATGCGACGCACCTTGCGCTTGTCCGCCCCCGACGGCGGCAGGAGCGCCATTTTCCCCTTCTTTATCATCGCGGGAAATTTTTCCGTGTCCGGCAGGATTTTGCCGGTCCTGATTTTATATAAAATTATCATTTGCAGGTCATAAGCGCGCCCGAAGGTTTTTACCGTGTTCAGGAACAAACGGTTGAATAAAGGCGGGTTGCCTTTCGGTTTGGAAACGCCCTTTTCCAACGCCATTGAACGCAGCGCATCGATAACGGCGGCAAAATTAATTTCATTCGGGCACCGCGCATAACAGGTCTCACATGATAGACACGTCCAGATAAGGTCGGTCTTCAGCAGTTCTTCGCCGGCGCCCAATTGCAGTCGACGAATGATTTCCGAGGGTGGAGACTTGGTCTGATCAGCCACCGGGCAACCAACCGAGCACTTCTTGCACTGGTAACACCTGTTCAGACTGACCTCCGCCTTCTTTTCTACAATACGGATAAGACTATCGCCGGCTGACTGCTTTCTAATTCTAATTGTCATATACACACATTCTTAATCTTCGGCCACCTGGGCATCATGTCCGTTAGGTTCGACCTTTTTTGATGATAGAGCCGCGAGCTGGGCGGGGGCTATCTTGCGGTAAACCTCCGCCGGAGTCCGCCTGTTCCCATCGACGGTTAAAAGAGCATCGACCTTGATACCAAACAGGCGCTCATTCTCTTGTAGATAGGGCAGAATAATATCCCAGTCTTCACCGGTCAACGGCAGGAATTTTCCGCCGTTCAACTGCTGCTCGACAACATGTTTTTCCGGGTCGCGGATATACAGCGCGCCGCCCGAAGCGAGCGAGAACAGGTTACTGCCCGGATAAGGTTCCCTAAGGGGGACAATCCGGCCTTCGTCATTGAATGTGACACCGTTCAGGATGACAAAACCGCCACCGTTCAAAACATCGCCGGCCATAAATGACTCAGCCAGAAAATCGAGACAGGTACCGTTAATGACGACCCTGGGTTTGCCTACGGAATTGATAAGCGGCCGGCCGGCGGCATTGCCCATGATATAGATGGCGCCGCCCTTGGCTCCGTATAAGAATGTTTGACCGGTATCTCCGTGTATGACCAGTTTGCCGGACTTAGTAATTTGTCCCAGCTGGTCCTGGGTATTGCCATGCACCGTAATGGTGAGCCCGTCTATTCCGGAACCCAGATAATCACCGGAGCTATCGTAGACATCGATGGTCACCCCATCCGTCTGCGGCCCCAGGCCGCATCCGATAAACCGCTGCCCGGCACAATTAAAGCTGATAAAGTGCCGCCATCCCTTGAAATAGGCGTCCATCAAAAGAGAGGCATCGCAATCATTGCCTTCCGGGGGAAATCCTTTAGCATTTATTACCAGAGTTGTTTCACCGTTAAGCGGCTCCCTTAAAAGTTCTCTCGATGCATAATCAATAAGGCGGTATGGACTCGCCGCTGATTCGGCCAACCCGGGGAGCCCGCTGAACAATTGATGCAGCGTTTCGCGAACAATCTGAAGGATATGTTTACGCTTTTTGGTTCCAGCGGCGTATCTGCGGTCATTGAGCAGCGTTAACACCTCAATTGCGGTGGCGGTTTTATCCGGATGATCTTTGGCCAGCAACCTAACCGTTTCACAGGCCAAACGGACCTCGGTAAAAGACCAGGAAGGCAGGTTATTAAGCATGTATTCATAAACGATATGACTGCTGGCATCAAAGAGCTGCCGGATACTGTTTTCGATAGTGCTGTCTTCTGAGTGCGACAGTTTTATGACTTCGGACAGATTGCTTACCTCGATTCCTGCCGGTATTTGCACCGGGACGCCAAATTTATCCGTGCAGGTCATCCCCATTTTTCCGGCAGTGTTCCGCTCCATATCAAATATAAATGAGCCACCATCCGTATGGCTGCCACCCCTGGCGTTCCAATAACGGTCGGCGATGGGGCATATCCGGCCGTCCTCCCGAGACAAACTCAGCAGAGTGGCATCAATCGCCTGTTTTTCAGAGCAGATTAGCCCTACCTGTACCTCGCCGTCGCAGAAAGCAAATACCTGGGGCCGCAGCATGGCCGTATCGGTAATACCCATGAGCTGGAACTTCCTGGCTTCCGGAATATTCCGGGCAATAATGAAAAACCAGGGGCCATCCGGCGAACTGTGAATTTGCGTTGCCTGAATCGCCCGATAGATGCGCTGTTTTTCTTCCGGAAGGCGGTCAAAGTCCAGTTCCGAGGTTGGCGCCAGAGATTCAATGATATACTCCAGCGGATAGTGATAAGTCCGGTCGAGTAAATCAAAAAGCTGTACCGAGACCTCGGTGTCGGTTAAAAATTGCGGGTAGATATGGCGCTGCGCCAGGTATTCACATACCGAGTGGTAGTTAGC
>Ga0187886_1004059_pt1 | contig 10678 bp, 9 predicted proteins | sample June2016WEW_20_1_FD_133001 | JGI IMG/M metagenome (GOLD analysis project Ga0187886, IMG submission 133001) | Peatland microbial communities from SPRUCE experiment site at the Marcell Experimental Forest, Minnesota, USA - June2016WEW_20_150 | ecosystem: Environmental > Terrestrial > Soil >...
GCCCGCATACGGCTCGTAGCCTCGCTTATAGACCGCCATCGGTGCAGCTCCTCTCACGACGCAGGGATAAGAACGCAGGCGCCGGTTGCCACGCGCCGCTTCTGCGCCACAGGCGCCCTGCCGCGCGGTCAACGCTCCTCTCATGGCACAGGGATAAGAACGCAGGCGCCGGTTCCGGCGCGCCGCCTCTGCGCCGCAGGCGCCCTGCCGCGCGGTTAGCGCCGCCCATCGCCGTTCTCCATGGCTTTCAGGAAGATGTCCTCCAGGCTGTCGCGCTTGTAGCTGAGCCGCCGAATGGTGAGGCCGCACTCGGAAGCGGCGCGGTACAGGTCGCGGATCTCGACGCCCTCGGTGAGCACCATCTTCACGCGGCGGTCGCCGGTGACGGCGCACTCGCAGCCCAGGCGGCGCAGCCCGTCGGCGAACGGCCCGCCCTCGCCGTCGGTCTCCAGCTCGAGAAACCGGCGGTTGAGCTTCCGTTCTTCCTCGAGGTTCGCATAGTGGACAATGCGGCCCTGCTTCAGGATGAGGACCTCCTCGCAGGTCTCCTCGACGTCCCTGAGCAGGTGCGAACAGAGCAGGAGGTACAGGTTGCCGCGCTCGCGGACGTCGCGGATCAGGCGGATCATGCGCTGGCGCGCCGGAGGATCCAGACCATTGGTCGGCTCGTCCAGGAACAGCAGCCGCGGGCCGTGGACGATGGCCTGGGCGAGCTTGGCCAGTTGCCTCATGCCGAGAGAGTACTCGCGCAGCTTGCGATAGCGCGCTTCGCCCAAGCCCACGTAGAACAGCGCCTCGTGCGCGCGCTCGATCGCCGCGCCCGGAGGCAAACCGGAAAGCTCGGCCATGTAACGAACGAACTCCACCGCGCTCATCTCGCCGATGTAGGAATCGTTCTCCGGCATGTAGCCGATCAGGCTGCGCACCTGCCGCAAGCCCGTCCGGATGTCGTGGCCGAAAACGCGCGCGGTGCCGCGCGCGGGGCGGTAGAAGCCCAGCAGCGTATTGATGAGCGTGGATTTACCCGCGCCATTGGGACCTAACAGCCCGATGGCTCGCCCGGTGAGCGAGCCATTGAGGCTGTCAAGAATCGTACGCTGGCCGAAGCGAACCACCAGGCCGTCGAGTTCGATGACGGGTTTGCCGTCTTCCATTCCCATCAGCTCCCGTGGCCGGGGCGGTGCTGGCCGGCGGGCGCAACGTGGTGACGCCCGCCAGCGGCGCCCAAGCTCAGCAGTTGCTCCAGGCGCAGCCCGAAGAACGTCCCGACGCTGGCCACTTCGACGCTATCCGGCCCGCCGTAGGCGACCACGGCCGAGGGCTCCACCGCGGCCTCCAGAGACTGGCGCTGTTCGGGCGTGAGGTTCTGAGCCAGCGTCGAGAGCAACGTCCCCAGGCTTTGGTACACAACCGCCGAGAAGTTCGTGCGGCCGTCGCGCGGCAGCAGCGCGAGGAACTTCTCCGAGCGCGCCAGCGTGTAACCGCTCGAGCGCAGCTCCAGGGCCCGCGCGATGAGGTCGCGGCTCGGCGCGGCGATCAGGAAGCCGCCTTCGTAGACGTAGTTCGCCTCGAAGGGCAGCTTGGCGCCGCGCAGCGTGTAGTAGGTGTGGCCGCCCGCCTCCTCCCGGTCCAGGCGCAGCAGCGGCGCACCCACGCCCCGGGCGGCCTCGCGGTTCACGGCCTCCACCAGCCGCTCAACGGCCTGCTGGAAGCGCGGTGGATCGTAGACCTCCACGACGAGCTTCCAGGCCGGCACCGGCAGCGCCGGGCCGTCGATGGCGAAGGCGAACTCGCCGCCCAGTGGACGCGCCAAGTCCTCGCGGACGTTCACGCCCGTCTTGGCCTCGAACTCGGCCAGCCTGCGCAAGAAGTCCGAGCGCGACGCGGCGGCCATGCCGAAGGCGTCCTCGACCAGGGCGGCCGGGTTCTTCACCACCGCGGCCGTGACCAGCTTGGCGTCCGGCGAGATGAAATCCAGCACGCGCATCGGCGCGGGTGCCGCAAGCCACGACGCCACGCCGCGGCGCGGCTGCGAGAACGTCAGCGCGGCGCGGTTCTCGGTCCGGCCCGCCACGTCCTTACGCTCGATTAGAACGTAGCGCGCGTCGGCGAAGCCCGACCGCTCGTACACGGCGTTCTCCGGCTTGTGCGTGCGCGCCAGCATGGTCCCCAGGTCGGCTGCGAACAGCCACGCCACGCCGCCCTTGTATGATTCGGCAATGCGCGCACGGAAGGCCGACTCCGCGAAGGGGCCCCGGCCCTGCGCCGCCGCGGCCGCGGCCGCCTGAACAAGCTGGCCGTTGTTGGACGCGGCCACCAGGTCCGGCCCCACCCAGATGTATGCCTTGTGCGCGCCCGGCTGGATCTGGGCGGCGTTGTCGACAATCTGTACGTCGCCCTGGCTCGGGATTTGCTGAGCCAGAAACTCGCGCAGGCCGGCGCGCGTCACCTCGGCCATGAGCAGCGGCGCGCCCGGCCGCCCGGAAGCCTCCGCGGTGAACGCTACGACAACCTCCGGCCCCAGGTAGGCGCTGAAGGTTTGAACGCGCGCCAGCACCTCGTTGAGCCGGGCCTCGCCTTCGGCCGAGCCCATCTTCTCGGCCCACCACCGCCGCAGCACCTCGCTCTGCGCGAGCTGTTCCCGGAACAGCCGCTGGGCTTCGCCGATCGTGGGACCGAGATTCGGGATGGCGGCGTAGAAGATGGCGCCCTGCGGCGCCAGGTCCAGCAGCCGCGTCGAGTAGCGCAAGCCCGGGCCGGGGATGGCCTCGAGCCGCTTCTGGAACTTCGCGAATTCACTCAGCAGGCCGGCGTACTGGCCGGCGTTCCGGCTCCAGGCGACCTCCTGCTCCACGGGAACCGGGGTCAGCGAGGCGCTGGTGGCGAGCTGCTCGCCGGGCCGCAGCACCTTGGTCTGGTCCCCCTGAGTTACCTGGACCTCTCCTTCCACCACGGCCACCCGCGAGCCCCGAATGCCGCGGTTCACGGAGAAGATGGTGCCGCGGACCGAGACCAGGCAGTCGTCGGTGGCGACCAACAGGCGGCGGGAGTGCTGCTTGGCGGCCTGGACAATGATGTTGCCGGCGGCGAGCTGAATCGTCACGCCGTCGCGCCCCTCCGAGACGGCCAGCTCGGTCCGCTCGCGCATCTCCACCAGGGAGCCGTCGCGGAGCCGCAGCACTGCGCCCGAGTCCTTGGCCGTGCGGACGCTCTCGCGCTCGGCAATCGCCGCGCCCGAGCCCAGAGGGGACTCCGCACCGGCGGTGGCGCGATAGAGCGTGCCTTCGGCGGCATATACGGTTGCGCGCGCGCCGGAGGGGACCACCAGCCGGCCGGCCAGAGAGTAGATGCTCCAGCCGGCGGCCAGCACGACTGTGGCCGCCACGGCCCATCTCCAGACCGGTGCAAACACGCGCTTCGGCCGCAGCACCACCGGCTGCCGCGCTCCGCCGAGCGCCTTGCGGCAGGCCGCGCACTGGTGAATGTGATCTTCGAGCAACAGGGCGCGGGCAGGCGAAAGCCGCCCTTCCCGCCGCGCGGGAAGCAGTGCCTGGAAGTCGGCGCAGCTCCGGATGGCTTCGACCTCGCCGGCCGGCGCCGCCGACTCCTCGGACACGCGGGCCCAGACCCGCTCGGCCGCCTGGCTGGCAGCCGCGGGGTCGATCGCTTCGTTGCGGATTTCGTGAATGGCGCGGTCCAGGATAGACTCCTGATCCCTTTCCTCAGTGTTCATGACGAGCCTCCAGATGAGAACGCATCTCGGTTTGAAGCTGCACGCGAACGCGGTGCAGCGTGACCGCGACGTTGCCCGTGCTGGTTCCCAGCATGCGGGCGATCTCCGGGTTGTCGTAACCCTCGAAGTACCGCAGCACGAACATCTCGGCGGCCTGGGGGTTGATCCGCGCCAGAGCCTGGCGCAGGGCGGCCCGGAGTTCGGCGGCGGAGTGCCGCCGCTCGGGACTGAGGCTGGCGTCAGCCGGCAGGACGGATTCTAGCTCGTCCAGCGGAAGCTGCCTGGAATCGCGCCGCAGCCGGAGCACGTCGAGCGCCGCGTTGACGCCGGCGCGATGCAAATACATCGCGACGTTGTCCACCGAGGCGGCCGACCAGCCCTGCCGCAGCAGCCGCAGGAACACGGTCTGTAGCGCGTCCTCGGCGTCGCTGGTGTTGCCCGTGATGCGGTAGGCCGCGCGAAACACGCGCTGGTGGTGGGCGGCGTAGACCTGCTCGAGAGTAGCCGCGCCCGATTCCACGCCGATCCCGGCTGCGGAACTGAGCGGCTGGCACTGCGCTCCGGCTGCCATCCTGACGCCTTCCTCCTTCCCTTCTTCATCCATGGAGACTCGCTTCTCAGGAAGATTCTTACACTTGGGATACGGAAAAGCGAGGGCGGGGGTTCGGGGGCAATCCGTCCGTAAGCCGGCGCGGCCTCCACTTTGTGGCGCGAGCTTTGCCGTCGTTTGGCATCCGCAATCGGACAGCTTGCCGCGTCGGCTTCAGCCGACGTGCGGCTGGCCGCAAGCCGCCGGCGGGCGCTGCTACGACACGCCTAGCGCGTGCAGGTCAGCCAAATCCTGAGGGCGCCCGACTGCGCGCTTGTTCTTGATGAGGGCGTCCCGGCCAATGAACTGAACAGGCAGCCCATCGATTTCGCCCGAGACCCGCTCCCCCCATGCCTCATCGAAATCCACCCCGGTGAGCGACGTGAGGAGGTCGATGCGGTTGGGCGGATACCCGAGCTGAATCATCTGGCCGGGCTCGAGGAAATCCGCGGCGGAGAGACGGAGCGCGGCAAACCCGAAGTCAGCCAGTGCGCGCTCCAGTCGCGCGGCGTTCTCAGCGGATGGACGAACCAGGAAGTCGATATCCCCGGTGAACCGCGGCGTGCCGTGGAAGGCCAGCGCGTATCCCCCCACAACCAGGTACTCAACGCTGCGGGAGTTTAGAGATCGTATAAACTCGCTCAAGTCTCTCGGAAGATGCATCGCCTTCCTTCCGGGCGCGCCCGATGAGAGCCAGCAGGATCTGGATCCGCTGGGCCGGAGTCAGCCGGCGGTAGTACTCCCGATTCGCCTCTTCGGCCGCCTCCGGCGAGGAGAACTTGGCGACCACCGGCTCGATCTCCATCAGATCCTATTGTCCCACTGCCCCGGCCAGACCGCCCTCCCCGTGCCAGAATATAGGGAATGGTCGAACACCTGCACCCGGGCGCGTCGGCGCGGCAGGCCGCGGTGGTCCTCTTCGATTTCGACGGCACGGTTTCCCTGATCCGCGCGGGCTGGGTCGATGTCATGGTGCCGATGATGGTCGAGATTCTGCTCGATCTCCGAACCGGCGAGAGCGAAGAGAGCCTGACCGCGCTGGTCGAGGACTTCGTGGGGCGGCTCACCGGCAAGCAGACCATGTACCAGATGATCGAGCTGGCCAACCAGGTGGAGCAGCGCGGAGGCCAGCCGCTGGACCCGCTGCAATACAAGAAGGCGTACCTGGAGCGGCTCCACGACAAGATCGCCTACCGCTTGGAGGAGCTCCGCGCCGGCGCGGCGCCGCCGGAGAAGTACTTGGTCCCGGGCGCGCGGCGGTGGCTGGAGGCCTTGCACGCGCGCGGCCTGCGGATGTACCTGGCCAGCGGCACCGACCAGCAGTACATGCGCGAGGAGGCGGACCTGCTGGACGTGAGCAAGTACTTCGATGGGCGCGTCTACGGCGCGCTGGACGATTACAAGAGCTTCTCGAAGAAGATCCTGATCCAGCGGCTGATCGCCTCGGCCGAGTGCGAGGGCCGGCACATCCTGTGTTTCGGCGACGGCTACGTCGAAATCGAGAACGTCAAGGAAGTGGGCGGCATCGCGGTCGGCGTCGCCACTTCCGAGCCCGAGTGCCGCGAGGTGGACCAATGGAAGCGCAAGCGGCTGGCAAGGGTGGGCGCGGATTTCATCATCCCGAACTTCCTCTGCCACGATGAGCTGGCCGCCGCGCTGTTCCCGGACGGAGAGTCATCCGGAGCGTCCGGAACGGACCCGCAAACCGCGGCTCCGCGAAACGCATAGAGAGCCAGATATGAGTTATCCGCAAGACTATCTCGAGGGGGTGCGCGGCGCCATCGGCACCCTGGACCTGGCCAGGATCGGGCAAGCCATTGCGTGGTTCCGCGAAGCGCGGGACGCGGGCCGGACGATCTTCGTCTGCGGCAACGGCGGCAGCGCCTGCACGGCTTCCCACTTCGCCACCGAGCTGCTCAAGGGCGCCAGCTACGGCCGCCCGCGGCGCTTCCGCATTCACGCGCTCGCGGATTCCTTTTCGACCATGAGCGCATACGCCAACGACCTCTCCCACGAGTGTCTCTTCGCCGAGCAGTTGAAGAACCTGGCCGCGCCCGGCGACCTCGTCATGGGCCTCAGCGGTTCAGGCAACTCCCTGAACGTCCTGCGCGCCATCGAATACGCCAACTCGATCGGCTGTCGCACGCTGACGCTGACGGGGCACGATGGCGGGAAGCTCGGTCCCGCGGCGCAGCTCAACATCAACGTGGCCGCGCCGCACCAGGGCCGCATCGAGGACACGCAGATGATCGTCTGCCACATGATCTGCTACTACTTCATGGACCGCGTGGACGAGCAAGAGGCCGCCGCGCTCTGACGCGAGCGGCAAAAGCCGGGGCCAGACACCACTTTTCGCGCTGCGATCTCGCTGAAGACAATGGACTCGCGCAAGCGAAAAGTGGCTGTCTGTACCCGGTTTTTGTGACCGCCCACCCGTGCTACGGGTTGCTACCGCGCGCCACAGCAGATGGCTGGTGAAACATCCGGGTTAAGGCTGCAGGACGACCTTGCCCGCGCCGTCCTGGTAACTCTCCAGCAGCGTGAAGGCGCGCCCGACGGCCTCGAGCGGCAGCTTGTGCGTCAGCATGGGAGCGAACAGGCGCCGGTGCTCGCGGAGCATCTGGAGGGCCGCGCCGGACTCGTGGATCGAGCGGCGCACGTTCAGGAACGCCAGCTCCTTGCGGCGCGCGGTGTGGAAATCCAGCGGCGTGCGCGCCTCCGTGGGGATGCCGGTGATGATGACCCGGCCGGCGTTGCGCGCGGCGCCGACAGACTGGTTCATCGACTGGCCGCGGGCCGCGCAGTCGATGGCAGCGTCCACGCCCCGGCCACCGGTGTCGCGCAGAATCTGTTTGACCGGGTCCGCCTGGGCGGGGTCGATGGCCGCGTCCGCCCCGAGTTGCAGGGCCAGTTCGCGGCGCGCCGCCACCGGCTCGACGGCCCAGATCCGGCCGGCGCCCGCCAGGCGCAGCGCCGCGATCGTCAGCAGCCCGATCGGCCCCGCGCCGAAGACGGCGACGTATTCGCCGGGCCCGAGAGCCGCCAACTCCAGCGAGTGCAGCGCCACCGCCAGCGGCTCGAAGAGCGTTCCTTCCTCCATGCTGAGTTCCGGCGGCAGCGGCAGCAGGTTGTGCTCCGGCAGGTTCACGCACTCGCGGAAGAAGCCCGGATCCGGAGGCGTGCTGAGGAAACGGATGTTGGCGCAGACGTTGTGGCGACCGCTCAGGCAGAACTCGCAGTGGTAGCAGTAGAGGGCCGGCTCCAGGGCGGCGCGGTCGCCGGGCGCCCAGCCCGTGACTCCCGCCCCGGTCCGAACCACCGTGCCGGTGGGCTCGTGACCCAGCACCACCGGATACTGGCAGGCCACGTCCCCGATGCGGCCCTCGGCGTAGTAATGCAGGTCCGAGCCGCAGATGCCGATCGAGTGGACGCGCACCTGGATCTCTCCCGGGCCGGGTTCGCCGATCCGGCCCTCGACCAGGCGGAAACGGCGCGGCTCGTGGAGTTCGGCGATGCGCATCGCGAAAGCCGTGGCTACTTCTTGAAGAGCTGGTCGAAGGCCGCCCGGGCGTCGTTCGGGGTGCGCGGCTCGCTGAGCACCGGAGATGCCGAAGTGCCCAAGGCAGTGGTGTCGCGGGCCACCGTGACGCGCGGCCCAAACGAGGCGCACTCGTTCACCTGATCTTTGGAAGGGATCCGGGCGGGGATCGGCTTCAGGCACTGAAAGCGCGTGGACGGCTCGAAATGGGCGCACTGCTTGCAGCAGTGCAACGCCACGCCGCACTTGGGGCAATTGCCTTTGAAGTCCGTACCGTTCGGCAGGGTGACGGAGCAGTTGTAACAGCGGAAGGCCACCAGGCTCTGCACCAGGCGTGGGAGCCTGGGGCCGGTGACATCGATGGGCTGACGCGGTCCCTGTGGCCGCTCCTCGGGCCTCCGGACAGCGCCGTCGCGGTCAACATCCATGTAGCCCCGCTGTTTGTACTTGCGATCGTCTTCCATAAAGGGTCCCCCACTCCCTCAGGGGTTCACGGGATGGCGGCCCGACCCGTGCCGGTCCACACTCGGCCGACCTCGATCGGCTTCAGTGGACTTGCCGCGAGCGACCCTGCCGCAGACCGATTCAGGAACTCGCCCCCACGGGGACTGGGTGAAATCTCAATTACAGCCGAGGTCTGAAGGGATTCTGCGGGATGTCGAATCGCTATTCAGCTACAGGTTCGTAGACCCGCTCAAAATACACTCTACCACAGCAATTGGCCGAATACTAGTACCAATCCGGGTGCTTAAGCCCCGGAGAAGTACTGAAGCGGGAAGGGCAACCCCGCCTGGGCAGCGGCGGCTGAGCTATGTCACTTCTCCGTCACTAAGCCCCGTCTCTGCCCCACTTCAGCAGGGCGCTGCACGGCCGAGTAAGTGGGTCGCCGTAGTGATTGGGCGTCACGCGCAGTGCGTAGCCCACCCGCCCGGTCTGTTGCGGCACGATGTCCCGGGCGAACACCACCACCTGGCCGTTCTCCTCGACCGGAGGCAGCACCATGACCTCGGTGTCCTCCAGTTGGCCGTTGACACCGATGCGGCCGACGACGACCTCGACGCGGACGTCGCTGGGCTTGAGCCCGGCCAGGTTGACCGCGGCGCGCACCGGCACGGGCTTGCCGCTGAGCACGGGGCCGTCCGGCGACGCGCCCACGTCGACGAACCGCACCTGGTCCCAAACCCTGCTCACCTCGGCGCTCCAGCGCGCCTTCTGGCGCGCCCTGGCGAAGTCGTCGTCCTGGACGTCGCGCCAGGCCGAGTGGGCTGGATCGTAGAGCTGCGACATGTACTCGTCCACCATGCGCTGGCAGTTGAAGCGCGGGCTCAAGTACACCACCGAGCGCTTGACACGGCGCATCCACTCGCGCGGCACCGTCTGGTCGCGCTCGTAGAAAGCCGGAACCAGCTCGTTCTCCAGCAACGAGTAAATGGCCGTGGCGTGCACCTCGTCCTGGTCCTCGGAATAAGGGATGCGGTCGCCGACGGCCCACCCGCCGCTGTGCTCTGGGACCTCGTCGAACCAGCCGTCCAGGATGCTCAGGTTCAGCACGCCGTTGATGCCCGCCTTCATGCCGCTGGTCCCGCAAGCCTCCTCGCCGCGGCGCGGCGTGTTCAGCCAGACATCGACACCCGCGACCAGCTCGCGCGCCACGCGCATCTCGTAGTCCTCCAGGAAGACCAGGCGCTTGGCGAGCTCGGGGTCGCGCGAGAGCTGGACGATCTGCCGGATCAGCTCCTTGCCGGGATGGTCGTTGGGGTGCGCCCGCCCGGCGACCACCACCTGCACCGGACGCTCCGGGTTCGCGAGGATGCGCTTGAGCCGGTTGACGTCCCGGAACAGCAGCGTGGCGCGCTTGTAGGTGGCCGACCGCCGCGCAAACCCGATGGTGAACGCCTCGGGGTCGAGCACCTCGGCCGCACGGCGCAGCTCGGCCGAAGACGCCGTGCGCTTCCGCGCGAACTCCACCTGCCGCTCCCGCACGAAGGTAACCAGGTGGCGCTTCCGCCGCCGGTGCGCCTCCCAAAGCTCCTGGTCCGGAATGTCCTGGACCTGCTCCCAAGTCTTCGGGTCGGTGAGCCGCTCCCGCCAGTCGGGCTGGAGATACTGGTCGTAAAGCGTCGCCAGCTCGCCCGATAGCCAGCTCAGCAAGTGCACCCCGTTGGTGATCGAGGTGATCGGCACCTCCCAGCACGGAAGCTGGGGCCAGAGATCGCTCCACATCTCCTGGGACACCCGCCGGTGCAGCCGGCTGACGGCGTTCCTCAAACTGGAGGTCCTGATCGCCAAAATGGCCATCGAAAACCGCTCGTAGCTGTCACGCGGGTTCCGCCGCCCCAGACCCATCAACTGCTCCAGCTCGATGCCGGCCTCGCGGCAGTAATCGCGGAAGTACTCCCACATCAGCCCGGAGTCGAAAAGATCGATGCCCGCCGGCACCGAGGTGTGGGTTGTGAAGACGTTGTTGTTGCGCGAGGCCTCGAGGGCTTCTTCGAAGGAAAGGCCGCGCTCCTTCACCAGCACGCGCGTACGCTCCAGCGCCAGGAAAGCCGAGTGGCCCTCGTTCAGGTGGTACACCGTGGGCTCCAGGCCCAGCGCGCGCAGCGCCCGCAAGCCGCCGATGCCGAGCACAATCTCCTGGCGCATGCGCACATGGATGTCGCCGCCGTAGAGCGCATCGGTGATGCCGCGGTGCTCCGGGCGGTCGTTCTCGGCTATGTTGGTGTCCAGCAGGTAGAGCTTCACCCGGCCCACGTCCATCCGCCAGACCTTGATCTGGACCTCGCCGGTCGGCAGCGTGACGGCGACCTTCAGGTCC
>Ga0187886_1004060_pt1 | contig 10678 bp, 7 predicted proteins | sample June2016WEW_20_1_FD_133001 | JGI IMG/M metagenome (GOLD analysis project Ga0187886, IMG submission 133001) | Peatland microbial communities from SPRUCE experiment site at the Marcell Experimental Forest, Minnesota, USA - June2016WEW_20_150 | ecosystem: Environmental > Terrestrial > Soil >...
ATCTCTTTGAGCAGCCTCAGGGTTTCGGTCGCCTCTTCATCGCTTATTTTCTGAATTGCAAAACCTGCATGAAGAAGAATATAGTCACCCGGTTTAGCATTTTCGATCATTTGCAATCCTGCTTTAAAAATGGTTCCTCCGCACGACACTTCGGCCATGCTTCCTTTAATCGAGATTATCCGTGCCGGTATGCTGAGACACATTATCTTCTTAATTTTGAGGTGACTGCAATCTGGCCCAATGATATACCTCCATCATTTACCGGAACCAGATGATTGGTAAAAACCCTGAACTTTTCTTTCCTTAAAAGCGCAGACGTTTTTTCAAGCAGATATTTATTCTGAAAAACGCCACCAGACAGTACAACTTTGTTAATGGACGTATTCGTCCTGATCTGCCTGGATATCTCGAGAATGACATGAGCAACGGTATTGTGCAACCTTGCTGTAATAACCGGAATCTTCCGACGTGGCATGTCTTCCAGAAGAGCCTGGAAAGTATCTGAAAATATTATTTTTTCAGCTGCAATGAATGGATAGTAATCATTTGTTTCACTATCTATTGCAGATTCCAGTCGCATCGGCGCCTCAGAATCAAATGATTCTTCCGCACACAGCCCAAGTAATGCCGAGAATGCATCAAACAACCTTCCGGCACCTGATGAAAGCGGAGAATTTATTTTTTTGATGATCATCTCCCTGACCAGCGATAATTCATTATCGCCTATTGATCTGAAAAGAGGTATGGACTTATAATCAAGGTCATCACCGAAATACCTGAACAAATATGAGAATGCCATTCTCCAGGGTTCTGAGACTGCTTTATCTCCCCCAGGCATGGGGATATAATCGAAATGGGCAAACCTGGTAAATTTTTCACTGTCAGCAATAAGGAATTCACTGCCCCATATATTCCCGTCAGTGCCGAAGCCTGTCCCGTCAAAGCTCACACCTATTACCTGCTCATCAATTCCGTATTCTGCCAGACATGAAGCAATGTGGGCATGATGATGCTGTATCCTGACCAAAGGAATTTCCATCTCCATTTGAAGTGCCTCTGCATATAGCGTCGATGAATAGTCTGGATGAAGATCGCATGCGATTATCAGAGGTTTGAACCTGAAAAGAGAGGAGAACCTGTGAATGGTTTCCCTGAAGAAATCATTCACAGCCTGATTTTTCATGTCGCCTATGTGCTGGCTCATGATAGCCTGGTTACCTTTACCTATGCAGAAGGTGTTCTTCTGTTCGGCTCCAACCGCCAGGATTCCTTCTGCATTCAATTTCAGGTCAACTGGGCGAGGGACATAACCGCGTGAACGGCGAAGGATTAATGTCTTTTGATCAATTATCCTTACAACCGAATCATCAGCCCGGTTAACAATTGTACGGTTGTAGCTTAAAATTGAACCTGTTACAGGTATCAGCAGAGTCTCTGCAGATTTATCATCAGTTATGATAGGGTTGTCGGAAATGTTCCCGCTGGTAAGGACTATTGCGGGTGTAGTGATTTTTTTAAACAACAGGTAATGAAGCGGCATATATGGTAGCATCGCTCCAGTAGTATTAAGCCCATTACTGACTGCATCCGATAAAAGCTTCCTTTGCCTGAGGATCATTATCGGCCTTCGCCATGAAACGAGTTCCTTTTCCTCATTTTTATCCACATAACAGAAGCTCTTTACCGCCGTAATATCCCTGAACATTACCGCAAAAGGTTTGGCATCGCGGTGCTTCTTTTGCCTCAGTTCGCTTACTGCATCATTGTTCAGTGCATCGCACATCAGGAAATAGCCTCCCAGCCCTTTGACAGCAACCGCCTTGCCGATATTAATCCTCATAGCGACCTCATCAATTATTTGCTGAAAATTGTCAATGATTTTTGTACTGTCCCTGTAAGTGCATAAAGGTCCGCATTTATTGCATGCAATGGGTTGGGCATGATATCTCCGGTCAAGAATGTTGTCATAGTTTGATTTGCAGCTGCCGCACATTCTGAAGCTGTTCATCGAGGTCACAGGACGGTCATAGGGCAATGATTCAATAATCGAGAACCTGGGGCCGCAATTCGTACAATTAATAAAAGGATAATCGATTCTTTCCGGATCGTGGGCCAGGTCCTCAAGACAATCATCACATACCGCAATATCAGGACTGATCTCGGTAATGAGGTTGTCTGTGTTTTTGCTTTCTGAGATCCTGAAGCAGTCATAGCCAGTCAGGCTCATTGAGTTTATCTCAATTGATTTAATGTCTGATGCCGGGGGAGCATTTTTGAGAATATCATTGCTAAAAAGGTCAATGGTTTTAAGATCACCCTGCAGGATAACTGAGACGCCGTCAGTTCGGTTTTCGACTTCTCCGAATAGCCCATGCCTGGCAGCAAGTCTGCAGATAAACGGGCGGAATCCAACACCCTGGACCAGCCCTTTGATCAATATTTCATATCCTTGTATAATATCTTAAAATTTACTAATCAGTTAGTTTCATCTTAGATTCCAATCAGGATAAATAATTTAAAACAAGAACCTGATTCCCGCAGATTAATTTATTTACTCTGGTAAAGTTTTTTGATACTGATATTCTTCAATGCAGAATACAAGTTTTATAAAGTCATCTCCTGGTTTAACAGCTTTTTACTTTTATGAATCTTGTTTCTCCGCTTCTGCTTTATAAAACAATCCTTCTAACTGAGCAAGTATCTGTTGATCAGTGAAATGTCTGCCTTTTATTGCTGATGAAGGACAAGCGGCAACACAAACTCCGCAACCTTTACACAATGCGCTGATTATGTGACTATGTTTTTCCTCCTCATTGAATTCTATGGCACTATATGGGCACAGCTGATTGCAAAAGCGGCATCCTGAACACATTTCTTCAATTACTTCCGAGTAAAGTGCATCAACCTCTATCTTCCCCTTTGCTATTCTTGCAAGTATTCTGGCAGCAGCAGCTCTAGCCTGTGCAACAGTATCAGGAATATCCTTTGGGGCAACACAGGTCCCTGCGATAAAAATCCCGTCAGTCGTAGTGGCGACCGGCTCAAGCTTTGGATGGCTTTCGATAAACCAACCATCCTTATCGTGGCTTATATTTACGACTCGCGCTATTTCGTGGTAATCCTCACTGGCTTCCATTCCTACCATAAGTACAACAAGGTCAGCAGGTATCTCAATTTGTTCGCCCGAGAGTTTTTCATTTACTTCCAGAAACATTTCACAATCATCCTGAGGTGATGCTTTATGTATAACAGGCTTATCATTCTTTTCATACATCAGGAACAGGGTTTTGGCTTCTGATGACCTGCGGTAAAACTCTTCATGTCCTTTACCGAATGCATGCATATCAATATAAATATCAGAAACATAGCAGGAAGGGTTGGCAGATTTAATCTCGTGCGCATATTTCAGGGCAGTCATGCAGCAAACCCTTGAACAATATGTATGGAATTCCTTGCTCCTGCTGCCTACACAATGAATTATTGCCACATATTTGGGAATCTTGCCCTCTTTTGTTTCAATACGACCTGTACGGATCATTTTTTCAAGTTCAAAAGAGGTGATCACATTAGGTAATTTACCATAGCCATAATGAACGATCCGTGATGCATCGAATTCCTTATATCCTGTACAGACAACTACGTTTCCTATGTCAATTTTGACAGCTTTTTCATCCGTAATCGTTTTCCCGTCAATGTGTTTTATCGTCGCAGAGAAATTTCCGATATACCCGGTAAGCTCAGTCAGTTTTGATTCCAGGTAAACATGAACCTGCTTGTTGTCCTTTATCCGTGTCAAACGCTCAGTTAAGAGATCTCTTGCAGAATACAGGTACGGCGCAGTGAGATCGATACGCAATAAATTTCCTCCCAGCTGGTTACTTTTCTCTACCAGGTGAACAGGAAAGCCTGCGTCTGCAATTTCAAGTGCAGCTGTCATGCCTGCAATGCCTCCTCCAATTATCAGTACGTCAGGTGTCATATTAACCGACATGCTTTCAAGCGGCTCATGCAGTCCGACCCTGCTGACAGCTGCGCTGACCAGAGCTTTGGCTTTTTCAGTTGCTTCAACGGGATCAGTATGAACCCAGCTGCATTGTTCCCTGATATTGGCCACTTCCAGAAGGTACTGGTTCAATCCAGCGGATTTGAGTGCATTGCGGAAAGTGCGTTCATGCATTATGGGACTGCATGCGGCTACAACCACCCGGTCAAGGTTATATACTTTGATATCCTGGACGATCATTTCCTGACCCGGATTGGAACACATATACTTATAAGTTTTGGCACGAGTAACGTTTGGCAGACCTGATGCGAATCTGGCAACTTCCTCCACGTCAATAACTTTTGCTATGTTAGTTCCGCACCAGCAAACATACACTCCAATTTTGGGCAATTTTGTTCCGTTAGCCATTTTACGTATTTATTTTATTGTCCTTCTTTCCCTTAGAGAGAGCGGACTTTTTTATTTCAGAAAAATATACAGCAAAAGGTCGGTATGCCAGATGTGACCATTTTGAGAATGGCACCTCCACTGCAAGCATTGGTACAAGGACTGCCATATGAATTATATACAAATAATATGTTGCTACCGGCATGCCTTCAATCCGGAAAATATGTACAAGAATTCCGGTTAGTGTAGTCAATAATAAAAGGACAATAAAGATCCAATCACTTAAATGTGAAAACTTAAACTTCTGTCCGGCTTTTTTAATCCTGCCCCAGAAGAAGAAAACCAGGCCGATCAACAATCCGAATGTTGCATAATATCCAAGTAATCGCTGAGGCTGAAACCATGAATAAATTTTTTCAGTCTGGAACCATTTGAGTTTTCCTACTATCAGAACAAACATTAATACATATCCTGACACTAAAACCCAGTGAAATAACCAATAACTTTTGCCCTTGCATTTATTGAACCGGATCTGAGTGACAAAATGAACGATCAGTTTCCAGAACTGAGTTACATAAGACATAAAAGATATCTTTAAAGACTTGTCCCTTAAAAGAGTAAAATACCACATCCGGATAATATTGGAAATAAGAAAGCCGGCAATGGAAATCAGCATGATATGTGCCCCAATGTTAACCGTCTCGACCGGGAACATCTCATTTACCTTTACTCCTCCTTCAGGTGTCAGTGATGTCACAATTCCATGTGGATTAATTACAGAAAACAGTAAGGCAATCAGGATCCCTATTATAAGTACGGCAGCCAATTCCCACCAGTGCGATGTATAAAATTTTCTGGATAACCCGGTCCAGTCATAAACTGATGTCAGATATCTCCTTAATATCATCATAGTATCTCCAGGATCAGCGTCCCTGGGACATAGATCCGAGCAATCTCCGCAATAATAACAGAGCCATGGTTCAAGAATGGTCTGTATTTTCTTTTCCAGCCCCATTTGCAGAAGCCGTATGGGTTTACGCGGGAATCTGTAGAACTCATCGGCATGAGGACAAACAGCAGAACAATCCCCACACTGATAGCATCGCTGAATGTTTTCCTTACCGAAACGATCCAGGTCATCAATAAAACCAGGATTGACTCTTATTGCCATAATAATCTATTTATATTATATGAATAGTCTTAGCCCTTTTCTCTATTTCACTAAGAGGAATACTGCTCATAAGGCCAATGCCTTTTTTGCTTGTGAGACTTTTCAGTACGCCTGCTGCAACAGCGGAAGCCTGAGCTACAGTATCAGGAATATCCTTCGGACCCTGACACATTCCTGCTACATATATACCTCCTCTTTCAGTATCTGTAGGGCTGCCGTTGTAATTCAACTCTGAGAACCATCCGTCAGGATCCCTTGAAATATCCAGCATTTTGCTTAATTCGAGTGTGCCTGGTGAAGGTACTAGGCCAATGGCAAGCACAACCATATCGACTTTGAATTCAGCCAGTCTGTCATTAATAATATCCTCTCCATGGACGACCATCTGATCATTACGCATGGTCACCAGAGCCGAATGTCCTCGTATTACCAGGGTACCTTCCTCCTTTATCCTGTCCGCAAATTCCTCATAGCCTTTTCCGAAGGCACGCATATCGATATAAAACTCATAAACCGTAACACCAGGGATCTTTTCCTTGATAAGATGAGCAAATTTCAGTGAGTACATGCAGCAGACCCGGGAACAGTATGAATTATATTTCTTGTTCCGGGATCCAACGCAGTGTATAATGGCAACACTTTTTGGAGAAACACCTTCCGATGAGAATATCCATTCTTCCTTCCCTGTTTTCTTATTCAGATGTTTCGTCTTTGTTACAATTTTTCCTCCGGTTGTACCTGAGGCATTTGTAAGCCTTTCAAATTCGAGAGATGTCAATACGTTCGGGTATATCCCATATCCATACTGCTCTATATTGCTTACATCAAGAAGCTCATAGCCAGTTGCCAGAATAATGTTTCCAACTTCCAGTTCAATTATATGATCTGTTTCGTTCAGATTTATGCATTCCTTAGGGCATTTCTTCATACAAACTCCGCATTTCTGACCTTTCGAGAGGATGTAGGTACAATTTGTCCCATCCACAAGGTAAGCATTAGGAACAGCCTGTGGGAAAGGAATATAAATTGCTTTTCTTAAAGATATCCCTGCATCGAATTCACTTTTGACCTTTACCGGACAGACTTCAGCACATTGATTACATGCAACACATGATTTGACGTCAACATACCGGGCATTCTGGTTTATTTTCACCCGATAGGATCCAGGAATTCCAGTTACAGCCTCCACTTTCGATCTGGTTAAAAGTTTGATCATATCATGCTGCCCCACTGATACCATTTTAGGAGTTAGTATGCAGGCAGCACAATCCAGGGTAGGAAATGTCTTGTCAAACATGGCCATGTGCCCCCCAATAGTCCCGGTCTGCTCAACCAGAAAGACTTGTTTCCCTGCGTTAGCTATCTCCAGTGCAGCCTGAATTCCGGCTATTCCGCCGCCAATAATAAGCGTTGAGTGGTTGACCGGGTTTCCTTTTGGAACGGCAGCCAGCGGGAAAGGAACCCCCATTGTTGTGCAAGCTACAATTGCCTTGGCACGATCCATCGCATTTTCGCCCTTAGCCCCGTGCTCCTGGAAGGAGGCAAGACGCACCTCGTTTGTGTTACCGCCAACTAAAGCCATTGCTTTTGTAAAGACAGGCTTATAATAACCTGGCATATCTCCTGCAATGACAACCCTGTCCAGATTGTTTGACCGTATCTGTTCGCAAATGAAATCTATCTCAGGCTGATGTCTTGGCTTTAGAATCTGAACTGTCTCGACTTCAGGAAGGTTTGCCGTATACTTTGCAATAGCCTCAGTATTAAGATTTGTAGTTTCATCGAGCTGGCATAAAAAGACTCCTATACGCATAATCTCTTTTGTATGGATTGTTAAAACATCATTCTAATCTCTTATTACTCTTTGAAGCAATTCTCCATTTGCTTCACGGATTTCGAGGATCATTGGCATCTGCCCGGGCAGGCAATGCGTAGCACATGAAAAACACGGATCATATGCCCTGAAGGCCATTTCGATCATATTCAGAACGCCTTCTGTAACCTTCACACCTTTTTTGATCACACCTTCAGCAGCTTTCTTTATAGACATGCTGATAGCAGCATGGTTGTTTGTTGTACCTACAATCAGGTTGACTTTAGTAACAATTCCCTTTTCATCAGTCCAGTAATGGTGCGTCAGGGTACCTCTCTGAGCTTCAACAATACCTACACCTTCTCCCGGAATGGATCCCAGGGTTGCACGTAATTCCTTGCCTGTGATATCAGGATCAGTCGCCAGCTCCAGGCATCGCTCAGCAGAATACAGCAGTTCCACAAGTCTTGCCCAATGCATAGCCAGTGTTGCATGAACAGGTTTTCCGCCTAGTGTACTAAACATTCGTTCGTATTCCTTCTGTGCAAGCGGAGTTGCCATACCGTCAGAAGCATTCAGCCTTGATAACGGCGTTGCCTGGTATACACCGGAATTCTGCCCCTCCTTGAAACCTTTCCATCCAATCTTTTTAAGAAACGGGAATTTCAGATAGCTCCATGGTTCGACATGTTCAGCCACATAATCAAGATACTCATTAGGTGAATATTTGTAGAGCTCTTTTCCCTCCGTATCAACAACCCTTACTTTTCCGTCATAAAAGTTCACCTTGTTATTGGAATCAACAAGTCCCATTGAATGTATCTTAAGACTATATGGCCCGTGGAGGATGAGATCAACATATTCGTTATTCTTCAGGACAAAATCTTCAAAAACCTTGATTGTAAATTTTGCGAATTCTATGAAGCCTTTTGCTTTATCAACAATATCATCTCTCTCCTGTTCTGAAAGCCCCCTTCTTACTCCACCGGGGATATTCATCACAACAAAAGTCTGATGTCCGCCCAGCAGAGCCTGAATTTCCTGAGCCAAGCGGCGCTGTTTTATAACCTCTGAACCAATTTCCTTTCCGACTTTTTCAATTACTCCCAGAATGTTTCTGCTGCTGGGTGGCGACAGCGGGCCAAGAACGAAATCCGGTGCCGCAAGCACATAAAAATGAGCGATATGGCTATGGATAAAATGTGCCATGTAAAAAAGTTCTCTGAGCTTTTTAGCTGTAGGGGGAGGTTCCACACCAAATACTGCATCGACAGCCTTGCCTGAGGCCATATGATGACAACCAGGACAAACCCCGCATATTTTAGCAACGATTGCTGGCAGCTCCTCAACAGGTCTTCCTTCGCAGAATTTCTCAAATCCCCGCAGTTCTGGGACCTGAAAATATACATTATTTACCTCCCCTTCATCATTGAGAAAGATTTCAATTTTGCCATGACCTTCAAGGCGGGTGATAGGGTCAATAGTGATCCTTTTCATGATAGTTTTCTTCTAATTAATGAGACAGGCAAACTAAAACGATAAAACAGTCCGGCCGGATCCGGAATATCTTCAATGACTTTGCTGATTTCATCAGGTTCCTTCTCATCAATGATGCTGGCAATAGCAGACATCATTTTGGTTCCGGGATCAATTATATTAGGGGGAGGTCCATAGCAGCCACGGCATGGTGCATTACCCTTAATGCAACGATAGCCGCATCCCGCACGTGTTGCAGGCCCCATGCACAGTACTCCCTGTTCCATAAAGCATGAGACTCCATCATCCTGGATTTCCCAGGGCCGGTAAAACTTTCTGATCTTCTTGTTCTCAGTTTTTTTACGGATACATTCTTCGCACTGTGCTTTTGTATCTGCCCCGATGACGGATCCTTTAGGTGGCAGCTCTGCACCTGATACAATTGCAGTAAATACTTCCAGAAGCCTTTCCGACTGGGGAGGGCAACCGGGAATTTTATAATCCACTTCTACAACCTGTGAGAGAGAGCGGACATCATCATAGAATGAGGGAAGATCGACTGCCCCTTCAGACATTTCGGATTCAGTCTGAGGTCTTACTTTCCATGGATTAATGACCGATTCGCTTTCTTCATAAACTCTTCGGAATATGTCTTCTTTTGTTGAGAAATTAGCCAGTCCGGGGATACCTCCAAGGTGAGCACAACTTCCATATGCAACAAGGATCTTGCTTTTTTGCCTTAAGAGCCTTGCCATATGCTCGTTTTCACTATTTCTTATCGCCCCATTGAAAAGCGTCAGGTCGATATGATTATCAGGCATTTTTTCGACATCTGCGTATTTGGTATCCATTGCTATAGGCCAGAACACTATATCAGCAGCAGATATAACATCGAAAAGTTTTTCGTGAACATCAAGCACAGATACGCAGCAACCTCCGCAGGAGGCAGCCCAGTAAATCGCAAGTTTAAGTTTCGGCTTTGATTCCTCCATTTTCATTTCATTTTTTAAATTGAAAGAGTCATGGCATTTTTAACTTTCGAAGGTCCAAGTTCGGCAATTGTCTGCGTGAAACTGTTCACCAGTTCAGCAAATTGCTTACCTTCGCTTGCACTTATCCACTCCAGTTTCAGCCTTTCTGCCTCAATTCCCATCTGCTTGATGAATTTCTGCAGCAACAGGTATCTACGGAGGCATCGGTAATTACCTTCCTGATAATGGCAGTCGCCAGGATGACATCCGCATAAAAGCACCCCGTCAGCGCCTTTTAGAAATGCATCAAGTACAAATGTAGGTTCAACCCGGCCTGAACACATCAGTCTGATGGATCTTATATTTGGTTTATATTCCATCCTTGATGTGCCAGCCAGATCAGCACCGGTGTATGAACACCAGTTACATAGAAATGCAACTATTTGGGGCTTAAAATCCATATCACTTTTTATTAATCAAAGAACGTATTATAAGAGCTATTTATAAACCTGCAAAAAAGCTTTCTTAGGTAAAATAAGAAAATTTAATTTAAACTAAATATGAATTATCTCATATTTGACAACTTGCCTGTTTTAAATTACAATTCATTTTAAAAAAATCCTGTCAAAGTAAAAAAACAAATAATCCCGATCCTGATAACAGATTCAAGATAAGGAAAAATCAGATAGGTTTTATTTAGTATCGGGAATAATGTAAATTATATTTTATATAGCAGTATTAAGTTTCTTATGATTGGAGATTCCTCACTTCTCCCGCTTTGCGGGATTCGTTCGGAATGACAAGCCGTCAACAAGGAAGTAGGGAGGTTGGGGCGGTTTGCACCGCAAACCGCCACA
>Ga0187886_1004061_pt1 | contig 10678 bp, 9 predicted proteins | sample June2016WEW_20_1_FD_133001 | JGI IMG/M metagenome (GOLD analysis project Ga0187886, IMG submission 133001) | Peatland microbial communities from SPRUCE experiment site at the Marcell Experimental Forest, Minnesota, USA - June2016WEW_20_150 | ecosystem: Environmental > Terrestrial > Soil >...
AATGTCGGTTTGGGCACAATAGACAAGATCATCTCCGAGTCCCAAATCGACCAATTCTCTTCCGTGATGGGATAGATGAAAGGCCTCGGAAAGATTGTCTTCAAATCTTTGATAAAGGATATGGGCTGCATGGGAGGCATCGGTTAAAGTGACGGGCTTATTTCCTCTTTTGATGATCAGGTCGATCAACATCCCTCCGCACACTGTATCTTCCAGAGAAAAATTCCCTTCATCTCCTGAAGGGAAGAGAAGAAGATCCCTGTCCATCTCAAGACATCTCTGTGTCACTGCCCTGATATTAAAAAAACTACAGACCATGACCTCTTTCCCAGAAGAAACGAGATGAAAGGCCTTCGTCCCATTGGTCGTTCTCAGAATTAATCTCTTTTCTTTCACCCTTTCAGCGATATATTCCTTTGGGGAATTTCCCAGATCAAACCCTTCGATCCTCCGGGTATCCTTTTCCCCACCCAATAGGGTTGTCCCTGGAGGAAATGTTCTTGCAAATTGAAAAGCCTCTTCCACCGTAGCCACTGGAAATATTTCTAAGGCTCCTTGTGACAATGCATGGATGATGACTGAAGTGGCTCTGAGAACATCTATCACAAGGACTACCCGCTCAGAAATCATCTCAGGGTTTAGTAAAAAAGGAATGAGTTGGATATCAATATTCATAGAAAAAAATTATCATACCATCCTCTCTATTGCAAGTCAGATGGTTTTTTGCTTTGGATCATTCCCTCCTAACTAATGACAAAGGTGAAGGAAGCCTTTGGCATAATGGCTATCTTGGGATGAGGGGGAAGATGGGGAAGGACCTTTGCAATACCTTCTTGGACAGAGGAAATGGGCTCGAAAAAGAATTTTTTGATTACAGAAGGAGAGATCCCTTCTGAATAAAAATAGACTTTGGATTGAATTAAAGAACGGCATAAGAGGAATGCCTTATGGAGGCCCATTTTAAAATCCTGGGATTGAAATTTGGATATCACATCCTGCGGTGTTTTCGATTGTCGGATCGTGTTATAGAACACCTCGTCCCCAATCCCTTGGACACATCGGCCAACAAGAATGATCCTCCCACCTGGCTTAAGAATTTGGGTGGCGTGGGCGAGACCCTTCTGTACCTGGTAAAGGTCGATGTCTTTGGGATAACCCCCAGGGGAGGTAATGACGAGATCCATCTTTTCATCTATTTGTATCCCTGAAAGGGATTTGGCTAATCGAACCCCTTCATACCAAGACTTTAAAAAGTGGCCGGCAAAAGCCTTCACGACCCGGTTTTCTTCGTTCAATACGACATTGAGGATGAAGTCAATTCCAAGCATCCCTCCCATCTCGTCGATATCTTCCCTGACTGGATTTCCCTCAACTTCTCCCATTTTTGCATTAGGATGGGTGAGCATAGAGTGGTTAGCTTCAATGGTTTTGATCCCTGCCAACCCAATGGAGGCGATTTTTGATCCCCCTGTAAACCCCACAAACTGATGGGGATCGATCATGCCCGTGAGGATTTTAAAGTCAGATTCCCAGAAAGTCCGATTGATCCAGAAGGGGGTGCCCAGGGATGTTTTTCCAAGAAAGACCAAATCTTTAATGGGATCATGGCAGACGACCTCTATCCCTTTAGCCCAAGAGGGATCCACTAAATGATGGAATTGATCAGGAGCGACTTTCGAATGCTGACCTGTGGCAATTAAGATCTTTATCAAACTCCCCGGAATTCCTAAGGCATCTAATTTTTTTAATAGAGGAGGAAGAAGAAATCGGTGCGGCACAGGACGGGTAAGGTCGCTAATCACAATTGAGATTCTTTGCCGAGATTTTATCTCATCGAACCTTGGAGCTTCAATGGGCTGATCCAATGCATTTTCAATCTCTTTCAATTCATTCCGTGATGGAGGGATGGGTTTAGGACGGATGAAAGTGATCTCCAGATCCTTAGGAAGATCGAAGGTAATATTTTCTTTTCCATAAGGGAGAGAGCAAGGACCTTCCATTTGATCACTTCAGGAGATGCTTAGACCTTTTCTCCACGCTGGAAGTATTCTAATATTATTAAGATCACACCTGAAAACCCCTTCCTGTGGGCGGGGTTCTTTACTTAAAAAAGTTTTTCATTCATTTTTTATATGTAGGATTTGCAAGAAATGCCTGTTTTAAGGTATCTCCCCGAAGCCCGTTACGCAATGCTTCCAAAGCCAGAATGTCTTCCGGGGGGACATTGCCCAGGCTGACATTGGGGCCAAAGCGCTGAATCAGGAACTGTTGCTGGTTCTTAATAGGGGCCTCCCACTCTAATTGGGTGATATCTTCCACACCTTTGATAATGGCCTCTACCTCGTCTAATTTTGGCTTTCCGTCCTTGTCATAGATGCCCACTCCTTTACCAGCCTCCCTGGCTTCGACAATGACCTTAAAGGCGCCATTGGATAGGTCAGCGGTAATCTCCTCATGCATCTTGGATGTGGCAATCTTTTCATCAGGGTCCTTTTTACCTACCTCGGAGACAACGAGGAAGCCCATGTCCACGGCGCGCTTGATGCAATCGGCCCGGGTCTTCATATCAATCTCGATCGTCCCGTCAGAAAACTCGATTGCATTGAACCCCAGTTCTTTACAGCGCTTGAGGTATTTGGGATAGGAACCCTGCCAGACGGAGACCTCCAGAAATGTTCCACCCGGGCAAATCCAAATATTCCTATCCTTGACCATCTCAACCTTCTCGGCCAGGTAGTCAAGATCTAAGAATGCACTGGTGCCGAAGGTTAACTTGATAAAGTCGATGATGTCACCAGCAGAATCGATCAAGTCCTGGGTTGCATTGAGGCCCAAACCTTTGTCGATGATCATGGTCACACCTTCTTTGCGCGGTTTCACCGTCCGCCCGGGAACAGGCATTTCAAACACTCCGTCAAAAGCTTTTACACGACTCATTTTAGATTCCCTCCATACAATTTTTTGCACTGGCCAAACAGGACTTGACCGGGTTAAACTTCACTTCTTCCACAAAACGATACATCGCCTGCAAGCGTTTCATCATTAAGTCCGGTGTATCTAAACTTTGTACTGGAATACGATCGTAGAGAATGATTGTGGAATCAAACTTCTCGGTGGCGTTGTCGAAGAGGAGCTTCACAATCTTTTCTCTTCGGTTGATTGTTTTGACGATAGGAACATCTCGGCCTGATTCGATCTTGGCGTCCACGATGGTAACCAAGGGATTAAGGTATTGAGGCTGGGCGGCAATGTGCCTCATGTCAATAGCGATTTTGTGGCCCCAAATATCCGGAACATTTGGTATCTCCACCTTAAGTCTTTTATTCGCTTCAGGGAAATCGTAGATTAAAGTCCCTAATCGAATGTTATCATAGAGGGAGCCCATATAAAAGAAATATCCCTGATCTGTAAACTTGAAATGGGTCATCTCTGTACTGAAGATCTGCCAGTCATCTTCGAGTCCCTTGAGAAGGAAGACGGTCTTTCCGGCCCCAGGGCCTCCCACCACCAGCAGCAGAGTGTTTCGAGAGGGGCTGAACATGGAGCTTGCATGAAAGCTGTAAATATCATGATAGCGCTCCAGTGTGACTAATAGGTACTTGAAAAAAAGTCCTAAATTTCCAAAGAGGGAGTAACGATTGTCCGAGCATTCTTGCTCATAACGGGTGAAATCCCCAGTGGCCAAAAGCACCTTCTCGTTCACTTTGACCTGAGGATGGATGTTTGGGTCGTCGATAGCGATGAAATAAGCATCCAGATCTTTGCTATAAGGGATGGATTCGATGGAGTGAATGTTGGTGAGCAGCGATTCCATCACCTGTCCCTCAAAATATCGGGGCTCCGTGATCAGCTTCTCGTTATTGGAGATAATGCCTATCTTTGCCTGGACAATTTTCACTGCACATCTATACACAGCAGCCTCCGTCGAAATTAGCCTTGGTTATAATACGAAAAACCTTCCCTGAGCAACCTATTGATAAAATCTGCCGGCTTCACGTTGCCGTGCGTAATCCTGAAGCAAAACATCTTCCATCCAGCGTGTGTTCACTTTTCCATTTAGATAATCAGAATGTTTCAACATAAACTGATAAAATGGCATCGTTGTACTTATGCCAGATACCACAAATTTGGCCAGCGCGTATTTCATGCGGTCAACAGCTTCAAGACGATTGCTCCCGTTGGTGATTAACTTTGCAAGAAGAGAATCATAAAAAGGTGGAACAAAATATCCTGAATAACAATGGCTATCGACTCGTATCCCTTGCCCTTCGGGTGGAATCCACTGCTCGATTTTTCCTGGGCAAGGTCTAAATTGGTCTTCCGGGGACTCAGCATTTATCCGACACTCAATAGCATGCCCCATTACTCGTACTGCCTCTTGCTGGAAACTGACAGCTTGTCCCGCGGCGATCCGGATTTGTTCTTTGACCAAGTCGATCCCGGTCACCATCTCGGTTACAGGATGTTCCACCTGAATTCTTGTATTCATTTCAATGAAATAAAATTGTCTTTGATCTTGGTCAAAGATGAATTCAACTGTTCCGGCATTTTCATACTTTATGTGTCGGGCAATGCTTACCGCTGATCTGCAGATTTCCTGCCTAAGACCACTCGAAACAACTGGAGATGGCGATTCTTCAACCATTTTCTGATAGCGACGTTGAATGGAACAGTCGCGCTCAAAGAGATGCACGACATTTCCAAAACTATCCGCAATAATCTGAACCTCAATATGGCGCGCATTTGGGATAAAGTGTTCAATATAGATCCGATCGTCCCCGAATGCCGCGCGGGCTTCCGCTGATGCCTCCACAAAGATCATCTTTAAATCCTTGGGCCCCTCTACAATCTTCATTCCCTTTCCACCGCCTCCTGCGGCGGCTTTCAAAAGAATCGGATAGCCTACTTTCTCTGCTGCTTTCGCCGCAGCCTCAAAATCCTTCACTAACTCTGAACCAGGAATAACGGGAATCCCCAATTCGTGGGCCATTTTTCGAGCTTGGAGCTTGTCACCCATTTTCCTGATATTATCAGCGGTCGGCCCAATAAAAATCAGGCCGTTCTGAGCGCACGCCTCAGGGAGGCCGGGTTGTTCAGCAAGAAAACCATATCCAGGATGGACAGCATCGGCGCCAGTGCCAAGAGCTGCCGAAATGATCGTGCCCACCTTCAGGTAACTCTCCGTTGCCTTTGCCGGACCAATACACACAGAGCGGTCTACACTTACCGCCGGACAGGATACCGGTCATAATATCGATCATCAGGGAAAGCCCTGAGCCCTTATGTTGGCCCATGGGAACCATACGTTTGCTTTTTAGAATCTCGGCGGGATCATCGGTTGGCCTACCCTCATTATCCAGACCCCATCCTAAAGGCACTTTTCGTGCTTCCCGGTCGTACATTACGATCTTGTACCAGGCAGCTTGGGACATAGCCTTGTCCAGGACCACTGGCTCCCCGGGTGCTCTCGGGCTATTTATGGAGAGCGGATTGTTCCCAATCCTGGGTTCCTTTCCTCCCCAGGGTGGCATGTTTGACTCAGTGTTGACAAAACAAATCCCGATACAGCCCTACCGTGCTGCCAGAGTAGAGTAATATCCGGCTCTACCCCAGTGGGTGGAGTTTCGGACGAGGATGAATCCCACCCCTGAAGTCTTCGCTTTCTCAATAGCCATTTGCATTGCGAACCTCCCTACTACACTTCACAGAGCGAGGTTTCCATCCAGATGGGCGATCACCGGGGTTTCTCTAATCACCTGGATTTGGCCCCTCGGGTTTATTTTTCCGTTGCGGATTAGTGCTATATACCCGGGAAGCATCCTCACCCCGTGGGAGTCAACACCGCATAGGTTTCCCTCGACCAACGCGCTGCAGCCGCGGTTTTTGCATCTTCCTGCAGGGCACCGGCGGCCTGGAAGACCTTTTCGGCGAAGGTATGCAGATCACTCGCATTGATTTTTTTATTCATCATCGTCCCACTTGACTGAACTCCCCCTCTCCTCCATTCGAGGAATCCTCTACATCAATACCGCAGCAAAATGATTTTCGTATGCAGTGAGAATGTTATTGTGAAAGGATTCAATCGATTCTTAGCCCAAAATTCTTTGAAGGGTGAGTTTAAAATCTCCTTTTTGAAAGGAGATTGAGGTATAATCGTTCCGCTTCGTCAATTCTTGGATCAAGGCGAGCATCGGCTTATGCCCACTTGGATAATTCGTCTGAATCGGGCCGGCGGCGATGGTCGCGTTGACATGTTCCTCGGGGAAAAGTACCCGCAATAAGAGTTCATCATCAGAAATGTGGGGACGGCCGACTTCTTTTCGTAACTCAGCGATCGTTGGCTGAGGTTGCTTCCAATTTAAAAACTTCTTGGCTTCGGGGAGATTTAACATCTTATCCAGCACATTTGGATCAATGGGAGCGGGTGTTTTCCCGTAATGCCCTAATACATACCGAATGCCCTCATCCGTTGCCGTTTTATATCTTTCTCCCATTAGGACGTTCAACACCGCTTGCGTGCCGACAAGCTGCGAGAAGGGGGTGATCATCACCGGATAGCCCCATTCCTGCCGAATCACGCTGATTTCTTCCAGGACTTCTTCCAGCCGGTGTTCCACCTTTCTTTGGGCCAGCATAAATTGCAAATTGCTGATCATTCCGCCGGGCACCTGGTGGATATATTGAAAAACGTCATATTCCCCGGGGGTTCCCAGGGGTTTGCCTTCCCTCTTGGCTACATAGCGGAAATGTTCCGAGATGGATTCCACGGCCTTCTCATCCGCCTTGGGCATATACCCTAATCTCCGGACGTTACGGATCATATTTTCCACTGAGGGGTGAGAAGGGCCATTGGCCAAAGGAGAAAAACAGGTATGGATCGTCTCTATTCCGAGCTTGACAGATTCCAAACAACAAAGAGGGGCAAGTCCCGTCGTACAATGGGAATGCATCTCGAAAGGAAGCTTCCCGATCAGTTTTTTGACCACTGGGACTAAGGTGCGGGTCCGGTCAACCGTTAAGAGTCCGATCGAATCTTTTATCATGACCCGGTCGGGTTTCAACCGTTTGATCATTTCCTTGGTCTTTTGGGAGTAAAATTCATCCGTGTGCACCGGGCTTAAGGAGTATACCAAAGGAACGACGACTTCGATTCCCTCAGCCCTCGCGATTTTGACTGATTCCACTAAATTGTTCCAGTCATGGAGCGCGTCAAAAATCATCAAGCGCCTTAAACCATTCGCTGCGCAACGCTTTATCCAAAGAGCAATGACCGAGTCGGGCACGATATTAAAACTGGTAAGAGACTTACTCCGGATCAAACCCGATAGAGGTGTTTTCGGCAGGGCCTTCGCCAGCAGGCGAATACGCTCCCAGGGATTTTCCCGCAAATAGCGGATGCAGGCGTCAAATTGGACTGTCCCCATCAAATCTACGGCATAGAATCCCACTTCATCCAAAAGGGATGCGATGGGGAGCATTTGGGCCGTGGTCATGCGTGTAGCCCAGAGACTCTGGTGTCCATCCCGCAGGGTCGTATCAACAAAGGTGATCTCTTTCAGGCTGCTCATACTCCTTTAATAAAATGTCTTCTATCCACCGGGTATGAATGACGCCTTGAATAAAATTCGGGTTTTTTAGCAAGAAACGGTGAAAGGGAATCGTCGTATCCACCCCGGACACCTGAAAGTCCTCCAAGACCTTTTCCATGCGGGCCACCGCTTCTCGCCGGTTATTCCCCCAGGTAACAAGTTTCGCCAAGAGGGAATCATAGAACGGGGGGACAAAGTATCCCGGATAGCAGTGGGTATCCAGCCGAATCCCCACCCCCTGAGGAGCATTCCACTGGGTAATGCGTCCCGGACAAGGTTGGAAACCCCGGTGCGAATATTCCGCATTGATGCGGCACTCGATGGCATGGCCTTTCAGGTGGATTTCTTCCTGGGTAAACCGCAGGGGTTGGCCAGCGGCAATCTGAATTTGTTCTTTCACCAGGTCAATGCCTGTAATCATCTCCGTTACCGGGTGTTCCACCTGAATTCGCGTATTCATTTCTAAAAAATAGAATCGCCCTTCATCTTGATCCAGGAGGAATTCAACGGTGCCCGCATTTTCGTATTGGATTTGATGAGCGAGGGATAAAGCGGCCTGACATATTTCTGCGCGCAGATCGGCGGATAGAACCGGAGAGGGGGCTTCTTCCACCATTTTTTGATAACGGCGCTGTAAGGAACAATCGCGTTCTCCCAAGTGAACGATATGCCCAAAACGGTCTCCCATAATTTGAATCTCGACGTGACGCGCATTGGGAATAAAACGTTCCAGGTAAAGCCGGCCATCTCCAAAAGCCGCATGCGCCTCCGCACTGGCCTCGGCAAAAATGATCTTCATGTCTTCTGGCTGCCTGGCAATTTTCATTCCCCTTCCGCCCCCTCCGGCCGCAGCCTTGAGAAGAACCGGGTAGCCTATCATTTCGGCTATGGCTAGCGCTTCCGGAAGACCTTGGACCAGCTCCGAACCGGGAATGACAGGAATTCCCAGATTCTTGGCCATCTGCCGGGCGGAGATTTTGTCTCCCATTTGACGAATCTGCTCGGCTTTCGGCCCGACAAAGATGAGGCCGTATTGAGCGCAGGCCTCAGGTAATTCCGGCTGTTCAGCAAGAAACCCATAGCCGGGATGAATGGCCTCCGCCCCCGTTCCTACGGCGGCCATAATGATTGTGCCTACTTTGAGATAACTTTCGGTTGGGGCTGGAGGGCCGATGCAAACTACCCGGTCAGCTATTTTCGCCGGCAAACTTTCACGATCTACTTCGGAAGCAGCCAAAATTGTTCTGATCCTCAGGCCCTGACATGCCCGGATGATCCGCAAGGCAATCTCGCTTCGGTTGGCAACGAGAAGGGATGATATTCTTTTCATGCGCGGGAGGCCTTGGGTAGGTCCTTTTCTTCGTGGATTTTTTCTATCAGGAACAGCGTTTGCTGAAATTCCACCATTTGACCTTGTTCGGCGCAGATTTGGGCGATGCGCCCCCGGACCCCAGCCTTCACCGTATTGAAAAGTTTCATGACTTCTATAATACAAACTGGATCATCTTCGTTCACCCAGGACTCCACCTCCACGTAGGGAGGAGCCCCGGGTTTGGGGGTCCGGTAGAAGGTCCCCAGCATCGGAGCTTTGATCGGGATGAGTCCAGCCGTTGCCCCGGAATGGTCTAAGGCCTGTTTGGCGACTTGGGCTCTCGAATCCGATTCCGTGAATTTCACAGATGATAAGTTGGGAACCTGCGATTCGGCTGAGGTCGGTTCGATCCTTGGGGCCCGTGATGATTTTTTATCCTCGAATACTACTTCTTCCAGTCCTTTTCCCTTCCCGTGTTTTCTGGCCAACAACTTAAAATCTTCGGTTTCTATATGAAGTTCATCGAAATTCGATTCGTCGAGGAGTTTCAAAATGAGAAGAACATCATCCTGCGTGATCGATGTCATTCGGTTCCCTCCAATTTATGGAATAACTTTTCTCCTTCGCCAAAAACCTAATACCGGAAAAACTGGGCCCGGCTGATTCAGAAGATCTACGAGGTCGGTCCCCTGACTTGTCCGAAGTGTCGGGGAATCATGCGGATCATCAGCTTCATCGAAGACCGGGAGGTCATGAAGGCCATCCTGAAACACCTGGGGCTGTGGCTCGTCAAATCAAGACCCACTCCCAAGGCCCATGCCCCACCTGCCGGATACCTCAGACAGAGATCCCTTCTCTCAACTCCCCATGAACGACGATCACCTTTATTGTGACCCAGACTATCCCTGGGACGCCTACCTACAGTCGTAAAGATCAGGAATACGGGGCGGGAGGAATCGGTGTGCCCGGATGAGCCTCAAAACCGCCTGACGAGCCTCGCCCGATCGTTGAAAGCGCCCCCTCTCCACCTCTAACCGGAAAATCCCCCGAATCCCCGCTGAAAAGCCCCCCAAAACAAACCCAAGATCTTGTGCTAAAATTCCCTGTGCTAAAATTCCCTTGACACACAATTGCCTTTTTTGTATATTTAACCCACCCCAAAGCGAGTTCTTATCAATAAATTTCAATTCATTCCTAATTCTCGGTCGGGTCAATGATCATTAAGGCCTGGCCATATTCCACCATTTGTTCGTTTTCTACACAAATTTTACGAATAACCCCTTGTACACCTGCTTTGATCGTGTTCATTAATTTCATTACGTCAATAATCCCCACGATATCATTCTCTTTTACTTTACTTCCGACTTCGACGAAAGGAGGAGCCCCGGGCGCCGGTGCTCGATAAAAAGTCCCTACTAAGGGAAATTTTACGGCAAACCCAGAAAAACCACTCTCTTTTGTATCCGCTGTAGAAGTATCTTGAAGCATTTTGGGGTCTTGGCCTTTGGGTCCAGGAAGGACTGCTTCTTTTTTATCAATCTCAGCAGTTCCGGGCACTTCCTGAGATATCCCACTACTTGGCTTCACTTTAGTAGGTCCCGCAAGCCTCTCCGGAGAACTATTTTCTTGGCGGATAATGGTAAGCTTAAGGTTCGAGATTGTCAAGTTTTTAGTTGAAATTTCTGTGGCCCCCTGATGCGTCCATTTTCAAATATTCCTATGCCGCTTTCTGGAATGCATATTTTTCTTCTTGTATTTGTTCAATCGTTGCTATCAC
>Ga0187886_1004062_pt1 | contig 10677 bp, 11 predicted proteins | sample June2016WEW_20_1_FD_133001 | JGI IMG/M metagenome (GOLD analysis project Ga0187886, IMG submission 133001) | Peatland microbial communities from SPRUCE experiment site at the Marcell Experimental Forest, Minnesota, USA - June2016WEW_20_150 | ecosystem: Environmental > Terrestrial > Soil >...
ATCGGGAATGTAAGACAAAGCCCAGATAGAGCAGAATATTTAAAATACTTTGATGGTATTGCGTGTTTGGGTAATGAAGCAATTGTCAGTACATATCGCCCTTATTTCGATAAAAAAATCTTATGTTGGGATAATCATGGATTCGACCAGTTTTCCAGAATACCAGATCAGAAAAATTTTAATCTTGCCAGGAACAACTTTTTGTTTTTATCCGGCAGCGGTTTTGTACTAGTTGGACTTGATCTAGTGCTGGAAGCTTTTGCTAACCTGCCTGAACTAAATTTATTCGTCTGTGGTAATTTTGACGCGGAAAACGATTTTATCCAATGCTATGAAAAAGAGTTATTCCGCACACCTAATATATTTCCGATTGGTTGGACACAATACGGAGGTTATCAATATAATTGGTTAATGAGGAAATGTTCCACCATTATATTCCCAATTTGTGCGGGTGCATCTCCGGGTTCAGTCACAGCAGCCATGGGGTTTGGAATAATACCCATGGTGAGTAAGGAAGCAGGGATTGATACCGAGGATTATGGTTTTCCTCTGACACATAATGACAGTAAGACCATATCTGACAAAGTTAAGTGGATATCATCCCAATCAGAAGAATGGCATAAACAAATGTCGCAGCGCGTATACGCTGCGTATCAAGCTAAATACAGTCAACAAGCTTTCTTGAGGCGTTTTAAGGAGATATTGGTTGAATTTATCAATTCAAAGTAATAGCTGTCAATATGAAGTTTGCACAGCGAGGAGCTCCAATGTCGCTTAGGCAATCCAGAATAACTTAGAATGATTACCAGCATTCCCAGCTACAAATAATACCTTTTTTATAATCACATGCACTTGGTTGTATTAGGAAAGGAATATTCGATTTAGAATCTGCAGACCTTACTTCGATGACATCGCTGGAGATGCGAGATACTTTTTAGCGATGTGATCGTCTTATATCGAGTAGATCATCTTGCATATAGCTATTAGGAAAATTTGATGCCAATTCGAATTCCCGTTTACTGCCTAGATTGGCATATTCACCAGAGCCCGGCTTTGCAGGAACTGGTGAGCAGTCCGCTTAATTCCTACATCCAGTTTGAACCAATCGGCTGGGATGGGATTAAATTGCCTAATTTGCTATCAGAACAATTCAAAAAGAATACGATGATCTTTTTTCAACTACCCCCTCCGCAGGACCTTTGTCGTGATACTAGTAGGCGAGTTATCTGGATACCGATGTGGGATCAAGCCCGCGGGTATGATCTGGAGTGGTGGCAGAACCTGCCCAAAAGTATTCGTGTAGTAGCTTTCTCCAGAGAGATCAATGCTCGGGCGCGGGCAGTCGGCCTTAATACATTGGATTTATTTTTTTTCAAATCGCCGGACGAATTCAATCCCGTAAATTGGGGAAAAGGCCACGTCCTTTTTTACTGGAACCGAACTGGCCTGGTGGATACGAACTTTTTATTCCGGATTTGTCAATCGTTGGATATTGAACTCTTGATCTATCTACGCCAGATTGACCCTCTGATACCTGCCTATTTTGACTATTCTCTCCCAAAACGGTTGGGGAAAACACACGTGCAGGAAATTACGGGGAACAAATTTCTTGCAAAACACGAATACATGAATATTGTAAATCGGGCCAATATTTTTATTGCCCCGAGGGTTTCCGAAGGCGTTGGACTCTCCTCTATTGAAGCTCTGGCCCGCGGGTGCGCGGTTTTTGCATATAATGCGCCTACAATGAATGAATATATTACACATAAGGTAAATGGATTTTTATTCCAGAAATATGCCAATACCAAGTGGAATCACGCCCGCGAATGCTTAATGCAACGAATGGACGGCTATCTTCTACGATTTGCAAATATCCAACCTCATATTGAACATCCTATAACGGACTGGCAAGATTGGGACGAGATCAAAAAGTTGAATCTGCAGGTCCTGGGTGATAACGCTCGTCAGGCACAAGCCAGAGGTTATCGAGAATGGATCAGATCCATTCCTAATTATGCTAGTTTCATCTTGGATTGGTAGCGAAAAAACATGAATAGACCACTCGTCAGTGTTGTTCTGGGCAGTTATAACCGGCGTGATTTCTTGAAATCCACGCTTGATTCGGTAAGGCACAATGACATGCCCTTCCCCTACGAGATCATCGTCGTGGATGGGGGCTCCACCGACGGTTCGTTAGGATATCTGGCAAAACAGAAAGATGTCATTACCATCATCCAGCATAACCGGGGCGTTTTTCGCGGTAGGCCCATCGAACGCCGAAGTTGGGGTTATTTCATGAACCTCGGCTTCAAGGCTGCGCAGGGGAAATATATTCTCATGATCAGCGACGATTGCCTACTCATCTCCGGTGCGGTCAAGAATGGGGTTGAGCAGTTCGAAAAAATGCTAGCAGAGGAAGAAAAGGTGGGAGCGATAGCCTTTTATTGGCACAATTGGCCAGAGCAAAAGGATTATTGGGTCGGTCTGACTCTTGGGAATAAAATGTTTGTGAACCACGGGCTGTTCCTGCGAAAAGCGCTTGAAGAGGTTTGCTGGATCGACGAGCAGACCTACCAGTTCTATCATGCCGATGGCGACTTGTGCTTGAAATTATGGCAAGCCGGATATCAAGTTATAGATTGTAAGACTGCATTTGTGGAGCACTTTGATCACGTCAAACCGAGCCGGGTCTCCAATGTAAAAGACTGGGATGCCCTCCTGGAGAAATGGAAAGGGATTTTTTATGACCCGCAAAAGAATAATATAGGAGGTTGGCTTCACCAATATTATTTTGACCAAAATCGCACTTATAGACAGTTTCCTTTTAGCGCAAGGTTTAAATCTGCTTTGAGGAAGATTAAGGATATCATAAAATGAGTTTAATACAAAGAATCACCCGCCATATTCCCAAATCTTCTACGCTTATTAATGCCTGTATGACATATCTTGAAAAATTCCAGAAAACGGACTATGAAAATAACTGTAATCCTCAGACAAATGGAGAATATTCTCTCTTAAACTTGATTTCGAAAAATCTTGTCACCGTTTTTGATGTCGGGGCAAATGTGGGGGATTGGTCAGCGTATATCGCCAGTATAACTCACGGTATTCGGTATTTACATATTTTTGAACCCAATCAAGCCGCATATCAAAAACTTCAAGATCGTTTTAACCTTGAATTTATCATGATTCATAGAGTGGCTTTATCATCCACAGTGGGTAAAGCCAGTCTTTTTGTGTTTGGTGAAGCTTCAGGTTTAAATTCCTTGCATAATCGAGATGGTTTGCAAGACGGATGGGGGATAGAGCCAACCCAAAATATAGAAGAAGTAGAGTTGGAAACGATAGATTCTTTTTGTCAGAAAAATGGCATACTTCATGTGGATTTAATAAAGATTGACACCGAAGGCCATGAGGTGAACGTGATTTTGGGTGCAAAAGGAATACTCCAACAAGGAGGAATAGATTTTATTCAATTTGAATATGGTGGCACCTATATTGATGCACGCAAGCTATTGAAAGATGTGTTCGAGATATTCAACGGATTGGATTACACCATCTTCCTAATAAACCCAGATAGGCTAATACCCTATCCTCGTTATGATCAGAGGTTGGAAAATTTCCAATACAAGAATTTCATCATCATTAGAAATCAAGTCTTTAATACGAGTAAGATTCTCAAGAAATATGCTCAATTGGTAGACTAGTATACAAGCTGGAGGATTGGTAGAATACCCATTATGAATGACATCAAACTCAAACTTCACCTTGGCTGTGGAGAACGTTACCTGGAAGGCTATCAAAATATTGATCTTCCTCCTGCTGAGCATACAGTACAAAACAATACGCGTGTGGATGAATATGCCGATATCTTGAAACTTCGTTTTCCTGCTGATTCAATTGAAGAAGTACGTCTCCATCACGTATTTGAGCATTTTTCGCGCCCGATCGCCTGTGCATTGGTTGTGTCGTGGTGGTCATGGCTCAAACCCAGTGGCTTACTCCATATCGAAGTCCCTAATTTTGACCGAACGGCCTGGGCGGTACTTAACCCATTCTCATCGGATCATGCCCGCCACGTGGCCTTACGCCACATTTTTGGTTCACAGGAAGCTGCCTGGGCAGTGCATCAAGAAGGTTGGTCGCCCCAAAGGCTGAAACAATTACTGACAAATAGGGGATTTGATCACATTCAAGTCAGAAAATATTCTTATCAGGGGACGTATAACTTCGAAATTCTGGCGATAAAATCTCGTACTGACATCTCCAAGGATGATTTTGAACAGCTAGCCCGATCATTTTTATCAAAATACTGCGTCAACAATACGGTAGCAGAAAAAAGAATGCTGGAGGTATGGATGAATATGTATAACCAGCAAATTGAGATGTCATGGGCAGTCTCGTAGGCGTTATTATCCCCACCAATACCAACATCCACCTGCTTCAGTGTGCACTTGAAAGCGCCATCAGACAGACCTGCCGTATTGTTGAAATTATCGTGGCCGACGATGGCTCTACCGACAATACTGCGGATATCGCGCGTAACTACGGCGAACGTCTGAAATATAGGTGCATACCTCACATCAGGCTTCCTGCCGTACCGTACAATGCGGGGCTGCAATTGACGTAATGAAAACAAGGACATTCCTACTGGCGAATGGAGAACTATAAACCTGGAAGGGTCACAATTCAATTCCCCGTCACTTTGAGATTGATTGATGAAAAATGACCTATCTGAGCATTTTTTAACAAAAACCTCGGCTTATGGAAAGTAAGCGACATACCAGGGTATTGACAAGATGATACGGTGTATTATTTTCAGTAAAGACCGGGCAATGCAATTGCACGCTGTCTTGAGGTCTTTTTTCCTTCACTGTGCCGATATAAATAATCTTCATATATCCGTCCTATATACCTGTTCCTCAGAACTACACACACACCAATATATGCAACTGAGAGAAGAATGGGAAAGAAATCCAAATGTTGCTTTTATTCGGCAAAATCGTTTCCGCTATGATGTGTTCAAAATATTAAATCCTTACCCGTCTAAAAGCTTTCCATATTGGTTCTTTGGGATTCTTTCACAACTACATCATCGGCTTGCTTATCTATTCACTCCTCTCATTTCCACAGTAGATACACCTTATTTTATTTTATTCCTCGTAGATGACGCCTTGTTTGTACGTGATTTTCGCATGACGGATGTTGTGGATGCACTCCGTTCTCATCCAGACTCGCTCGGATTTTCACTGCGCCTTGGAAGGAACACTACTTTTTGTTACATGAACAATGTAGACCAGCACCCGCCCGATTTTCTCCCTTTAACCAAGGATATCTTGAAGTTCAACTGGATAAATGCCGAACAAGACTTTGGATACCCTCTGGAAGTGTCCAGCTCTGTCTACCGCGCACATGAAATTCTCCCCTTCTTGTTGAAGATACCATTCAATAATCCTAATCACCTGGAAGGTGGCATGAACTGGTTCAAGGATGTGTTCGCAACACACAGGCCTGACTTGCTGTGCTTCGAACAGTCCGTGGCTTTTAGCAATCCGATAAATATAGTGCAAAGAGTCAGCCCCGCGAATCGAGTCGGAACACATCGCCATTATTCAACGGAAGAACTTGCCGTCCTTTTTGATCAGGGAAATCAAATTAGAATTGAAGCCTATCGCGGACTGATTCCGATTTCTTGCCACCAAGAAGTGGACCTTGTCTTCGAAAAAAGGGAAGCGTTCCGATGAGCGCCCCAATCAGTGTGGTAATGCCAGTATACAATCACCAGAATTTTATAGGTGAAGCGATCGAAAGTATCCTTGCTCAAACCTTTACCGATTTTGAGATGATTATTGTGGATGATTGTTCAACAGACGATTCCCTAACCATAGCGGTAAAATATCAAAAACTTGATCCTCGCGTGCGCATTTGCCGTCATGTGCAAAACACCGGGATTGTTGGCGCACGAAATACTGGTTTGAAGCTCTCAACAGGGAAATATATTGCTTGGATGGATTCGGATGACATTAGTATGCCAGACAGACTGGAAAAACAATTCAAATACATGGAGATGCATCCTCAGGTTGGTGTATCCAGCGGTAGTGTGCTTATTATTGATGAAAATGGGATCTTAAAGGACGTTCTGCATATGCCGCAAACGCACACAATGATCGCTTGGGGATTTTGCTTTTTTGATTCGATTATTAACCCGGCAGCAATGACTCTCCGCGAACTTATTATGAAGTCTGGAGGGTATCGAGATTTAGCAAACAGTAAGGAAGAGTGCTTCCCTGAGGATTACGACCTGTGGACGCGCATAGTTCGGCAAACTCAATTTTATAATTTTGACGAGATATTAATAAAATTACGCAAGCATGACACAAACATCACCAAAACACGCCTGCAGTCCACCCTAGATAATAGCGTCAGGATTTGCCAGAATTATATCCAAGTCTTACTCGGGCATAATGTACCTGTCGGCCTTATAGAAAACCTGTGGGGTATTTCAACTAAACAATCATTAAAGGGAATCCCGTCACTGCTGAGTGAACTTTACGATCATTTTTCTAAATCATATGCCCTAAAGCTCGATGAAAAGAAATACATTCGCAAAGATATTGCATCAAGGTTGTTCGGTATTGCGATCCGGCATCCGCGCGATCCTTATAGCGCGGATGCAATCTTAAAAGCTCTGAGCGCTGATCCACACTTACCCGTAGAAATGGGAAAGAAAGTTATCCATAAATTATTCTCTCGGAAAGAGGTTACAGGGTGAAAATTCTATTTGTTTGTATGACCGACAGCATTCACTCTGCACGGTGGATCAGCCAAATCGCTGAACAGGGATGGGAGATCTACCTGTTCCCCGTTTATGCAGCTCCAGCCTCATCGGAGCTGAGGAATGTGAACGTCTATGGTTTTTCCCTTTTACCATCCAGAAATCTGGATAAGAGTGTACGTTACATCGGTTTGCTACCCATTGGCCGGAATGGAAACAAAGTAGAAAAACTAATATTTCGGGTCTTCCCGCAACTCTGGGAACTTGCGTTGGCAGTGCTCATTCGATTATTGAAGCCAGACATCATCCAGTCCCTCGAGTTTCAACATGCAGGGTATATGACTTTTGCTGCAAGAAATAGGATCAAGAAGAAATTCCCTACGTGGGTGGTCACCAACTGGGGCAGCGATATCTTTCTCTATAGAAGGTTGGCGGAACATCGGACGAAAGTTCAGAATATCTTGGCAGCCTGCGATTATTATTCATGCGAATGTCAGCGTGATGTGAAGTTGGCAAAAGAGATGGGCCTAGCTGGTACAACCCTACCACTTTTCCCGAATACAGGCGGATTTGACCTAGCCCGAATTGCTTCGCTACGCCAATCCGGGGCAACTTCATCGCGTCGCTTAATCTTATTAAAGGGCTATCAACACTGGGCCGGGCGTGCCCTGGCGGGTCTGCATGCCCTCAGTCTATGCCGAGATTCTCTTGATGGATACGAACTTGGTGTTTACAGTGCCACACCGGATGTAAAAATCGCTGCACAACTCTTCGAACAGGATACAGGTATTCCTGTAAAAATTATTCCTCAATGTTCGCACGATGACATGCTGCGTCTATATGGGCGAGCAAGGATCTACATTGGCTTAAGCATTTCTGATGCGATTAGTACTTCCTTGCTCGAATCCATGGTCATGGGAACTTTTCCCATCCAATCATGTACATCCTGCGCAAACGAATGGATTACAGACGGCGAAGGTGGATTTGTTGTTCCGCCTGAGGATCCGGATATAATTGCCTCAGCAATCCGTAAAGCACTTAAAGACGATGCCCTAGTGGACCGAGCAGCTGAGATTAACGCGTGCGTGGCTTCTGAACGCCTAGACCAATCCATAATCAAACCGCAAGTTATAAAAATGTACCAAGATATTTACAAATCGCGAAAGGAATAGACATGCGTGTTCTTATTTTTGGCGGAAACGGCATGCTGGGTCACCAGCTCTGCCGTTTGTTGACCGGGCGGATGGAAGTCTGGGCCACCTTTCGAAATGTGCCAGACCGATTTGATTTTCTTCCCCCGCAGCAGCGGATCGGCAACGTCACGGTCGAGGATGCAGCTCAGGTAGGGGAGATTATGGATTCGGTTAAACCGGATGCGGTTGTCAACGCCGTAGGAATCGTCAAGCAACGCGACGAAGCAAAACAGGCCGTACCATCCATCTGCGTCAACGCCCTTTTCCCGCACCAGCTTGCCGATCTATGCGGCGAGCGCGGTATCCGCGTTCTCCAGATTTCGACAGACTGCGTGTTTTCCGGTTTCCGCGGTGCCTATACCGAAGACGATATCGCCGATCCGGTGGATCTCTACGGGCGGACTAAATTGCTCGGTGAGCTTAACCGCCCCGGCTGCCTGACTCTGCGAACCTCCATCATCGGCTGGCAGTTGAACTCCTTCACAAGTCTGCTAAGCTGGTTTGCGCTGCAACGGGGGAAACACATCAAGGGTTATCGCAAAGCCATTTACAGCGGCGTGACAACTTCCGTATTTTCCAAATTGATTGGCGATATCATGGAATCACATCCAAAATTGGAGGGGCTCTATCACGTTTCCAGCGCGCCCATTAAAAAATTCGACCTGCTGGTGCAGCTACGGGATGCGCTCGGTTGGGACGATATCACAATCGAACCGGAAGAGGGCTTTGCCTGCGACCGCAGCCTGAACGGAGAGCGGTTTTCCCGGGCAACCGGCTGGCGCGCGCCGGATTGGGCTTCCATGATCTCGGGATTATCCTCGGAATGGCCCACCTATGCGCAATTTTATCTCCAACCTTCGTCCTGAAAAGCAAGGCGCTTTCAGGTAGTCTATATTGGAAAACAAACGGATACTCATAACGGGTGGAATAGGATCGCTGGGCCAGGTTCTCGTGCGACGCCTCCTGGCGCGGGAAATGGGAATACCGCGCAAGATCATCGTCTTCTCGCGCGACGAGACCAACCAGCATTTTATGCGGCTGGTTGTCAGGATGCACAAGGAAAAAATATAAGAGAAGTAAAAAATATTTTTTTACATTCCCTTTTATATTCGCCTTTGAATTATCTCAAAATTGAAAACCGTAGCAAACTCGCAAATATTATTAATTTGTTTTTCTCACCGGAGAAAACTCAAAAGATAATAAATTTTGCAATACGATTTGAATCAAAGAGGTGACCAAATGAAAAATGTTTTAGTTACAGGCGGTGCTGGTTTTATTGGATCAAATCTTGTTAAATTGCTGCTTTCTGAAAATTGTCAAGTGCGTGTCCTTGATAACCTTTCCTCGGGTTATAAAAAAAATATCCAGGGGTTGGATGTTGACTTCACGCAAGGTGACATCCGCGATGCCTCGTTGGTCGAACGTCTTTGCCAGGGGATGGATGTTGTTTTTCACCTGGCTGCCAGCGTTGGACGGCAAAAGTCCTTGGACCATCCCCGGGAAGATTCGGAAGTAAATTTGATAGGAACGACAAATGTTCTGGAGGGATCCCGCAAAGCGAATGTCAGGCGGGTGGTATATACATCTTCAGCTGCTATTTTTGGTGAACTGCTGACAATGCCTATCGCGGAAGACCATCCCCAGAATCCAGATTCACCATATGGCGTTAGCAAACTGGCCGGTGAAAAGCAGGCGCTTTGTTATGCTGGCTTATATAACATAACGGTGGTTTGCTTAAGATATTTTAATGTCTTTGGTGTTAACCAGAGATACGATGCTTATGGAAACGTTATCCCCATTTTTGCGAATCGCATTTACGGGCAGCAGCATCTTACGATCTATGGAGATGGCGAACAAACGCGTGACTTTGTGAACGTCAAAGATGTTGCGATGGTGAATTATCTTTCTGCGACGGTTGCAGAACAAAGCGGCGTCTATAACATCGGCTCAGGCAGCAGTATCACGATAAATGAATTAGCCCGGATAATGAAAACTGTAAGCGGGAAAGATGTGCCTGTCGTTTATGAACCCCAACGACCTGCAGATGTCCGACACTGCCGGGCGGATATCAGCAAGGCACGTCAGGAACTGGGCTTTACTCCGGGATCTGATCTTGAGGCCGGTCTCGTGGAATACTTAGGGTGGTTTCGGAAAGATCAAATTGAATAGAACCAGTTCCGTTTTCATAATGGTTAAGTAAATTCCTTTCTAGACTAATCAGTGATATTATTGAAAGCCATGCCGATTTATGTGGTCTATACCAGGTTGCCAGCGCACCGATCTCCCAGTACGATCTCCTGGCCCAATTGCGGGATCCACTTGAGAGGAACGATATCGCCGTTGAACCTGAGGAAAATTTATTTTTTGACCGCGGCCTGAATGGTCAGCGCTTTATTACAGCAACCGGCGGGCATGCCGCGGATTGGGTAGCAATGATCGCGAGATTGAAGGGGGAGTGGCCTGCATACGAGAAGTACTACCGCCATTCATCAAAGTCTTAAGGTAAATATATGCTAAAAAACCAACGAATACTCATTACAGGCGGGACAGGTTCCCTGGGCAAAGTCTTGGTCCGACGCCTCCTGACGAACGAAATGGGCAGGCCGAGCAAGATCATCGTGTTCTCGCGTGATGAGGCCAAACAGCATTTCATGCGGCTGGATTATTTACATAGAAGGGTCTCCACGGATGAGGTCATTTATCATAATC
>Ga0187886_1004063_pt1 | contig 10677 bp, 11 predicted proteins | sample June2016WEW_20_1_FD_133001 | JGI IMG/M metagenome (GOLD analysis project Ga0187886, IMG submission 133001) | Peatland microbial communities from SPRUCE experiment site at the Marcell Experimental Forest, Minnesota, USA - June2016WEW_20_150 | ecosystem: Environmental > Terrestrial > Soil >...
GGAAACGTTGTCAATTCCGGATTTCTCCCTTGATTTAGCCCCAAGGTATCCACCGTGATGCCTTTTTGCATAATCGCCTGCAGTGAACCCGATTTTTTCCATCATCAGTACGACAAGTGCATCGCCAATGACTGTAAAAACAGTCGTGGATGTCGTGGGTGTAAGCCCCAACGGACAGACCTCAGCCGGAGCCCCTGTAAGAATATGGCAATCAGATTTAAGAGCCAGGGGACTTTCGCTGTTGCCGGTTATAACGATTACAGGAATTCCGGGGAATAGATTGTTCTTAAGATCAATGAGCTCAAGGATTTCCCTCGTTTTGCCGGAATTCGAGACTGCAAGTAAAATATCGTTTTCCTGTAAAATACCAAGATCGCCATGCTGTGCTTCGCTTGGATGCAGGAAAACCGAAGGTGTGCCTGTTGAACTGAATGTAGTTGCTATGTTATGGGCAATCTGGCCTGCTTTCCCCATCCCGGATGTGACAAGCTTCCCATTCTTCTTATGAACCCGGGCATATATCATGTCAACAGCCTTTTCATAACTATCGTCAACAGGAATATTCTGAATTGCTAATGACTCAGCGGCAAATATCTGCCTGATTTTCGCTTCCATATTTTCTATTTAAAAAGAAGAATGTCAAAGTTAGAAAAAAATCCCGATCATACTTCATAGTTACTTTTAACCATTTATTCTTTATTGTTGATTACCGATACTCCTTAAAAATTATTATATTGTCTTTTCAATAATGCAAAGATAATGTTCAGGAACTCATCAGCTATAGGAGCGGATATCGGCAGATTTTCCTTAGACCTTGCGGTTATCAATTATGCCGGTGAGATTAGTGAATCAATAGCTGTTCCGCTGGGTAAAAATCAGACCAGAAAGAACATTATTGAAAAGCTTTCAGGGGGAATCTCCGAAATCCGGCGACAGGTTGCGGTCAAAGGCATTAATCCTATATGTGTTGGGATTTCGGCTAAAGGTTTTATTGATCATCAGGCAGGAGTTGTACTTGGTCCTGACCAGGGAATAAAAGGCTGGGAAAATGTTCCTGTCGCAAGGATTATAAGTGAAATTATAAACCTTCCGGTATTTGTCGGAAATGATGCGAACCTGATGACAATTGCAGAACACAGGTTTGGCGCTGCAAGAGATTTTGAAAATGTCATTATTGTCGCCCTGAGAACCGGTATCGGAGGGGGTATTATTATAAACGGCAAGCTTTACAGAGGTGTCAACAATGCAGGTGGAGAGATCGGGCAGATGATCATAAATTACGATGACGGCCTGAGTGACAAAGGTATAAAAGGATCCTTTGAGCACCTGGCATCTGCCTCGGCTCTGGTTCGCAGGTATGCAGAGCTGGCTGGTATACCTCAGAGCCAGGGCCGAAGATTCCCGGGATGTAAGGAAATTTTTGAACTGAGCTATAAGAAGGACAGGTTTGCCCTGAAAGCTGTTGCTGAAAACGCAGAGCTCGTGGGAATCGGTCTGGCAAACCTGATAACGATATTTGCCCCCGAGATAATAGTGATCGGAGGGGGGATGGCTCAGGCGGCCGATTCGTATCTGACAATGATCAGGAAAAGCGCTTTTGCCAATTCCCTCGAAAACTGCAGATCGGAAGTTCGTATTAAAAGAGCTCTGCTTGGATCAAAAGCTGCAATAACCGGCGCAGCTTTTTATTCGCTTTCACGCCTTGCCGGGAACCCGGTCTGGTAAACGGTGCTGAAGGTCGGCAGAATAGATGATTATTACCTTTATACAATGAAAAAGCTTTATTACAGGAATTTATTCATCCTTATTTGCTTCGCTTCATTACAGGTGCTTGTCTCATGCAGGACATCTGAAAAGGCAGCTGTATCCTGCCCGAGGATTCCAGATACACGGTACAGTTACAAAGGAAGACATGAAGCGGGAAAACAATTAAAACATGATCTCTATTCCATTGATCGGACCAGACAAAGAAAGACGGCTTCAACGAAAAGAAGTGCGGCAGGAAATGCTTCTACACCAGCCAAACTAAAGATTATAAATGAAAGAGGAGTGAAGAATGATAAGGCTGGAAATAAAGATATCGTCATGACAGATCTTGACAGGCATGAGTACCTGAAAGGATTGTCTGCCTCGCTTGATAATAAGGATCTGGTAATGAACTCAATTGCCTTTGATTCACCATCACCATCCAAAAGGCAGAAAATCACGAAGGTGAAACTATTTTCTGCTGGCCAGCAGGAATTGTGCGATACGATTGTCTCAACACTGGGAGATGTAATTATCGGCAAAGTTACAGATGTTGGTGAGAAAGAAATACAATATAAACGTTGCGGGATTAATGACAACAAAACCTATTCAATATTGAAAAGCAATATTTCAGTTATAAGATATGCTGACGGGAAGAAAGATCTATTTCCCGGTTCAGGTCCGGCAGAAAATGGGAAATCAGGGGATCAGAGACAAACGGAAGGACTTGGAATGGCCGGCTTCGCTATCGGAATTGCCGGCATATTTGTTATTGGCATACCATTCGGTTTGCTTGCTGTCATTCTTGGATTTATTAGCCTGCACAGAATAAAAAAGAATCCAGACAGGTTAATGGGCAGGGGATATGCGATAGCTAGTGTAGTTCTTGGAATCGTTGATATAGCAGTAATAATTGTTTTACTGGCATTGAAATCTTAAGAGTTTACCGGCAAGGAGTAACCGGTGTAAATCTTCGGGTGTGCCATACTAGGATAAAAAAAATACCTGGCAATTTTTCCTAGGGCAAAAGTTATAGTCCCGATCTTTGAAAATTAGTAACTTTGATTAACTAATATGCAAAATCATAAAAAAGCTCTCGTTAATATTAATTCTGGTGATATTGATCCCATTTTTCTGTTCATGTAGTATCAGAATGGGCGCAGCAAGACAAAAACCACCTCGAACATCAGCGTATAAGGAAAAGAATAAAGGTAGTTATAGCAGCGCAAGAAACCGGGAAGGTATAAGAAACTACTACCAGAAATTACATAATCCCTCAAATAGAAAATAGTTATCCTGATGCCGTTATTTTTCACTTTTATACCAGATAACGGTGAATTATGGTGAAGGATCGCTCACGTTTTTATGAAGCCGGAATCAGAATCAGGGGCACCCAGAAAAGAAAATTGGCTTTTGTTTATTTCAGGCTTAACTTTGCACAAGAATTTTGTTATTGATATTTCAGGTTAACCGATATTGTATATTCTACAGTCTAATTCTTAATTATATACTAAAATTATCCGGCTATGAAAATTATTTGTTTGATTTTAAGCTCACTATTGATCCCATTTATTGTTGATGCTCAGGATGCCGTTGTATCAGCAGTTAAAATGAATGTACTATTTCGTGGCGTTTCTAACCCTGTTGAAATAGCAGTGTCGGGAGTCAAATCCGACAAAGTAACCGCGACAATAACTAATGGAACGATCAAAAAAGTTGCAAAAGGATGGGAAGTGATGCCTGGAGAGCAGGCTGAATCAATTATAACTGTTTCAGTGGATAATAAGAAAGTATCCGAAAAGAGCTTCAGAGTTAAAAATATCGGTACCCCTGTTGCCGTTTTTGCTGGGTTAACCGATGGAATTATTTCTAAAGATGCAGCTTCGAAAACTGATGCTCTCGAAGCTAAGCTTATTAATTCTGACTGGGATCTTCAATTTGAAATAGTGAGTTTTTCCTTATTTTGTTCAAATGCTACTGGTGAAATAATGGAGCTTTCTAAAGGAAGTAAGTTAACTGATAAAATGAAATCAATTATAGCTAATTGTAAAAAAGGACAAAAGATCATTTTTAAAGATATAAAAGCAATTGATCAGGACGGTAAAATCCGGGAATTGAATCCTATTGTTCTTGAACTGGATTAATAAAATTTGATAATAAATTCTAAAATTCCTCTTGGAGATAGCGCGACTTCCGGGGTTATCCGAACGCTATTTATTCCTGACCTGGGAAGATGGACCAGGAGGCACGATAATATCTCGGTATTTTAGTTATTGCGTTGATTTGATATCTTTTTGATTGATCCATGGAGCTAATAATACCATGCCGATAATTATTATTCCAATTCCTAAATATTTAACAAGGATGGGGCTTGGTTACAATGTAAACAATGGCTCCGATTAACATTATTATCCCGCTTGTAATATTTAGTTTCTTTTGTGTTATTTTCATATCGGGAAATGATTAAAGGTTTTTTCCTGATTCTCCTGTTTTTACATTTATCAAATCTAAAATATAATTCAACTTGGAACTGGAGGGGGTAAAAGTGAAAACCCTGGGCGACCTCAAAAAGCAATGTCAAATCTGACTGTACAAGAAATGCTGCAGGATAAAAAAATTCAACAGCTTGCCGATTATTATAACCGTCTTGATGCAATTCTTAAAGCTCTATGAAAAACGATATTCCAAAAGCTTATGCAGAAGCCTTGAAGGCTGGCAAGGTTGAATTTGCAACCTTTGACCGTCCGAAGGCAAATAGGAGAATGGAGGATCTGGAGGAGGAATTCCTCTTATCCCTGACAGAACGGCAAAAGAAGTTATATTTTGAATTTCTTAGATTAAAAAATAAGTCTGATCATGGCAAATGAAATACAGGTTGATATATTAGAAAATAACTGCACGGTTTCGGAATTTGCGAAAAGATTTGGCATAACACGGCCTCAGGTATATGCACTGATTAATGCCGGGAGACTCTCAGGAGTTATCATTTCAGGCACTTTTTACCCCGATTATAGCGATAAAGGTTATATAAACAGCCTATTGCGACATGACAAGCAGGGGTTATGGAGCCGGAACTACCGTACAAGTAAAAAATGCGATGAGAACGATTCCGAATTTGAAAAATCCTGGAGACAATCACAGGATATGGAGTGATGTTGTAAGAAGGTCTTTGATTTCAAGGACCTTTTTATTTATCAATCCGTATTCTTATGAATAGAATTTACCAGCGCGGTTTCAAAGGGATCCACTCAATTTTTCTGAACCTACTTATCCCTTTTGCTCATCTATTGCAGGTTTGCGAATCAATATTATTCAATATCTGATTATGAGGTTGAAGTTAAAAGTTTGAAAATTGAGGTTTATGTAAACTAACTAAAACACGGGATTACAATGTATGCTTGCCAGTAAACTGCATTCCTTCCCCTTTATATGTAAAAAATGCTCTATGTTATTGTTTTTAAGAGTTGGTTTGTCGATAGAGAGATAATCAGTTATTAGGAGTTGAATGAAAATTTATTTGTTTAATTATTAACATCTTATTACTTTTGATTAATCTATTGTCGTTAAAATAAGTTAAAGAATTTCACTTTTAAGTAAAATTTGCATTTCTTTGTAGATACTCAAAGTAATGAGGATTCAAATATTCAAATTTGGATATGTGTCAGGAAATAAGGCTTCGTTCTATTCTGTTAAACTCAATAATGATAATATTTCGTTAATTGAACATTTCTTAAATGACAATATTGCTTTATTTAAAAGTGAACTAAGGAACATAGTTAATCGTTTAAAGATAATGGGAGAAACTGAAGGGGCAAGAGAACACTATTTCAGACCAGAAGAAGGAATTCCTGGGGACCGGGTTTGTGCTCTATATGATTCACCCGAAAAAAACTTACGATTGTATTGCATCCGATTTGGCACAAAATTAGTATTACTTGGTAGCGGAGGTTATAAACCCAAAAAAATAAGTGCTTTGCAACAAGATCCAAAACTTAAATTAGAAAATAAAAGAATAATAGATATTGTTAAACTGATTGAAAAAAGAATGGAAGAAGGTGAAATCTGGATTTCTTCTGATGGAATGGATTTTGAAGGAAATTTGGATTTAAAAGATAATTATTATGAAGACTAACCCCGCAGAATTTAATAGCCCTATTATTAAAGAACTACTAGAAGGAACTTGTCCTCTAGAAGAAAAGAGAATAGTAGGTAAAATGCGACTTGCGGCCAAACTTGATGACGCTCGGAAAGCCTTAGGGTGGTCCAAGACTGATATGGCTAAAAAGTTTAAAAACCGCCCTTCTGAGATTACTAAATGGTTAAGTGGTACTCATAATTTTACTATAGATACCCTTATTGAAATTGAAGAGGTAATGGGTATCAAACTTATTTACATGGATACTGAAATTGCAACTCCGGTAAAACAGTATAGTGCGTTTGTCCCCGGTGCTACTATTATAGCTGAAAATCCAGATGTTTATAGAAGAATGCTTTGGGGTTCTATCGTCTATTTTTCTCCCAAAAGCACTTTTGTTCAAGGAGTTCCATTTATAGAGTTGAATAAAAATGAAAACTTTAGAACTAAAGAGGCATGGCAACAAAGAAAGTAACCACAGAGGTAGTATTTAGGCTTAAAGGCATTGAGATTCTGGATGAGAGACTTGAAAGCCATCCGAATGACATGGATGAGATTAAGCTATTCAATTTTACGGTAAATGTCGAGCAAAAAATAAATAGTGAAAAGAAACTTGTTATTTGTGCTGTTGAAGTTTTAATTACTTCTGGAAAGGATAATTCTTTATTTCTGGGATCAATAAAAGTGGGATGTATCTTCGAAATTGAGAACTTTGAATTATTTTATAATTATAAAACAAACAAAGTGTCTTTCCCGAAAACATTTGAATCGAATATGATTTTAATCTCAATGTCGACAACTAGGGGGGTAATGTTTTCACAATTCAAAGGAACATATTTGCATAATGCATTTCTCCCCGTGATTGCTATAAATTCCTTCGTTCTGAATAAAAATGTGCCTCAAGCACCACAACCCGAAAAATAATTGATAGTATTTTAGTTGTCTTAATATAGAGGCAGGCCTTTCTTTGCCTTTCGACAGCAGTAGACATGACTAACACAAATGGGTCGGCTCCTTCTTTAAAAAAAATCGTTTATCAGGGTAACAAATATCTATCAATTCCCATTAATATCATAGAGAGGGATGGATCCTCATATAGTATTTAGCTCTTAGTAATTGACTTATTATTTGTTCAGGACTGGCTCTCTTTTTATATAAAAATCCTCGAGTTTCTCAGGGATGTATTATTAAATCCCATTCTAAGGGAATTAATAACTTTGATTATTAAGACAATTAAATCTGGCGCTATTAATTAAAATAAGATGGGAGTAAGTACAAAAGGAGTTTTTCACTATACAAAAGATTTAGGAAGCCTTATAAATATTTTAACTATTGGCTTTTATCCATCATATTGTAAAGAAATAATGATTTATGGGGGGGAAAGATATTCTTATGCAATTCCTATGGTGTCATTTTGCGATATTCCACTTTCCGAAATACAATACCATACCAAGAAATATGGTTCATTTGCTATAGGTCTTACAAGAGATTGGGCGAAAAGGAATAAATTAAATCCAGTTCTTTACATAGAAAAGGATTCAAATTTAGCTTCCGGAATTAAAAACATGATTGATTTCATGTTCCTTAATTGGCATGAGATGTTAGACGATAAAGATTTTGATGATTTCTATAAAAATGTATATAAGGGAGGTTTAAATGTAATTTATTCTTCAAAAAACTATGAGGGAAGATTAATCCGTGATGAAATTGATAAGGATTTTAATTTTTATGAAGAAAGAGAATGGAGATATATCCCACAAATTTCCGGTGACCATATTAATAAATACCCTGATATGTTTTGGGAAGAAGATTTTGCTGATTTAAATAAACGATTTACTTCAAAACCTCATTTTAAACATCATGGGACAAAGATTAAAGCAAAAGATATTAAATATATTATAATTCCTGATAAAAGTTTCCTTCAGAGGCTTATAAATGAATTAAAAAACATAAAGAATTTATTTGAGGATGAGACTGAATTTATTTATTTGATAACTAATATTTTGACATTAGATAAAATTATAGAGGATATTTAACAGCGCTTAACAAAAGTCATAACCAATATTGAAACCCACTAAAACTTAGAATATGAATAGAGAAGACTATGACAAATTGTTTAAAGACAATGGTAAAAAAGAAAAAGCTCTTGAGAGAGCATGGCATAATCGCGATTTTGAAATAGAATTTTATTGGAAAAGGGCAAGCTATTTCTGGACTTTCATTGCAGCTACTTTTGTAGGATATTTAACGCTTATAAGCTCGAATAATTACAATACAAATTTAAAGACAGTATTTCCTCAAATTGAATATATTATTCTTTGTCTTGGATTAGTATTCTCAATAGCCTGGATCCTTGTGAATATCGGAAGCAAACATTGGTTTGAAAACTGGGAAACCCATATTGATTTACTTGAAGATAGTATTACAGGGCCAATCTATAAAGTAGTTAGGAAAGAGTTAAGTTTTTCTGTGACAAAGATCAATCTATTTATAAGCATTTTTGTAACACTTATATGGTTAACTTTAATTGTTAGATACTTGTTTTACAATAACATCTTAAACTTTTATTGGATTCTTATTACACTGTTGACTCTGGCAGTTATAATTCTTATGATTTGTAAAATAGGACGGACTAAAACATCAAATAAAGAATATAAATTATATCAAAGAGAATTTACCGTAGTAGAAATATAATGCGCTAATGTTGACATTTGGGAATTATTAAACTATTCATTACGGTCTTTTACAAAAGAAATATTAAAATAAATTTGAGGCAAATATTCATCAGAGCGATCCTATTGCACAGATACAACAAAGCCCTCGGAAATCAGTTCCGGGGGCTTTTTATTCCCATCATGCAAATTTATTTTGCTTCAGCGAGTATTCAACAGAGTTTAGGAAGGAGTAAAGATGTATGCAAATTGTGTGCAAACAATAAAAAGAAAGGGAGCTAATCATATGCTAACTCCCTGATTCACTTTGTGATCCCGAAGGGATTCAAACCCTGTTATTTTATGATATGTAGTTTTTTCTGATTCTATTGCTAAACGTGGCTTTAATCCTATTAATTAGAAATTATCAAATATCAACAAATATCAATAGATAACAAAAAGTTGGGATAATGTTGGGATAATTCAGAAATAAGTTTATCTTTGATCTATCAGGAAACGCAAAATATTCACTAAAACCGCGAAGTTATGGCGACAATTAGTTTTCTTATCAATGGAACGAAAAGAGAGACTGTCCCTATTTATGTACGACTGTCAGCCGGAAGAGGCGTGGACGTTTCAGTTAAATCCGGGCTTTTTGTCAGCCCTGACAGATGGAGCAACAAGACAGAGACCATCAAACAAAGGATAACAACCGATGCAGACAACAAACTTATTAAAAAACTTACTAAACTCAGGGAATTTCTAAATGACAAAGTTCGCAACCACACCAACGGATTTACAAAGGAATGGCTACAGACTGTTATAAATGAGTATAACAACAACAGGGGCGCGGATGCAACAACTCTGAATGGTTATATATCAAAGTTCATTGAAGATGCCGCGTCAGGAGAAAGAAAGAACAAAAATAATGTTGATTATGCTTCCGGAACTGCTCGCGGCCTGAGAGGTTTTCAGGGTGTTTTCAATATGTATCAGGGCATTTATTCTGAGAAGCAACTGAAGAAGCTTGATAAAGAGAACAAGAGGAGAGCTGAAGAGGGAAAGCCGATTAAACAGAGAAGACCCGTCAGAAAAGTTGATTTTGATAATATCAATATTGACTTTTACAATGCGTTCAATAAGTTTTTATCAGAAGAAGGTTACAGCCTGAATACTCAGGGGCGGTTTGTGAAGAACCTAAAAATAATTATGAAGAAAAGTCTTCAGGATGGAAAGCATACAAACCGTGAATTTCAGCATGATGCGTTTAAGGTTATATCAGTTGAAAGCTTTCAGATTGCCTTAACTCAAGATGAGCTGGATTCCATCTATCAATACGATCTATCCAAGCCGGAAAACAGACGATTAGAAATTGCCAGAGACTTGTTTATAATCATGTCTGAGACTGCTGTCCGTGTCTCTGATTGTAAGAATATTACAGTACAGAAAATCGAGGGTGTGCCGTGTATTGTTTACACTCAGCAAAAAACAGAGAAAAAAGTCATTGTCCCGGCTACACCCCGATTCATGGAGATATGGAACAAGTACGGGCAGAAGCTTCCATACATACATGAAAATTATATCAATGAGTATATAAAGACGGTTGCAAGCCTATGCAAGATTGATGCGGTAGAAAAATGGTCAACTAATAAATTCGGCAAGAAGTACGAAGCATCATCGAGGCGTTATGAACTTATAAGCTGTCATACCGCGCGGAGATCGGCAGCAACTAAATGGAAGAGGGCAGGGGTAAGCATTGAAGACATTTCGATACTATTAGGCCACAGCACAGTTAAGCAGACAATGACTTATCTTAAAATATCACAAGAAGAGAACGCTTTAAGGATTTCAAAGCTTCCATATTTCAGTCAATTAAGAGCCGTTTAGTTCTCTTTATTTCTAACATCAAAAGCCGGAAGTAATTACATTCCGGCTTTTTCATTAATAATAGTTATTAGCATTTTATATTAACAAATAGTTGAAAAGTATCTGATTGTAACTAATTGAATATTAATTATATCTATACTTTTTACCTTACCTAATATAGAATAATTATCTATCTAATTATCAGGGCGTTGTGTTGATAACTTTTATGTTATTTTGTATATGTATAGCAATTTTTATATTAATTTCGACAATCAATAC
>Ga0187886_1004064_pt1 | contig 10675 bp, 9 predicted proteins | sample June2016WEW_20_1_FD_133001 | JGI IMG/M metagenome (GOLD analysis project Ga0187886, IMG submission 133001) | Peatland microbial communities from SPRUCE experiment site at the Marcell Experimental Forest, Minnesota, USA - June2016WEW_20_150 | ecosystem: Environmental > Terrestrial > Soil >...
GTGGCGAACCCTTGGCGCGCTTTCTTAGTAGGCTTATGCCATTGAAATCGGTTAGAAACAGATTACTTGTTCCCTTTAAACAGAGTTCCTTTCTTGAAGACAATGTAAGCTGCGAAAAAGGCGAAAAGGGCTAATATCGGACTTATATATTCGGGTACGACAAACAATGTTCCAGGGACAAACAATGTTCCCCCGCTAAATGGTGTTTTCACATCGTTCCCCTTGTAATCTGTTCCGTAACATAGGAACATTACTTTTGCATTCTGTCCGTCTGCTCCTGAAGCAAAGTTTACAGTTACCGGTATCTGATACCAATTGTCTGGATGATGAGCCTGTGCATAAGTCAACTTGTAATTGTGTACTGATCATTGTATCCATAAAAATCAGGTTCACTGAATGGTCCTCCAGATGCACCATAATATGACGGGCTTCCTGGCGTAAATGTTGTAATTGGATCTCCATTAATTGAAAGAGAGCTTAAGCCTCCAGCTTGCGCTGCATCATTCACTGCCACAATTATCTTTACATTTGAAATAGGAAAATCACCTTGCGAACCAGTCACAGAAATATTCAACGTGTATGTCCCTGATTGTCCTGTAACCACATAACCCGCATACCATCCGCTGCCGCCAACATAAGCTGCATTTTGCGCTATGATAAAAGCCGAAGGATCATTATCAGTTTGAGCAAAGGCTAAGCCAATAGCCAACGAACTGAACATCAACATTGAAACACAAAAAACAATGCCAATTAGCTTAATTTTCAACATTTGCCCGTTCAACTCCTGTTTTTCATTCGTTTTCTTCTTTTCTTCCTTTCTCGCTTTTACAACGTAATTACCTTAATTGCTATCTTAATTTTGGTTTTTGTGTTATTTAAGAACGTATGTAACTTGGGGGTCATGTTTTCTATAAGGACTATTCCGTCGTAAAGCAGGCTTGCGCGCGGCTTATTCGTTCTACCTGTGAATGTTTATGTTTGGCGGGTCAATGGTTAGATTTTTAGTCAGTTGAAGAGGGAGGTTTTTTCAGGTATTTGGCTTTTCCATGCGAGAGCGGGGTTGTCATCCTTGTTTATGAGTATTTTTTTGATTAAGCCGGCGTTTTCTGCTTCGTCTAGTTTTTGTGCGATCCAAGTTTCAGAAGTTGGTGTTGGGGATAGTTTTTGGAATTCAAGAGTTATAGCTTGGGTTGTTGGGTTGTGCATGTTTTTGGCGTTGGTGACTGCTTTCATTATGAGTTGGTCTTGTGATGGAAGTTTTCGGTAGAGGTTTAAAAGAGCAAGTTTCTCTTTTCTATCCAAGTAGACAGCGTAGATTATGAGTAAAACAAGAATTGCGGTAGCTCCTGCTGAGAGTGCAAGCCCGTTTTGGCTGATGCTTAATGCGATGGTACTCCATGTTTGTATTGGTTGCCAATAGTTGTTGATGGCGTTGGCAATTGGTAGCTCCTGGGCTTCAGCGTCTGACACGCCTTGCGGAGACGATGGGTATGTAACTAGGCTTATCATTACGCTTTTTGTTTGTGCTGTGTTGTTTGTGTTGAATGTGGCTGTTTCGTACCAGTAGAGAATAACTTGGGTTTGGTTTGTGTTTTTGTATTGGAAGGCGAAGTAGCGTGCCGTCATAGGCGGGTTTTCTTGAATCTGAATATCTCTGAGGTCAAGTTGGTTCACCGTCGCCTGATCGCCTTGGCTGAGCGGCCAATTGATGAGGCAGGTTTCCCATCCGTGTTCGGATGATACGCTGGCTGCTATTTGTACAGCTACCCACACGGTTTGTTTTGATGCGTCTGTTGAACCGTAAGCGTAAACTAGTGCTGCGTCGTCGCCGGATAGTTGCTCGAACGCGGTGTCCCTGTAGACGTAGCTTAGTGTGTAGCCTGTCATGTTCGGTAGCAGGGAATTTGATGTGTTAATTTCTGTGCCTGAAGGCGTTTGGATTATGACTTGTGCGGGGCCTTGGGTTAACGCGAACACAGGTGCTTGAATAGATAAAAGTATGACTACGATTATGGCTATGCCTGCGATTTTTGTGATGTCGGTTCGGTTGAGTTTTGTTTTGGGGTGTTTGAAGAGTTTTCCGCAGTTAGGGCAGAATGGTTCGGTTGGGTTTGTTGGGGTTGGGTTGCATGTTGGGCAGGGTTGGGGTGGTTTGGGTTTTTTGAAGGCTTTCTCTGTTATCGCCAGCAACAGGAGTGTGCCTATGAACATGAGGACTGTGGCGCCTACGTAGTGGAAGAGTTGGAGTGCTAAGTCTTCGCCGAAGTTGTAGCCTATTGCGAGGATGGTTGTTATGCGGATTATGTTCAGTGCGACAATTAGGGGTATGCCCATGATGAGGATGGCGAATTTGTTGCGTAGTTTACCGCGCATAATGTATGCTACAAACAATGCGAATATGAGGAATCCTATGAGGCTGTAGACGCCTGAGCAAGCCACATTCACACTGAAGGCTAAGGTTGTGTGGTCGGGTCTGGTGAGTGTTATTACGGGGCTTCCTAAATTGGTGGAGAGTACTGCGTGCAGTCCAAACACGTTTGCGAGGGCGTTTGATGCTGACGCGCTTAGATTTGCGAGGGCTGAGCCGACGCTGTAGAAGATTTCTTCTGGGGGTGGTGTGAGGAATATGAGGAATGCTATGGGGAAGATTAGTTGCTTTAAGGTCTGTAGATTAAACAGTATGAGGATTAATCCTGCAGCTAGAAAAGGCAAAGTTAGCATGTGGTATTCTAGGGGCGTGAATGTGTAGCTTCCATACCAATAAGTAAGTATGGCAACTGCAGAGAGGGTTATTCCGGTTAGTGTGCTGAAGTATTTTTGGAATCCACGTGTGCCTGTTTGAGGGGGCTGAATGGCGGCGTTGATCATTTTTCTTTTTCTGAACAGCAAGTATGCGAAGAGGAATGGTATGGCGAGTATGTGGAAGGTTGATTCGTCAGCTAAAGCACCTTTGAAAACCATGCTGAGGTCTTGAAAGTACAGTGCAACTACAGCTATGGTTACAACGGAGAATTTTAGTGCAATAGCTAATCTGTGCTGGTTTAGTGTTGAAGCCATTGCTGCGGTGGGGATTTTGGGTTTCTGCATGAAGAATTCACGTGTGCTTCTTTCTATTTGGGTCAAGTTTGATTTATTTTTAGTGGGTTATTCCTCTATTTTCTAGTTTGAACTTGTTTTGTTTTTTGTTTGTTTGTTTTTAGTTGTGGGTGTTTTTGTGGCACTACTTCTTCTTTTGTTTTGTGTTTTAGGTTGTGAATGGTTAGTGGGTTGTTTTTGGGTTTTTTGGGGAGGTGGAAGTGGCATGCGTCCACAACCCGTTGCGGTTTTTTTGGTTTAGATTGAGTTTTTTGGGTGTTTCATTTTGTTCCAACTATGAATGCAGTTGCAAATGCCATGATGGCGCCTAATACCCTAGAGGGCCTTCTGGAAAGGGGCTGTCTACCCAAAGCTGTCTTGCTGAAAAAAAATGTGAATTTACTGTTGCTTTACGGTAGGCGAAGAGTAGGCAAAACTAGGCTTGTTCAGGAATTTAAAAAAATGGAAAGAGGCTTGTTCCTCTTTTTGCGGCTTTGGTTGCCACTGTTTTTAAATGTGGGTATTTAGGTGTAGACTGGGGAGGCTTTTGCGTTTGTAGACCAGTAGAGCTGCGAAGCATGCGCCTAGGGCTGCGAGAGCGCCAAGGGGGTATTCGGGAACCACAAAAGGTGGTGACAATTGGCCGATGGTGTTATTGATAGTGCTACCGTCTAATGTAACCGCGCCATTGAGTGCAAACGCTCTGCCATCCACCGTAGCAGTGGTACCCACCGTGATCGATGAGTAAGCCAGAATGGTTCCCACGAAAGTAGAGCCTGATCCAAGAGTCGCTGAACTGCTAACTTGCCAAATGACGTTGCAGGGCTGGGTATCGCCGGTGTAACTTACTACGCTACTCGATGCAGTGGTAAGCGTGCTCGCGCATCGGAAGATGAAAACAGCACCGGTGTTGCCCTCACCATTGAGGGTGAGAGTCCCTGTCAACGGAGACCCATCCGTATAGTAGTAGACGCCGGGCGTCAGAATTAGCCCACTGAGGTCGGAGTACGTCTGCGTATATGGCAGCGTGGAAGCTTCGGTATACGCTGTTTGAATATCGCTTTGAACTGTAGTCAACAGGGCGGGAGTAGATCCCCCATTTCCTGTATAATCAGCCGCAAATACCTGTCCAGTAACAAGAGAGGATGTTGAAAATGTGTCTGTAGAATCCACTGTTAGCGGCAAAAAATCTCCCGTGATGGACGTCGAAGTATAGCCCGTGCTTATCCCTACATCACCGACAACCGTCATGGGTCCAGCGTTGCTGATCCCAGAGTAGGCAAAAACCGCGAAAGGGGCAGCGCTTCCAAGATCTACGGTCGTTGCATTTACAACTTGAGCTGAGACATCTTTGACTGCGATTGTACATGTTGCAAAAAGCAGAAGACCTAAAACAAGAATCGCTCCTTTTTTATTCCCAACTATTCTTTTAAAAGTGTGGATGTTTAGATGTGGGAGGCTTTTGCGTTTGTAGACCAGTAGAGCTGCGAAGCATGCGCCTAGGGCTGCGAGAGCGCCAAGGGTAGATGCTATGAGGAAAATGATGGATATTGCCAGTACAGAAATTGCTGCTGTTGTCCGTGCTACATATTTTCTATTCATTTTTATCTCCTTTCCCCTTTTTTGAAGTAATTATCTAAAATTAGTCATATCTCTATTGAGTTGTTGTATTATTTAAGTTTGCATGTAACTTGGGGCTCATGTTTTCTGTAACTTGGGGCTCGTGTTTTCTATAGAGACTTTTCTATCGTAAAGCAGGTTTGGTCGCTGCTTTTCTTTCAATACTGCCCGGATTACGGATGGGTTGAAGCTGGAGGATGGCTATTTTTCTTGCACTATCTCGATTAGCTGTTGGGTGGTTTTGGGCTTTTGATTCCTCTGCGTCTAGTTAGCAAAAGAGTATTGTGGAACGGGGTTAGGGTGCGGGCTTTTGACTTGTGTAAGCCAAAATTGAAGTTTTTTGCTTTTGAGGAAGTGTATTTGTGTGCTACTCAGGGACTGTACTTCTTGCGGGTAGTAATATTTATTAATACTCAAGACTTGTGACATAAAGCAAGGGGAACACACCATGGAATTTCAAAAACTTTCCAAAGGAGCAATAATCGCAGTCGCAATAGCTGGAATACTTCTAACTGTAACAACAGCTGCATTGCTTAGCGCGAATCAAACCGTTCCCTTAAGCGGAACAATAACGGCAGTAAACTTGGGTGTATACTCGGACAGCGCTTGCACACAAAACTGTACGTCCCTTAACGTTGGAACCCTGAATCCAGGCGGCTCCGCCACACAAACAGTCTACATCAAGAACACTGGCACGGTTCCGGAAACGCTAACGATGACCGCAAACAATTGGAACCCAACCAGCGCCAGCTCTTCACTGACTCTAACGTGGAACCGACAAAGCACCGTCCTGAACGCAGACCAGTCAATTCAAGCAACATTAACGTTAACTGTAGCGTCAAGCACTGGTAGCCTTACAACCTTCAGCTGTGACGTAACAGTCACTGGCACTCAATAGACAATACAACAAAAATCTTTTAGCGTGCGCGAAGTATTTTGCAGCGCAAGTCGTAATATTTGATACCTCTTAATTTTTCTTATATAGGTTTTTGTGGCATTGAGACTTGGGTCTGTTGTATTAGTCTGATTAGTTGTTTTGCGGTTTCGGTTTTTTTTCACGGTTTCAATTATGAGGTCTTTGATTTGGTCTTTTGTGGCTTGATTTAGGTTTTTTGTACTTTGATTAGCCGTCCGTGTTTTGTGTTTTAGGAACTGGTGATTATGTTGATTATTCTGATGACAACTGTTACTAAGAATAGTAGGCCTGTGGTTAGGGCTGCGTTTCGAAGTTTTTTCTTGTTTATGGTGAGGTTTGTTAGGCCGTACTGTGGTGATGCGAGTTCGGCGATTATTAGAAGTATGATGGCGTCCACTGTCAGCAGTAAGCTGAGGTCTAAGAAGGTTAAAGGCGGGAGTTGCATGGTTTATCCCTCGAGCATTTGTTAGCGCGATGCTCGCTGAATATGATAAATATAGAATAGTTTGTTGTGTCCAGTTGAACATTCTGGAGTTTCATCAGCAGCTTTTAATGTTTTTAACCAGTCATCAACCGTTGAGAACCCAGATTTCGCAACATAAAATGCTAAGTCATAATGCTTTAGATCTGCTGGAGACGTTACGTCAAATATTTTAGTAGTGAATTCTGTTCGCGGGTTGTTTATGTTAGTTTGAGAATCAGGATATGTTTTGCAGACTTCAGCAAACTCTTCGAATTTAATTATAAGCTTAGCATCAGCATCATAACCCTTAATCTTGTAGGATGAGTATTGTGGAATTTCAACGTCTGTAAGTATGAAAACATCGCCTTTTTTCTTAAGATAATTAAGGGCATCAGGGTCAATCTCGATTGCTAAAATGTTTAAGTCACTATCTCCGCTCACACTGCTTTGGACCTCCCCATCATTTAAGCGTGCGTCTGAGAAGGTTAAAGGCGGGAGTTGCATGGTTTCACCCTCGAATATTTGATGTTCTTCGAATATTTGGTATTCTATGTGTGTGGTTTTGGTTTCTTGGTTGCGGGTTTCGTTTTGGATGGTTACGGGTTTGCCTGTGGCTTTGGCTAAGGCGCAGGCGATGGCGCTGCTCAAAAGGCAGCCGACTTGCTTATGGGTTTTTGGTTGGGAATCGGTTTGTCGGCAAATTTCGTCGAGTACACTGCCGGTTATTTCCACGGTAACTGTGTTGTCTTGGATTTGGATTTCGGCTTTTTCCGCGAGTTCCAGATCTTCGACGAGTAGTTTTGGAAGTTTGTTTTGGATTTGGTTGAGGTCGGTTTTTGTGAATGAAAAGCCCAGTTCCTCTTCGAAGAGGCGTGAGAGAGCCGATCCGGGCGGTGTGACGAATGCGCCGGTTTTTTTGTTTGTGAGCAGTTTTTCGTTTGTTTCTTCAGGCGTGGGTAGCGGGGTTTTGGGGGTTTCTGGGATGAATATGAGGCTGGACTCGATATTCTTGAGGTTCTTGGGAGGCAGGTAGACTCCTTTCTCGGCTAGGTTCAGTTCTAAGATTAGCCGTTCGATGTTGGCTGTCGCTGCTTCGGCAGAAGTGTTAAGCAATGTTAAGGGCACGTGCTTGGAAGGGGTAACGTAGAGGAGTATGGCTCCCCCGAAGATGATGGCCACGCCAAGTATGGCTAAAAACGATGAAGCATGAAACGCTGAAACCGCCACTATCCCGATGCCTAGTAATAGCGTGGTGAAAACGATTATCTGGCTAAAGGTTGTTCGTTTTGGTCGGGGCATTCTCAGTGCACCTTTGATTAGGGTTCTTCTGTTGCTTGCTCAAGATAATAAGACTTATTCAAAAAAAATCGTGCCTCTTCACAGGATGATAGTTCATCATTTGTGTTAGCGATTGTCTTGCTTATGAGTCCGGTTTTTCAGTCTTGTCAAGTTTTTCGGTTTGGCTATTACTGAGAATATCAAAGAAGAACCTAACCTATCCAAGTTTCTTCGAGAACACTACGAAAACTCCGAAGCCTGCCAACAAAGCAAGTAGACTGCCGAACATGTATTCTGGAGGTTGCCGTTGGTGCAGGTTGTTGCTGTGCTTCTTTGGTTATTTGTGTTTCCGGAGTAGGTTACGTTAATGATGTAGTAGCCGTTTGCTAAGGTTGCTGGAACGTCCAACTGGTATGTGTAGGAACCGCCTTTTCCCGTTGTTATCGGGGGCGTTGGAATCTGGACCAGCCGTCGCCTCTGTTGTAGTAGAGAGTGAGGTTTCGCGCGCTCATAAATCACAAAATTGTATGCATTCCATTTAGTTCTAACCGTTTTGGACGCAGTTAAAAGTTGAAAAGAAGCGGTAGCTTTCACCGAAATTGGCTGGATTTAGGAGCAGTTTACTTCACAAAGGAAACATATTATCGTTTTTGGATGTTTAAGCGTAGACCTCTAAAATTTCGTTTCTCGTCCCCTGCATTATTCACAATTGATCATGCCAATCCAATTCTTAACAAAAGTAGGGAATGCGGATTCACAAGCAATAAATACGTGTATTAATACTTAATACTTAATACTAACTCAGGAGCACTCACGCAAATGTGGGGATCATTAAAAACGCGCGCTGTAATAATACTCCTGATAGTAGTTTTAGGAACAACCTCATTAATGATTGGGCCGTCTTTTTCACAGGCGTCGTGTAGCGTTAGTCTTAGTTGCACGGGAAAAATTGAAGCGAATATTAACACGATTTTCAGCAGCGGTTGGGAGAACAGCGGCGGAACAGGCATCAGAGACGGTGGCATATGGCGTTCTGGTAGCACGGGCACGGTTGTCGCTTCACCCGTTTATAATGGTAATTATTCTGCTTGCTTTGCTACTTCTTCTAATAATAATGTTGGCGTAGGCAAGACGTTGAGTGAAGCCTATGACACCCTGTATTTTAGGGCTTATGTCTATTTCCCAAGTATCCATGAAGACACTTATGTTGCTCTTATGTATCTTTATGATTTGAATTGGGCTAATAGTGTTTATGTTGTTATGCAAAACACAGCTGGTTACTCAGAATGGCAGCTAGTCACGCCCTCAAACACCTATTCTTCGCTGCCCGCAGTAATTAGTCCGAACACTTGGTACTGTGTAGAAGTTGAGAGACAAACTGGAAGCGGCAATGGAACTGCAGCGTTATGGGTTAATGGCAACTTGCTTTGTAATTCGACATCAGAAACCATGAAAACTGGCACACAGATTGTTAGTTTGGGAATCATTGGCAACAATTTTACAGTTGTTGCTGACGACGTTGTTGCTTCTACCACGGGACCAATAGGTCCTGAATTACCCATTGCGCCATTACCTTCTCCAACACCTATAACAAACTTCCAAATGCGAGGTGCAGATGTTGCCAGCGATGTTTTCGTTCCAACAGCAAGTAATTATAACCCTAACGCTTGGCAACTTCTAAAAGAAGCAGGTATTAACACTATATGCGTTTTCGGCGATATTGAAGGTGAAGACGGTTCTCTTCAAATCAACATTAATGACTACCCGAATACTTGGGCGCAAAACCTTAACAGTTTCTTATCTGAAGCTGCACAAAATGGAATTGAAGTGTATTTCCAATCACTCGGGGACTCTTGGGGGAACCTATTTGGCATTATAAGTCCAGGGGAAACCGCTGGAGGTTTACCCCCGACGCCCATAACCCAAGCCGAAACGATGATTAACGAGTTGGCAGGCAACAATTCATTAGGACACGACTTTATTACAGACCCACGAATTCTGGGATGGGTAACTTCAAACGAAGTGGATATAAGTAATCAAACAATTTTGAACTGGAACCTGCAAGTTGCCAGTTATATTCGCAGTTTGGGTGGAAAAGCATGGTTAGGTTCACCTTCCGTCAATGGAGATTACGAATTCAGCCTTACCCTGCCATTGCTGCAGGGAAACGTTGATTATGTGGACATCCACGCCTACTTGCTATCGGAATTCTACAATAATTCCAATGTGATGGACTACACTTCATTCTTCAACTTCTACAAAAGTTACCTCGAAACGGCAGTAGTTCAGCCAGCTTTGCAAAACGGTTATTCTTTAAGTCAAGTAATTCTGGGCGAATTCGGGCTTTGGACTGGAACAGGTTCTGACCAGGGAATCACTGCGAATTTCACGGACGCAGAAAGATCAGTTTACTATCAAGCAGTCTTTGATGCTGCAAAGGCTGATGGTATCCAAAACGTTTTGTTCCACACCTTCTTCGAGGAAATAGAACCAGATGGAGCCTATTTAGAACCAAATTACGGCGTGGTTGACTCTAACAGCACTACCTTTTATCCAAATATATATAACATCATTAATAATGCTTATAACCCTTAGATCTTACCGCAATTCATTTTTGGTTCTTCTGTTAAATTGGGGCGATTGTTTTATTTTTCGTAAAATTTGCTCATAATTATAGACGGAATTAGGCGGAATTTTATTGAACCAACCGTACTCTTCGCTTTCTTTACTGAGTTTGATTTTGCCGCTAGCAGAAGTCACCTCAAAGGTTAATATTATTTTTATTCGGTCAAATGTTTCTTCAAGCCGGCCGTCTATTAATTCGCCTATAGTTACATCTTGGTTAGTTTCTTCTTTAAACTCTCTTTTCAGAGCTTCCTTCACTGTTTCATTTTCGTCCACATGTCCACCTACAAGGCTCCAGCAGCCCTTAAATGGCTCAACGCCACGCTTCAACAACAAAACTTTGCCATCTTTTAAATAAAAGCCATCAATACATAGGACATATTTTTTGCTAAACATACTCAAGCCTCGACATTTTTGCGGAATATTTCAGCTTTTTAATGGAAGATTTAAACATTGACAGAACCCCTAGATATGTTCTCTCGATTGTTGCTTTCGAAGCGCATGCGCTCTACCTCAATAACTTTTTTGCGCATGTTTTGTGCATATTTTGGGCTTCTGATTCTAATCTCGAATAAGGTCAGTTTATTGAACAGCATACCTTACTTCAGTGTTGCCATTCGAATAAATTACATCGGTTTGGTTTAGGAGGGGCAAAACTTCAGAGGAATTGATTGATCCGTTACTGCTACTGGTAATTA
>Ga0187886_1004065_pt1 | contig 10674 bp, 9 predicted proteins | sample June2016WEW_20_1_FD_133001 | JGI IMG/M metagenome (GOLD analysis project Ga0187886, IMG submission 133001) | Peatland microbial communities from SPRUCE experiment site at the Marcell Experimental Forest, Minnesota, USA - June2016WEW_20_150 | ecosystem: Environmental > Terrestrial > Soil >...
CAGTTGAATGACGGCGTCCTGGTCTTTGACGCTCATAACCACCTGGTCGAAGCCAACCCGATGGCGCAGAAAATACTGGCGATAGATAAAAGCGCTATCGGAAAAAGACAGGAAGACCTGTCCGTTCTATCACCGGTGTTCGAGCGCCTTTCTTCTGCCGGCTTAAGGCGCGCAGAATTACCGTTGACGGTATCGGGAGAAAAGCGGCTCTACGAACTGGAAACAGCGCCGATGCTTGTTCACGGGAAACAGCAGGTGGGCTGGCTGGCCATGCTTCATGACATTACCGAGCGCAAGCAGGCAGAAGAGCAGTACAGGTTAATTGCCGAATATTCCGCGGATGTCATCTACAAACTGACTATCAAAGGTGAACAATATACATACGTCAGCCCTTCCGTTGAAAGATTATTGGGATACACGGATAAAGAAGCTTTGGCTATGAAATCGAAAGATGTGCTTACTCCGGAATCGTACGAGAAACAAAATATTGAACTGAAGAAAGACCTCCAACACGGCACGTTTACCAGCATCCTTCAACTCGAAGCGATTCATAAAGATGGACATATTGTCCCGATTGAGGTGCATGGCAGGCTTGTTTGCGATGAGAAAGGGGAGCCGGTGGAAATCGTTGGCGTCGTCCGCGATATCACCGAGCGGAAGAAAATGACGGAGCAGCTTATGATGCAAGACCGCCTGGCATCCATCGGCCAATTGACTTCAGGTCTGGCTCACGAGCTTAACAACCCCCTTACCAGTGTTATCAGTTTCTCATCTCTATTGCTTAACCGAGAGTTCCCTGAAGATGTTAAACAGGATTTACAGGTTATTCAAGATGAAGCCAAGAGGACTGCCGATATCGTGAAAAACCTCCTCGCTTTCACCCGGAAACAGCCCCGCGGAAAACAGCCAATGAATATTAACGAGAGTATCCAGAAAGTCATGGACCTGCGGGCCTACGAGCAGAAGGTAAATAATATCCAGGTCAATATCAACCTTGACCCGGAGCTCCCGCAAGTCATCGGGAATGAATCCCAGCTGCAGCAGGTATTTTTCGATATCGTCATCAATGCCGAATATTTTATGCTTGAAGCCCACGGTGAAGGTACCTTAAAAATAACCACGGAAAAAGCGGGGAATTATATCCGGGTTTTATTTGCCGATAATGGCCCGGGGATTTCCAGCGAGAACATGAAACATCTTTATACCCCGTTTTTCACCACCAAGGAAGTAGGCCAGGGCACCGGGCTTAGTTTGAGTATTTGTTCCGGGATAATAACCGAGCATGGCGGCAGGATAATGGCTGAAAGCGAACCGGGCAAAGGCGCTACCTTTATTGTTGAGTTGCCTGAATATGACAGGCTGGCCGGTGAGAATGATAATGAGTAAACGCACTTTTCCCTTAAAAAAAATGCTGCTGGCCACCAGCAACCAGGGCAAAATACTCGAATATAAAGCCCTTCTTAAAGGAATCCCTTACGAGATAGTTACTCTTTCCGATCGGGGCATTTCGATGGAAGTGACGGAGACCGTCCGCACTTACGAGGAAAACGCCCGGCTGAAGGCGGTTACCCTGGCCAGAGAAAGCGGGTTGCTCACCCTGGCGGACGACTCGGGGCTGGAGGTAGACGCTTTGGGGGGAGAGCCGGGGGTACGCTCGGCGAGGTACGCGGGCGAAGGCATTTCTGACGCCGACCGCAATGCTTACCTGCTTTCAAAACTTGCTAACGTACCGGAAAATAAGCGTACCGCCCGCTTTGTTTGCGTTATCGCCATCGCGGAGCCGGGCGGTAAAGTGGCAATTTTTAGAGGCGAACGCCGGGGTTTTATTACTACCGCGCCGCGGGGTAAACACGGCCACGGCTACGACCCCGTTTTTTACGTGCCGGAGTTAGGCAAGACCATGGCCGAGCTGACGCTGGAGGAAAAGAACAACGTGAGTCACCGCGCGCGGGCGGCGGAAAAGGCACGGGAGGGTTTGAAGGGGTAGATGCGCAAGTAAAGGCAACCTACTTACCACCTCACAAACATCGGGATGTCTGATTCTCTTGCACTATGATCAGACTTCCGATAAAGAATTATTAAGTATCTTACCATTGGCTTATACTCAAGCAGTTTAGAGATTCGTTTAGGTGTTTTCTTTTTATGGTCTTTACCGGCTTGGGACTGCGTAAGGCAATAGCGGCCGTGTAATATCAAGCTTAAAGTGAAGTAACTGAAATTTAAAGGGGGGTGTATAAAGCGTCCCCCTTTCATTTTTTTAGGGGGGTAGAAATATTTATTTAAAATCCCCTTTGCTCCCCCTTTTTAGTGTCTTCTGGTAAAGATTTATGAAGTATAATCATTACCACTTAGATACAAGACGGAAGTTAGTTGCCCCCTAAAGCTTAACTGGTGAAACGGTAATCTGGAAGCAGACGGACTCCCCGGAAGGGGAGTCCGTCTTGAACACATGACATTAACAGGCACCGCCTACGGGGCGCGTGTGGCTACCCAAGTTGTGACACCGTTTGTGCCGGTACCACTCATGGTGTTCCAGTCCAAGTCCACCGTACCCGTAAGCGTTGTTGTATAGCCGTTTGTGTAAGTGATAGTCATTGTGACAGAATCTCCAGTCAACTGACCAGTCATCGTCCAATCGTACCCGTCCAGATACGGACCACCTGCCGGATACCCTCCGGTGCCAGTAAGTGCGCCGGTCCAACTCTGGGTTTCGATGGACATGTCGTGCATAAAGGCTCCATTATTTACGTCAAGGAGCCATGTACCGGTCAGATGACCCTGCTGGCAATAATAAATTCTGCAACCGGAGAACGAGGCCAGCAGGGCAACGGCTAGAACTATCGCAATTAGCTTTTTCATCTCTCAATTACTCCTTTCTTTTAAGATTGCCTTATCGCCCGTCGACCTCGGGTATTGCGACTTATTCAACTGTAACAGTTTAGCTTTTTCAAAATCCTACAGCTCCTGAAGCTGGTTTAACTGGGGCAACGAGTTAACAACTGGTATCCCTTCTGGGGGCAGGTCAACTTCGTTTGGTATTATTTGTTTGAAAAACTATAGTATTATTTAAAGAAATTGTCAATACGCAAAGTGTTAAAATATAGTCAAGGTATGAAAGTAAGAAATATTAAATACAAAGATAAGGCTCATTATTACCCACCCGGAGCAATGCCATATTTTATAGACTTAATTAGCTTCCGTTTGCCATTTACGCTATAATATCCATTGAAGGTATCATTATGACAGGTCTTTCCGATTCTTTCCAGCGCCCCATCAACTATCTGCGTATCTCGGTGACGGACCGTTGCAACCTGCGCTGCATCTACTGCATGCCGGAGAACGGCATCAGTCTGATGTCCCACTATGACATCTTGAGCTACGAGGAAATCTACACCGTTGTAAAAGCTGCCGCGGAAATGGGCATCAGCAAAGTCAGGCTCACCGGCGGCGAACCGCTGGTCAGGGCCGGGCTGCCCGACCTGGTCGCGCTAATTTCCAGCATCGATACTATCGAAGATATTTCCCTGACGACTAACGGTATCCTGCTCGCGCAATACGCCGCCGAGCTTAAAGAGGCCGGGCTGCGTCGGGTGAATGTCAGTCTGGACACCCTTAAGCCCGAAAGGTTCCGGCAGATTACCCGCTGCGGGACCTTACAAAGCACCCTCGAAGGCATTGAAGCGGCCCTCCAGACAGGCCTTACCCCCGTGAAAATCAACATGGTGGTCATGGCGGGGGTGAACGATGACGAGCTCACGGATTTCGCCGCAAAGACCGTCAAAGACGGCTGGAACGTGCGCTTTATCGAGCTGATGCCTTCGAGCGCAAACGAACCCGTCTCCGGTAAGCTCGTCTCTGTCAGCGATATGAAAAAACGCATCGAGGCAATGGGCAAGCTGGAGCCGTCCAGCGTAGAGGTCGGCAACGGGCCAGCTAAATATTTCCGCCTGCCCGGCGCCAGCGGCACCATCGGCTTTATCTCGCCGGTCACGGAGCACTTCTGCTTCCAGTGCAACCGGCTCCGCCTCACCGCCGATGGCAAGCTGCGTCCCTGCCTTTTAAGCGAGGACGAAATCGACCTCAAGGCGCCCCTGCGCGGCGGCGCCCCGATGGAAGAATTGAAAAAACTTATCGCCAGGGCTATTGCCACCAAGCCGAAAGGCCACCGCCTGGCTGAAGGCAACCGGCCCAAAGGCCGGCCGTTCTCCCAGGTGGGGGGATAAAAGGGGGTGAAAAACTATGAGAACTAAAAGTACGCGTGCCCTTCCGATAGATACGGAAAGGAGAGTGCGCCCGGAAGAGGCTGCCATAAAAAAGCTCACCCACATCGATGCCGCCGGACGGCCCCGCATGGTAGACATTACCGGCAAGGCCGATAGCGCCCGCGCGGCCACCGCTAAAGGACTGGTCAGGATGCACCCGGCCACTTTTAAACTCATCAAGCAGGGGGGCATCGCCAAGGGAGACGTGCTCTCCGTGGCGCAGCTGGCAGGCATCATGGCCGCCAAGCGCACTCCCGACCTGATACCGCTCTGCCACCCGATTCTTATCGACAGCGTCGAAATCGATTTTCAGCCGGACGAAACGGAAAGCACCATAGAAATTACCGCCACTGTCGCCAGCACCGGCAAGACCGGAGTGGAGATGGAAGCGCTGACGGCTACCGCCGTAGCTGCCCTGACGGTATACGATATGTGCAAGGCCCTCGACCGCGGCATGAAGATTGAAAATGTGCGTCTGGTGCATAAAAGCGGCGGGAAAAGCGGCACCATAGACCTTGAATAGTCCCCGATTTTGTTATATATTAAACTACCACAGCTAAATTTGGGGGGTGCGCCATGAAACTAACATGCCTTCAGGAGAACCTGAACCGGGGACTTAGCATCGTCGGGAGGGCGGTAGCCACCCGGACGACCCTGCCCATCACCAATAACGTCCTTTTGGCTACGGACGAAGGCCGCTTGAAGCTCGTCGCCACCAACCTGGAGATGGCCATCAGCTGCTGGATTGGCGCGAAAGTCGAGGATGAGGGTTCCATCACCGTACCCGCCCGCCTCTTGACCGAGTTTGTCAGCTCGCTCCCCAGTGACACCATCGCTATCAACCTTTCCCCCCAGACCAAAACCCTGGGGCTGAAGTGCGCCCGCTTCGAGGCCCGCATCAGCGGCGTGGACGCTAAAGATTTCCCCCCGATACCCAACATCGATGACGGCATCACGACCAAGATTGAAGTGGAAGCCCTGCGCCAAGGCATCAACCAGGTTGTTTTCGCGGCGGCCACGGAGGAATCGCGACCGGTGCTGACCGGCGTCGACGCCCAGTTCGACGGCGATAAACTGACGCTGGCCGCGGCCGATGGATTCAGGCTGGCCGTGCTTAAACTGCCTATCAAGAGCAAAGTCAGCCCGAAGACAGAAATCATTATCCCGGCGCGGACGATGACGGAGCTTAACCGCCTTATCGGCGACCAGGAAGAGACCATTGATATAACACTCAATCCTAACAAGAGCCAGGTTCTGTTCCGCATGAAAAGCATTGAGCTGGTGTCCCAGCTGGTGCAGGGCACTTTCCCCAATTACTCCCAGCTCATCCCCAAGAGCTATAATACGCGCGTTATCGTCAACAAAGATGAGTTCCTGCGAGCTACTAAGACCGCCTCGATTTTCGCCCGCGACGGCAGCGGCATCGTGCGGCTCGTGGTGACGCCGGGCAGTGAAAGCGCCCCGGGCAAGATTTCCGTTTCCGCCCGCTCGGAAGAAATCGGCGACGATGTCGGTGAAATCGATGCAACGGTGGAAGGGGATGATTCAAAGATTGCCTTCAACGGCCGCTATCTGACCGATGTTTTAAGCGTGCTTAAAGAGTCACAGGTAGCGCTGGAGACCACGAGCCCCTCCAGCCCCGGCCTTATCCGCCCGGTTGGCTCGGACAACTATACCCACGTGGTCATGCCCATGTTTGTACAGTGGTAGGAAAAGTTAATTCCAACGGAATGACACCCTGAATCCCTATAACGTCATTGCCCCTGGTATAAACCTTTATATCCAGAGCATCTAGGGCTAGCGCCTGTATTTCCGGCGTGCTGCGTTGTCACGAGGTCATGGTGCCTAACAATGATGAGAACTATTAGGACTGACCAGTCGCTAATTCAAGGTCATATCTTCCCGGAAACGTTTCGTAAAATCACCATAGTTTTACATTTCCTTTTTTAAATTCATCCAGTATTATTTCCGTAGTCCATGTGACTGTTTGTATAATCGCGCACCCCCGGGATATCTTCAAAAAATCACTACCAGCCTCATTATCCGTCAGGTTCCATACTTTCCCGAAATATTTGTTTAATATATCCCGGCAGAGTATGGAGTTATATTCCCGGTAAAATTTATCCAGTATGGTGTTCCGAATGTAGGCACAGACGGTACGTAAAGATATCTCATCCTGATTATCACGTGTAGTCCCCAGAGCCAGACCCATCACCATGATACTGGCGTTTATGGCACCACAGGTACCATCGATCACCATACTGGTACCGCCGGTAAAACCACCTGCCGCGGAGAAGAACTTCTCTTCTAACTCTTCCGGGATAATCACCAGACCTCCCCATCTCAGACCATCGATTACGGCTAAAAAGGTGCACTGGCCGCAGCCCTTATACTGCGCCTCATATATAATAGCCAGTTCCTCCGCTTTTTTAATGATTGCCTTTTTCGGCCGCTTGAGCTTCACTGCTAACTGCCACTCCCGTTTTCACTTCGTTTCCACTACTATGCATCGCAAATAGGAGGTTAATAGTCGCGCCGGTTATTAATATTCAATGATGATTTGTAAATTCATTTGTTACCAGCGTGATAAATTGCTCTGTCATGGAATGCTCGGGCGCATCCGTGCGAATAAGAACAGCCGCCCCCACATATATCTCGCCGGGTAACGGCAACACTTTAAGTGCGCCGCTCGAGATATCATTTTCCACACTTTTTTTATGGTAGAGCCCCATGCCTTTACCGTTTTCTACGAGGCTCTTACCCCATTCCAGGCTATTAACTTCCACGATGATGGGAACAGGCATGTTACATCCTCTGACCTTAAGCTTATTAAGAATAATACGGCGTGTCGCCGATGTCTCCGGTCCTGTAATCAGCGGGTAACCGCAAATATCTATGAAGTCCAGATGTTCTTTTTGAAATATGGGACTGGAAGGAGCGGCAACGAGTACTAATTTCTCGCGTTTTGAAAGCGTAATAGACTTTAACTTGGGGTTTTGATAGTCCATACTGACTACGATGCCAAGGTCAACCTGTAAATTGGCAACATCCTGAGCGACCTCGAAAGAAGTTGCATTCTTGACGATAAGCTTGACGTTGGGATAACAGTCTTCAAATATGGAAGCTGCGGCAGCTACGGTGGAACTGAAAGTGGAGCATATGCCCACACGCAGGTTGTTCTCTTTGAGGTTCTCCAGGAAGTTCTCGGCGCCCACCATCTGATGATAGACTTCATCGGCGTATTTTAAAAGACCGATACCAGCTCGAGTTAATATGACTTTTTGTTTTTTTACATCTAAGAGCTTAATACCGACATTCGCTTCCAGAGTTTTAATGTGGTAAGTAACAGTTGGTTGTGATAGACAGAGCTTTTCGGCTGCGGAAGTGAGGCTTTGTTCCGTAGCTACATGATAAAAGACAATCAAGTTCTGAATATCCAGCTTCAATGGTGTCAAAGCTTTTGACTCTCCCCGCTATGCTACCTGTGAGATGTAATCGCGCAAGTACCATCGACTATAGTCAGAATTCAGATTGCTTCTAGGGTTTATCTATGATATCATAGAGAATTTAGTATTGCAATCCACCAGTTCCCATGTTAAATTGCGGATGGCAAGGTCAAACGATATAATACGGTAATATCGGAGGTGATGGTATGTGACATGAACCAGCGAACGAAATGGCAGATGGCAAAAGGAGGTTTACAATAGTATGTGGAACAAAGGTCTAAAATATACTTTGCCGATAATGATTTGTCTTGTTATTCTCATCGCTGTTATCCCTGGTTGTACAAAACAAGCTGCCTCTAAAGACACCATCAACGTTGGTATGGCGAGGTCTCTCTCTGGCCCCCTGGCCACAATCTCCAACTCGGCATTTGTGCCCGTCTATAAAGAGTGGATGAAAGAGGTCAACGATGCCGGCGGCATTAATGTGGGCGGAAAGATGATGAAGATAAAACTTACGGTTTACGATGATAAAAGCGATGCCGCCACTTTGACCCAACTTACCGAGAAACTGATTCTCGAAGATAAGGTCGATTTCCTGTGGCCTGCCTGTGGTACCGCCATGTTATTCGCCCAGGCCCCTATCGCCAACAAATACAACAAAGTACTCATAACGGCAGAAGGCGGTGCTACGAGCCTCGAGCCCATGCTACCCAGCATGCCCTATATCTTCGTAACTTTGAGCTTCTCGGACTGGTATGAAATGCCCGTCCTCGCTGATATGCTCCAGGCCAAAGGCGTCAAGACAGCCTATATCACCTACATTTCAGACCTGCATGGCATCGAGTACAACAGCGAAGCCGGTATCGAGTTCGGCAGGGTCGGCATCCAGATTCTCGGCACCAAAGCTTTGCCGCCAGATATCAAAGACCTGTCGCCAGTTATTAAGGAAGCCAAAGCTTCTAACGCTGACGCCTTCATGTGCTTTGCCTATCCTGACCAGATTATGCCGGCTGTAGGAACTTCCATGGAGCTTAGCTACAACCCCAAAGTCTGGTTGGGTGGTCCCGGTGTCAACTTCGGGTTCTTCCATACCACTTTCGGAGCAGCTGTCGAGGGTGTGACCGGCTGGGCTGCCTGGGAAAGGGCTTCCTCACCGGCACTCAACACCCTCGCCGATAAGCTCTATACCGGCCAACCGGAAGATGTACAGGACTGGTGGGGCGCCTGTTTCTACTGGGCCGGCCTGGATATGTGGAAAGCCGCCATCGAAAAAGCCGGAACTCTGGATAATACCAAAGTCATGCAGGTTCTCAAATCGCAACACATGAATACCGTTTTAGGAGATACCTGGTTCGAGAACGGACTCATGGCTAAACAGACCCATCCCGGCGAGGTCGGTCAGTGGGTAAACGGGGTATATCATATCGTCGGACCTGCCAGTAAAGCCCATGCGCAGTTTGAATATCCCAAACCAGCCTGGCCGGCGCCAGCTAGCAAATAAAGAAAATAGCCAATATTAAAAAAAGGGGCGGGCTGTCTAAAGGGAAAAACGTTACTCTGGATATCTCTCGCTAGCGTAAAAGTGTCACGTACCTTTAGGCAGCCTGCCCGTGTGATTAATCCCGGTCAGGAAATAATGCAAATATGGAAAAATTCCTTGATGTAGCCATCGCCGGTTTACTGCTGGGCGGGCTCTATGCGTTGATTGCCATGGGACTTAGCCTCCAGTACGGTGTTGCCCGGGTCCTGAACGTAGCTCATGGCGAGTTCATCATGCTTGGCGGCATGACCACCTGGACGCTTTTCACAGTATTTCACATCAATCCGCTGCTTTCTATCGTCGTCGCCGGTCCGATTGCTTTTTTCCTCGGCTTTATTATTCACCGGACGTTATTCAAAAAACTCCTTAACTCATCACCAAATCAGGGCATTTTTGAAAGTAACTCCATGCTGGCATCCTTCGGCCTGATGTATATTGTCCAGAATATCGCCTTTATCGCCTGGAATCCCAATATCCGGGGGTATTCCTACTTACAGCACCCGGTTGATATTGGTGGAGCACTTTTTGGTGCTAACCGGCTGGTTACCCTCGGTTTTGCCATACTCATAGGCATCGTTTTCTATCTCTTTTTAGCCCGCACCCGTATGGGTAAAGCTATCCGGGCCGCCGCCTCCGACCCGACCACCGCCGACCTTATGGGCGTAAATATTAACCTGGTGCTGGCAATATGTTTCGGTCTTGGGGCCGCCATGGCCGGTGTCGCCGGGGTACTTATCAGCATATGTTACCCCGTTCATGCCTCCATGGGCATGGAATACACCATTATCGCCATTATTGTCGTCGTCCTTGGAGGCATGGGCAGTATCCCCGGGAGTTTTATCGGCGGTTTTATTCTGGGCATTATCGGTAGTATCGTAGCCTACATCGAGCCGGGTCTGGTTATTGTTGCCTATTATGTGATATTTATCCTATTGTTGCTGGTAAGACCAACGGGTATTCTGGGGAAATAGACTAATGAATGATTATTTAAAAAGCTAAAAGTAAGACCATGCAAACCCTGATAATCATTATCAACATCATAGCGTTAGTTTTTACCGGCTGGTTTATTGACTGGGCGCTGCGACATGATAAAAAGAAGAAGATGCTCGTGCCGGGAATACTTGTGCTGGCACTGATTGTTATTGCCGCCCTGCCCTTTTACGGGTCGACTTACTCCATGATTCTGATGACCAGCATCTTGATGTATACTATCCTGACAGTCAGCTGGACCCTCTTCTCTGGCCCCACCGGTTATATATCCTTGGCACCAGCGGCATTTTTCGGAGTGGGCATCTATACCTCTGCCATTCTGGGTAAACATTACCCCATTATTTCAGTGGTCATTATCGGCGGTCTTATCAGCTTCTGTCTGGCGGTCCTCGTTGGCGCCCTGACCCTCCGTTTGAGGGGAATTTATTTTGCCATC
>Ga0187886_1004066_pt1 | contig 10672 bp, 6 predicted proteins | sample June2016WEW_20_1_FD_133001 | JGI IMG/M metagenome (GOLD analysis project Ga0187886, IMG submission 133001) | Peatland microbial communities from SPRUCE experiment site at the Marcell Experimental Forest, Minnesota, USA - June2016WEW_20_150 | ecosystem: Environmental > Terrestrial > Soil >...
CGTCCTTTGTTCCGGTACATCCGAACGTATGCTGCGTGCCTTGGAGGAAACCGTGGTCGAGGCGGCGCACAAAGAGTATAAGATTCCCGCCCGGCTGGAGGGGCACCCGGAGAGCGGATGGGTACTTGTGGATTTAGGCACGGTGATCGCCCATATTTTCACGCCGCAGCGCAGAGAATACTATGATTTGGAAGAATTGTGGCAAGACGGAAAAGTCATCGTTCGAATCCAGTAGCCCCCGGTCGGTGACCGGGGTTAACCGTTTGGGACCGAGTCAGTTATTTATGGAAGCTGCCGGATTTTTCCTTGACCCAATGATTTGTCTTTTTCGGAAAATCACATATACTGGAAGCATATTCTTTGGTAATGTCGGCAGCCCAAATTTCCCATTCAACCTGAGTTGGGGATAAACGGCTTCCGTTGTAAAGATCCAGTTCTCATTCCACATTCTTTTTTTCCAGGAGGGGCAGATGAACGAATCAAGGCGTTTTCAAACCGGAAAAAAATGGTTCAGGCCCGCGCTGTTGTTGGTTGTCGTATTGATCCTCGTGCTCTCGTGCTCGCTTGGAGCTCCGGCCGCCACCAGCACGCCGGTTCCCACCAATACGAACACGCCGACGGAGACACTCCCGCCCACCGATACACCCGAACAGACCGCCACCAAGAAGCCCACACGTATGCCGACCAATATGCCGACCGAGGTGCCGAAAGTGACTCTTGGCCAATTTGAACAGGCGTTGAGAGATATCGGCTTTTCGTCAGTGGTTTCATCGGACGGTAGCTTAACCATCTGGACCCTGGACAATTCGTTCGAAAATATCTACATCAGTAATGACGGAGAAGTCCAGATGGATGTCTTAAACAGCGTAAAAACCCGATTGGACCATATGGAACAAAGGTTCCAAGTGATGGATAGTCTATTCCCTGCGGATTTTATGGCTCAACTGCGCGAAGATAATAAGGCTTACGCGAGAACGGTCGGCGCCGGTGTAACCGGCAAAGCCAGTAATCCGTATGGGCCCGTTCCCGGAGATTTCTGGAAATACGTATCGGCATACTACAACGTCTCCGATGAGACGATCGAAACTTATAAGGTTCGGTTCGCGCTCTATTTTCAACAGTGGACCTGCCCATCAGGATATATATGCACTTTCCCATCCTTTGGGAACCAGCAGTTTTCGGGTCAGGCATCCTTCGTATTCTATGAGGTCGCGATCTGGCTGAATACATAAACCGCAGCGTTTCAGCGCCCGCAATATAGAAAAGGCGCGAAAACTTGGTCTGCACATTTACCGACACTTGGATATACGATTTTAAATAGATCGATCATTGTCACTAAGCTCCGGCAGCTAACTGCCGGGGCTTTTTTATTACCACGGATTTAACGGATAGAAACATGGATTCCACGGATACATCATTCCTCAATCCGTGTAATCCGTATTTTATTCGGTGAAATCCGTATTCCTCTTTTCGAATTTTACTTGGGGTTTGTTTGCTTGTTGTGCGGTTGATCAATCCATAAAAGGAAGTTGATATAGCTGCTCGGGCCGGAGTGGGGCGGAGAGATCGTAGTAAATTCGGAAGTCGCCGATCTGTTCGAACTGGTACCGGATTCCATGTGCGGCAAACGCCGCTTCCAGCAGGGAATCCAGCGCAGGGTTCTTGGTCGTGATATACGCCACGCGTCCGGCCGCCTCCACCAGGTCATCATAGGGCGGATACCGGTCGTCGCGGGAGGTATACCGCAGGTCCGGATGGTAAGGCAACTGCGCCGTGAAGATGAGTTCCTCCCCGGATTGAAACGCTAACGGAAACGAGACCCAATAATTAGTGTATCCACGCGTTTCCCCGTGCGCGCGCAAAAAGGCAATCACTTGGGGAAGATCTCTCTGATCCAGTTGCGCCACCGGATCGAATTGCGTGGTGATCCCGGGCGGCACGCGCAGCGCGGATTCCACAGTCCCCGCGCCTTGAAATAGCATGAGTACCGGAAGGAGCAAATACGCGGCCCGGCCGAAGCGCGCCGCCGCGCGGGCGATGAGCTCGGCGCAGAACGCCGCCAGGACTAGAGCCAGCGGCAGAAAATACCGGCCGCTGGGATCGTTTCCGAACGGGGTGAACAGATACACCAGTATGAGAATAGCGATCGACCCGGCCATCATCCATCGGGCGGGCCGGGCGGCGTCCCGCAGGCGGAGGTTCCGGACCGCATAGACAATCGCGGTCAGATCGATCGCCACTGCAAACGGCAAAACCACGGGCGCAAGCCAGCGAATCTCCCAACTGGGCCGCAGCCCGAACAGAGCGGTGACCCCGAACACCCCCAGATCCAGCAGCCGGAACAGCAAGACCGTTCCGGGACCGCCCTGGATGGTGCCGGCGATCGCGCTTCCGCCGAGTTCGCGAAAAGCTGAGGCTCCCAGTTGAATCCATCCCGCGATCCAGGGCGAAATCCCCGCGATTAATCCGAGGAAGAGAATTCCCATATGAGTCCAGAAATATTTCATGGGTTGGGATTTTTGCTCGGAAGGTTTGTACCAGATGGCGGTAAGGAGGGCGGGAAACGATAAAACCAGCGAGAGCGGAAACGACCAGAATCCAATTCCGACCGTAAACCCCAAGATGAGCCAGCGCGCAGGATGCGTTTTCCCGCGCCGGATTTGCAGCGCGAGCAGCATGCCCAAGCTGCCCAGCAACAGCGCTTCCCCGTATCCGCCAATGGAAACGGTCGTATACAGCGTGACCAGTACCGGCGGGACGGCCAGCAGGAGGACGGCGATCCGCGCCACCGTCAGGGAATCGAACGCCTCCGCGCAGAAAAAATACCAGACGGTGATCGTGCCCGCAAAAAGCAGTGCCTCCAACGCGCGGACGACCCATACCTGCGGGCCAAAGAGCGCGAAGAGAGCTGCCGTGAGGAACGCGTCCAGGCTGCCCATGTAGGCCTGTCCGTAGAAGAACAGCGGACGTTCCCCTTGAAGGATATGCCGAGCCATGAGCGCCACGACCGCTTCGTCGGCGTTAAAAGGAAACACTTGCGCCCCCAGAAGCGCAAGCTTCCCGCCTATAGCCAGGAGCAGGGCCAAGCCCAGCCCCCAGTGCCGTCGGGCGGTTTCCCGTATAATCGCGAGTATGTCACCCCGCACGAAAATCCTCCTCATGGCGCTTGTCGCCGCGCTGGCCTTCGGACTCCGCCTTCTCCCCGGGCCGCGCACCATCGACGACGCCTTCATCACCTTCCGCTACGCGCGCAACCTGCTCGAAGGGAGCGGACCGGTATTCAACCCCGGCGAGCGCGTGCTCGGAACGACCACCCCATTGTACATGGGTCTTCTGACAATTGTCTCCCTGCCGCTGGGCGGCGCGCATGCGCCGTTTCCCATCATCGCGCTGGTCCTCAACGCCTTGGCGGATGCGCTAACCTGCCTGCTGCTGATCGCCCTCGGCCGCAGCCTGCGTTTGCCGGCCGCCGGCTGGGCGGCCGCACTCCTATGGGCGGTTTCACCCATGAGCGTAACCTTCGCCGTCGGCGGAATGGAAACCAGCGTGTACATTCTGCTACTGGTTTCGGTATTTTACTTCCGCCTGCGGGGGAAACTCTACGCCATGAGTTTCCTTTCGGGGCTGGCTTTTCTGTGCCGGCCGGATGCGCTGCTCCTGATCGTTCCGCTCTGGATCGAACTTTTCATCCGCCTGCTGCAGCGCAACAGGCTGCGCCCGGCGCTGGGAAAAATCCTTCTTGTCTCCCTGCCGCTGCTGGCAATTCTCGTTGCGTGGTTCGCGTTTGCCTATTCTTATTACGGTACGCTTCTGCCGCATTCGATGCTTGCCAAATCCGTCGCCTACCGGTTGGATCCCCGGGACGGGTTAATCCGAATGATCCAAAATTACGCCACTCCTTTTTTTGAGGACTTGACCTTTGGAGCCAGGATCATTCTCGTAAGCGCGCCGTTGTATCTGTTTCTTTCCGCGATCGGAATCCTTGCCGCGGAGAGGCTCCGGCCGGGAGAGGGTGCCGCGGCCGGTTTGGTGTTCCCTTGGATTTATTTTCTGGTCTTCTCCATCGCCAACCCGCTGATCTTTCGCTGGTATCTCGCGCCGCCACTGCCGTTTCTCTTTCTCTCCTTGTTTATCGGATTGGCCGCGCTCCTGGGGTTGGCAAAAACCTCCGATGCAGGAATGGCGCGGAAGCCCGCGATCCTGTTCGGCGCAATCGTTTTCGGTTGCCTGCTTCTCTATTTGAGGGGATGGACGCTCTCTCCCGATCATGGTCCTACGAGCCCGGCGCCGGAGATGGCCTATATTCGCCTGGAACTGTTGTATCGCCGGGTGGCCGAGGATTTGCAGAAACAGTTGCTGCCCGGTCAGACCGTGGCCGCCGGCGATGTCGGTGTGCTTGGATATTTCCTCGACACTCCAGTCCTGGATACGGTCGGGTTGAATTCCGCTCAGTCCGTCCGCTATTATCCGTTGCCGGAAAATATGTACGTCATCGTCTATGCCATGCCGCCAAACCTCATCCTCGACGAGAAGCCGGCCTATGTGGTTCTCCTGGAAGTGTATGGCCGGAACGGGTTGCTGCGGGATTCGCGATTTCTGGCGCAATACGGGATCTGCGCGGAGTATCCCACCGATATCTATGGCAGCCAATCCATGCTTGTCTATTGCCGGAAGGATCTGCCGTGAAGAAATCTCCGGGCGTCGTGCGGCATCCCTTTCCCCTGAAACAGGTCGTCTATGGCTTGGCGGGAGTTCTCTACCTGGGTTTTCTGTTGATGACGCTGAGCTCGGTGCCCTTCCACCCGGATGAGTCCACCTACATCTATATGAGTCGGGATTTGGACCGGATCATCGCCGGCGGCCCATGCGTAGTCTGTTGGAAGGCTGGAAACGAATCCGATCCGCTGCAGGTGGAACGGGAGCGGGATAGCCCGCTCACTCGATACACCATCGGGTTGGCGCGTATCGTCACAGGAATCTCCGCTACGCCATCGAACTGGAATTGGAGCGCGGGCTGGGAGCAGAACCTGGGGCAGGGAGCGGTGCCCTCCATCGGGTTGCTGCTCGCGGCGCGCATCCCCCAAGCGCTGCTTCTTTTTCTCGCCGTGTTGCTGATGGCACGGATCGGGTGGCAACTGTGCGGGGAGGTGAGAGCCGTTTCCGCCGCCGTCCTGTTGGCCCTCAATTCCCAGGTGTTGCTGCATGCGCGGCGGGCGATGAGCGAAGCCGGGTTACTGTTCGGAATGGTTCTGGTGGTCGCGATCATCCTGGAACGAAAAGAGAGCGCAGGGAAATTATTCCGCGTCTTCTTTTTTCCGTTGCTTGCGGGAGTCGCGCTGGCCCTTGCCGCCTTATTTAAATATTCCGGCTTGCTCATAGCACCGCCCGCTTTGGCGGGAATGTTCCTGGGCTACCGGGAGGATTCCCTGCGGCGGACCCTCCTGCGGGGGCTTGCGCGTTCGGGGGTGATGGTTATCGTTTTTCTGCTGGTGTTCCTCGCGCTCAATCCGGTCTACTGGTGCAATCCCGTATCAACCCTCTCGGCAGTGATCACCGAGCGCCAGAGTCTCCTTGGCGAACAAGTGGCCGCGTTACGCTTGGCCGCGCCGGGTCTGGTGTTGGATTCTTTCCCAGTACGGCTGCTGGCTGTGCCGTACCAATTGTTCTTCGCTTCCACTGCTTTTTGGGATATTCCGAATTACGCACAGATAACCGCCGCCTCGGAACATGCCTATCTTTCCAATCCGCTAAACGCGCTCACATCCGGCGGGATACTTTCGCTGCTTTGGTGCGTTCTCTCCCTCTCTGGATTGGCGCTGGCCGTTGTACGTGGCGCGCGGCGCGGAGGGGACGGCCGGATGCGGATTTTGGTCGTCTGGTTCCTCTCCGTGTTCGGGGGAATTGTGATCGGAGTTCCGATCCTGTGGCAGCGGTATTATCTTCCGCTCATCCCTATCTGCACCGCGCTGTCGGCGGTGGCCGTTGCGGCGATCGGAGATGATTTATCCCGCCGGATCCGGCAATCACGATCCGGTATATCGGACAAATGATCGGAAGGTCCTAGGTTCGAATCCTAGCCCCGCTACCTTTAAGAACCACCGACCGCGAGGCCGGTGGTTCTTTAGTAGCCCGGAGGTCACAGATACGAAATTCTCGTCCGGAAGGAGATTTTCCTATGAACCACAGACCGCAAAACCTTGCCCCCCGAGTATGCCGAACCGATGATCTTCCGATGCGGCGATCATGCGAATGGGGGTTAACAGCCTCCCAGGCAATCGAAGGCTTCATTCTCCACAAGAACGCGCAAGGACTCAGCCAGCGAACGGTCAGCAGTTACAAGGAAATTCTTGAGCATTGGGCGGCGCGTATCGGCGGCGAAACTCAGGTGCCCAGCATCACCTCGCAAGACCTAAAACGCTACTTGGTCTGGAAAACAAATGAATACATCCCCATTCGCAAGAACGGCGAGACACACCCGCCTTCACACAAAACGACTCGAATTTATCCATTATTACCCTATTGGGAACATTTCTGATTTGATAAAAACAGAATACTCCGATCTTAATTAATCATTCATTGATCAACAAATTAGTCTGATAAGGAAATGGGATGGTTATAGGAGCATAAAGAATTATCAATAATTGCATTCCAATATTCAAAATATAGTCCCGGGGTTTCTACGAAGACACCGATGAGTAGTAATGAACTACCGCGCGGCAAGCCGCGCGGTATCTGGCAGGTCAAGAACGACCATCCCCTCTTAAGTTCCCCTTCCTTCCAGGAAGGGGAACATCCGCTTACATCCCCACCGCAAGCGGTGGGGTATTAGCGGGAGATTCGATAAATCGATCCCCTCGTATGCGCTTTGCATCGAAGAACATCGGGACAATTTGATTGGGATAGGGCGACGAGAACCATAACTATTACGACTCCCGCCGACATCGCGACTCCCGTCTTTACCACCCCACTAGTCAAATTGGGAAATTCTATTAATTTGCGGGTTTCCAAAGGGCCTGACCCCGATGTATGTTAAATCGAAGCATTTCGGTGCAACAATCATGAAATGGGTAGCGATGCGAGTCCAGCTTGCCCTTGCGCGGTTGTAATGGGGGCTTATATCAAGTCCTCGCAATCTTCTTCTATTCACGGATGCTGGCCGAATGAGAGAGATCTGCAAAACGAGCGAATACACTCTGATGTTAAATAATGGAGTGTTTATAGGTAGACTGCCAAAACAATTCCTATTGGACGAGGAGTGACCGGAAATAATAATTGACCAATGGAATTAAGTGCTGATCCTAAGGACATCCCCGGTTGGTATCGGTCAATCTTCGCAAATACCAATCGGCTCCAAGATGCACGTCGTCGGTAAGCGTACATGGAAATCCATTTTGCGTGTAGAGCAAGTAATCGGCGCTCGAAGGGATGGGTTGGCGGCCTTTCGTGAAGGAGTTTATCGGCAGGATCGTCCTGGTCAGATATTCTCCAAACAATGGATACTCAAACGAATTTTCGTTTAGGAAGACGGCCACTGTGGCGTCACCCGGCACCAACCGGTCAAAAGCCTCCAGCGGTTCGGTGTATGCGGTTCTGTTTCTTGTCAGTTGTTGTATCCGGTCCATGGTGAAGATGGACGTTGTGTGAAGCTCCTGGTAATTAAAAGTGACAAGCGAACTATTGCTCCTTAATACCACCGCCGATGTGGCGGAAAGAGAACCTATCAAGACAATAATTACCAAATATGCGCGCACAAACCGGTTTTTTGCCCGCAAAAATATGCCAATCGTCGGGACAGCAAATACCGCACAAACAGTAAAGTACCTTCCGCGCCAAGGATCGTACGGCCCAAGATAGGCTTGCGCAATGAGAAACACCACCGCCGCAAGGGAAAGAACCCTAATGTCCGTTGATTTGATTGCTCCGAATAAGGATAAAAGAACCACGATCCAGACAAGGCCAAAGCCGAATATCCCCCAATAGGAATTATCTTCGTGAGCAGTGGGCATCTTCTGCATTTCAAAGGGGGCTCTTGTCGCTTCGTATGTATCCAGGGATAACCCTAAGCCGCTGACAATTTCTTTGGGGAGGAATCTCAACCAGGTCTGTATTTCGCGGATTGGATTGATGGGTGGCAAGCCGTCCAAGGAGAGAAAATCAAATCCATATCGAAGCAGGTTCCTTGTGCCGTTTTTGGCAATATAACCGACAGGCTGTCCTTCAAATGTGTGTATTTCCGTTACGCTGTTGGGGCCGGAGGGATTTCCGAACGCGAGGTAGTTTTCAATATATCCGGATGGAAGAGCAAACAGGCAGATTGCTGCCAACGTGCAGCTCGCCAATATACAAAAATCGCCAAATTGTCGTCGCAGATTGATTTTGGATCGGAAGATTGCATATAAAGCGATCAAGACTACGGAAAGCAACGCCGGCAAGGAAGATGCCTTGGTGCCGATGGAAAGACCTATCCCCAATGCGGTCAAGGCAAGATACTTCCATTCGCGCGTTTCCCGGAACGCAAAAAGAAAATAAACCATTACTCCAAAGAAGGCGGTGAGTATCAAATCGTTCTGTGTGGTCGTAGCCTGCATCAGCCATTCGATCAGCATGGCGCTTACTGCTGCCGCAAATATGCTTCCGGTTCGATTGCTCCCCGCTTTCCGAGAGATCGCATAAACACTGCATACGGCCACCCAATAGGAAACGAACTGCACCAATTGGGTCAGGTTCTCGTTCCGTCCGGAAACTAAGTAAGTAAACACAAGCAATAGCGCTGAATTCTTCGGCTGAACAACCTGTGCCCAGTAATTGGCATCGAAAAATTCCGTGCTGTTATGTTGGAGATAGTATGCCACTCTGGCGAGATGATAGGTCATGCTATCCCAATTATGCGGCGCACTGAGTAGAATGACCGCCAGATTGATAACCCCGAGCAGCATGACGATCAGAATCAGTGGGGTCAGAAGGCACTTTTCAAAACGGGAAGTCTCTTTTGTATACCAATTCTTAATTGCGGTAATGAGACGTGAGGGGGAACCGGGCTTAAGCCAACCAAGTGATTGCTTATACCCATTCTTTAAAATCCCTATCAGAAAATATATACAAACAGTAATCAGACCCAATAATAACCAATATACTATATCACTCAAGCGGTGCACGAGTGACAGAATGGAACCCCAGATCACAATATGAGCCGTAGCCAGACAAAAGAAAGCCAGAATACAATCCACAGTTCCTGATAATCGTAGAATACGTAGAAGGGAATAACATGCCAACAGTAATGTTATGATTGTCAGTAGGTTGAACATTCATATCCCTTGGGTAATCTGAGTTAGTCCGTCCAATGATTGCGGCTATACGGATGTACTGGCGAAAGGCAAATCCATCTGATTATATCTGTGTTTCACCGAAGTGCAACATTATTACTGAAAGAACGGGACTCTCTGTGAAAGGCAGTGGACCGCGCAGGGTTCTACTAAAAGCCGATTAAAGTACGCTGCTCTTGGCGACAAGAACACTGCCGAGGGCGAGCATGACCTGTGGATGTCGCACAATAAATCACCCTCCTGCCTTCTAATTAATTATTGACATTCATACCCGCCTATTCCCGATATAGCATGTTTTATCCATCTCCGTTCTGGACTTCTTTTCCCAATCGGGTTAGTGGCGATTCTATGTTGGGGAGGAACCTTCTTTATTAATATTTTTTAAAACAAAGACAACTCAATATCGTTTGGTTTAATGATTGCATTTCAAAATGTTCAAATTATGATGTAAAATATGGTTAGTTATTTCTCGCACGGTTTCTTCGAATTCAAGATCGATTAGCCAGCATCAGACGGCAGGCCAAACGGCCTAAGGTAAGGGTTTTGAGATTAGCGTTCATAACCCGGAGGTCTTTAGGGTACACGGATTACACCGAAAAGAGCCGGATTGCACAGATAAAAAAAATTCTAAAAGAGTTTTTCCATGAAATCAGCTCTTATTCCGTGTAATCCGTGTTAAAAAAATCGATCGCCCCTTTTTCATTGAGCGATCGTTTTATTCACTGATGTAATCCCGCAGTTTTCGGCGGTGGCTGGGGTGCCGCAGCCGGCTGAGGGCCTGGGCTTCGATCTGGCGCACCCGTTCGCGGGTGACGCCCATCTTTCGGCCGACCTCTTCCAGCGTGTAGGATTGCCCGTCGAGCAATCCGTATCGCAATTGCAGGATACGCACTTCGCGGGGAGGCAGCGTGCTGAGCACCTCCTCCAATTGCTCTCGCAGGAGGTTGCGGGTGGCCGCCTCGGCCGGTGCAGGGGATTCCTCGTCCTCGATGAAATCCCCCAGGACCGAATCCTCTTCCTCGTCGGTCGGAGTTTCCAGTGAGAGCGGGCGCCGCGCCACCTGAATCATATTTTCCACTTTTTTCGAGGTGACGCCGAGCGCGTCTCCCAGTTCTTCCGGGGTCGGGTCGCGCCCGAGTTCCTGCGTCAGTTGGTGCGAGACCCGCAGCAGTTTGTTTATCTGGTCGCCCATGTGGACCGGCACCCGGATCGTCCGGCCCTGGTCCGCGATCGCCCGCGTGACCGCCTGGCGAATCCACCAGGTGGCGTAGGTGCTGAATTTGTGGCCGCGGCGGTAATCGAATTTCTTCGCGGCGCGGATCAGGCCGATGTTGCCTTCTTGGATCAGA
>Ga0187886_1004067_pt1 | contig 10672 bp, 8 predicted proteins | sample June2016WEW_20_1_FD_133001 | JGI IMG/M metagenome (GOLD analysis project Ga0187886, IMG submission 133001) | Peatland microbial communities from SPRUCE experiment site at the Marcell Experimental Forest, Minnesota, USA - June2016WEW_20_150 | ecosystem: Environmental > Terrestrial > Soil >...
CCCGCCTTCATCGAGCGCGTATTTGGCGTTTCCGATCAAGTTCACCAGGATTTGCAGCACCTTGTGTTTCTCCACCAATACTGGCGGGGCCTCGGCGTACTCGCGTACGATTTGCACGTCGTGATGCGCCAGCGTAGCGGCATTCATGCGCAGCGCGTCCTCGACCAACTCGGCTACGGGCAGCAATTCCACCGCTCCAGAGACCTTGTAATAACCCTGCTGCATCGCAACAATCTCTTTGATGTGCTCGACGTTGCCGCTGAGCAATTGAAGCTCCTTGAGGACCTCCGCCTGCTCCTCGGCCATGTGCTGGGCGAGATTGACCAGGTAACCGGGCAACTGTGTTCCTTTTGGATCGCTGTTGAGAAAAGCGGCCAAATCATGTTCATGCTCCTGAAGCAATCCAGCCGCCTTGGCCAGGTTCGAGACTTTGGATTTCCGAACCTTATCCGATACGACTGCAAAAGAGACGTTCACGCTGTTGAGCACATTGCCGACGTTGTGCAACACGTCGGTGACCACCTCCGCCATGCCCGCCTGCCGAGAGCTATCCAACAACTGCTTGTGCAGGTTCTCCAGGTCTGCCTCAGCCCGCTTGCGCTCGGTGATGTCCCGGAAAAAGCCATTGTTGCATGCCCTGCCATCAAAAGTGATCTTGATCGCGTTGATATCAGCATAAACAGTCGTCCCGTCCTTCCTGAGGCACGGCATGTCCAGTGCAAGAGTTTTGTCTCCGCGGGCCTGGGCTTCGAACTCGGCTGCGACCCTCTGCAAAGCATCTTTCGGGTGAATGCTGGCCACGCTCATCGTTCTCAATTCCTCCTCGGTGTATCCCAGCATTCGACATAGGGCGGGATTCGCCCACTTGAACATCTTGGTCTCAATGTCGGCAATCAGGATGCCATCGGGACTTGCTTGAAAGATCGCGCGGTATCTTGCCTCCGAATCCCGCAGCGTATCCTCCATCCGCTTGCGCTCGGTGATGTCGATACAAGTTCCGACCCATTCCAGGATGCTTCCGTCTTCTTTAAAGACAGGAAAACCGCGGGCTAGAAAGTGCCGATAAATTCCGTCATGCCTGCGCATGCGGTATTCGACCTCATAGCTGCTTTTTGCAGACACAGCTTTATTCCATGCCTGCAGGGTGTGCGCAAGGTCATCCGGATGAAGGGCTTTCACCCATCCTGAACCTTTGGCCTCTTCGTAGGTCTGACCGGTAAATTTTCTGAACGACGGCACATCCTCTTCAATTTCTCCGTCAGCATTGGTAACCCATGCAATTCGACCCGTCACATCAATATAAGACCGATAGCGCGCCTCGCTTGCGCGCAATTGCGTTTCTTTCTGCTTTAACTCGGTGATGTTCTTTCCGATGCCGCAAAGAATCCTCTGATGCGATAAATCCTCTATCACGCTGCCGGAAAAAAACATTGGGATCCTTCTGCCATCTTTAGTTATGAATTCCTCTTCGACGGCAACATGCCCTTTCCTAAACGCTTCTTGAATGGCATCGGTTATATTTGCCGCGCCCTCCTTGGTAAAAAAATCCGTGGACTTCATTCTGGCAACTTCATCATGCGAGTAACCGCTTACCTTTTCAAAGGCCTTGTTCCACCTGATAAAATTTCCCTGAATATCAAATACATAGAAGACGTCGTCTACAGCATTAATCAGATTGTTGATAAACTGTTCGTCGGCCACGCTCAGGGTATAGACCTGTTCGCCGCGCTCGCCGGCGACCACCACCGCGTCCACTTCCCCGTTGCGGATGGCGCGCAAGACCTCCTCGGCTTCGGCCAGCCGGGCGCGGAGGTCTTCCAGTTCCGCCGCGAGTTCAGGTCGTGAATGCTTGTCTGTCATAACACGGTGGCTCCCGTCATTATAGTTTTCTCCGGCAAAAGGGCGATCACGCGGAGGTTCTGGACGCGGGGATCAAATCCAGCCCCACCAGAACACGCTCGATGTTGGAGAGGTCGCCGATGATCCTGCGCACCGGTTTTGGGAGCTTACGCACTAGGGTGGGGATGGCCAGAATCTGGTCGTCCTTGGCCAGTTGGGGCGTCACCATCAGGTCAATCACCTCAATCCTGTAGCGCCGCCCTTTCAGGTGGTCGTCACAGAGGCGCTTGAGGTTGGCAATCGCCACCAGCGATTTGGGCGTCTGCCCCGCCACGTAGAGTCGCAGTTTCCAAAGGCCCGCGGGTTTCGCACGTGTTGCTTTGGCAGAATCGGTCTTGCACTTGGTTGTTATGGTGAATCTCCTTACTTGTGTTTTGGTGTCTTTCCCGCGGCGTTGGCATCGGACTGCCGCAGGCGGGCCATTTGGACGCGGTCACGGGCCAGGACCCCGGCGCGCTTCTGGTCCTGCCCAATCATCTTTGCCGCTTCCACTTGCTCGACTTCATGCTCTGCCCTCAGCACGGCAATCTGCGCCTCCATGGCTTGCCGCTTGCGCACCAGCTCCCGGCTCTTGCCCTCGACCTCCTGCGCGCGGAAGAGACTCTGGGCTTTCTCCCGCGCCTCCAGCGCATCCCGCGCGCTGCCGGTGAGCAAGACCCCCGAAGGCCCGACATACACGTCCCGCAGTTCCGCCCCGTGATCGGTCAGCAGGAACTCGCGCACCTGGTTCGAGTGGGCCATGCCGCGCGACTTCAGGATGTGCAGCACGCGGTTGCGCTCCGCACCGCTTTTTATCTCCCGCATCAGAAGCCAGGTGTCCATCAGCGACGACACGCCAATGTCTTTGGATTCCATGAATTCGCCGCTCGTGGTTAGGCTCGTGAACAACGCGGTGATTTGCTGAATCTTGAAAAAGTCAATCAGCCGCGTCAGCATCTCCTGGATCTCCGCCAAACTCCCGATCGAGGTGAAGTTGGTAATCGGGTCAATGACGACAACCCGTGGTCTGAACTGGCTCACCAGCTTATGGATGGTCAACAGGTGCATCTCCAGGCCGAATATCGTGGGCCGTTCCGCGTGGAAGAGCAGCGTCCCGCGCCGCGCCGCCGGTTCCAGGTCAATGCCGATGGAGCGCATGTTGCGGATGATCTGGCTGGACGATTCCTCGAAGGCAAACCACAGGCACCGCTCGCCGCGCGCGACGGTCCCTTGGGCGAAATACGCCGCCAGACTCGTCTTGCCCGTGCCCGCCGCGCCGGACACCAGCACGCTGCTGCCGCGATAGTAGCCCTTGTCCCCCATCATCGCATCCAGGCGCCCAAGGCCCGATGACACGCGCTCGGTGCTCGCTTTGTGCTTCAGCACCATCGAGGTGACCGGCAAAATCGAGATGCCGCCCTCGTCGATCATGAACGGATACTCGCTCGTGCCGTGGGTCGAGCCGCGATACTTGACGATCCGCAGTCGGCGCGTGGCCATCTGCCCATCCACGCGGTGGTCGAGCACGATCACGCAGTCGGCCACGTATTCCTCCAGCCCGTAGCGGGTCAGGCTGGTTTCGCCCCGCTCGCCGGTGATGATGGCGGTGACGCCTTTGGTCTTCAACCAGCGAAACAGGCGCTGCAGCTCGGCGCGCAGGATGGCGGTGTTGGACAGCCCGGAGAAAAGCGCCTCGACGGTGTCGAGCACTACGCGTTTGGCGCCGATGCTGTCAATCGCGTGCCCCAGCCGGATGAACAGCCCTTCGAGGTCATACTCGCCCGTCTCTTCGAGCTCGCCGCGCTCGATGTGGATGAATTCGAGCACCAGTTTTTTCTGCGCGACCAGCGCCTTTAGGTCATGCCCGAGCGAAGCGAAGTTCTTCGCCAGCTCCATGGCGTTCTCCTCGAAGGCCATGAAGACGCCCGGCTCGCCGGACTCCACCGCGCCGCGCACGAGGAATTCCATGGCCAGCAGCGTCTTGCCGCAGCCGGCGTCGCCGCACAGGAGGGTCGGCCGCCCCTTGGGCAAACCGCCGCCGGTGAGTTCATCCAAGCCTTGGATGCCGGTGGGCGCTTTGGGCAGCGAGGGGCTGCGGCGGGGCTTACGGGTTACATTTCTGGATTCGTTGTGTTTCATAGGTCGTTGCTACGTTAGCGGTTTTCATCCACATAATATACGCAGCCTCCATGCCAGCCAGGAGACGCCGCCCGTACCGCCCCCTTGACCACGTCTCGCGGATTTCGCGAAACGACCCAATTGCGCGGGGTTTTACAAATTTGTACAGAGCCGACCAGATCCCTGTCGAAGATCGCGCCCGAGCCGCGTCCACGAGTTCGCGGAATCTGCCGGTTCCGGATCGAAAACGATCGTGTCATCGAAGACCCCATATCTCTTTGGCTGGGTTCCCGCAACATTTCAGTCGATCCATGCGAGCGCGGGGGCGCATCTGAACACTGCCACCGACATCGTCCGTAGCCGGTGGGTTGGTTGTAGCTGCGAGCCTGCTCGCGGCCTTTGGAATCGACGACAATGTACGACCTGCCCCGAAGGCTTTCGGGGCTACAATCCGGTGGTAGTGTCAATATGCGCCCCGAGCGCGGACACCTTGACTTGCCTGAAAGCTTCGTGCCATAGTCCGCGCCTGTCATGGCGGAGAAAAAACAAGCTGGGTCGATGGACAAGATCGTCGCGCTGTGCAAGCGGCGCGGGTTCATTTTTCAATCGTCGGAGATTTACGGCGGGATCAACGGCTTCTGGGACTACGGCCCAGCGGGCGCCGAACTGAAGCGCAACATCAAAGACGCATGGTGGAACGATGTCGTGCGCAGCCGCACGGATGTGGTCGGCATCGACGGCACGATCATCACCCATCCGCGCGTCTGGGAAGCCAGTGGCCACACGACGGCTTTTACCGATCCGATGGTCGATTGCCGCTCCTGCAAGAAACGTTATCGCGCCGACCAGCTTTGTGAAGAGAACAATCCCGCAGGCGCGGGACTCATCGTCGAGACGGGCAGCGCCGCCGAGAAAAAGTTCAGGCTTCCCGAAGGAGTCGTCTGTCCTGCATGCGGCTCGAAAGACTTGACCGAGCCGCGGCCGTTCAACCTGATGTTCAAAACCTACATCGGCCCGGTCGAGGAGGAATCCAGCGTCAGCTATCTCCGCCCCGAAACGGCGCAAGTCATCTTCGCCCAGTTCCTCAACGTCCTGAGCGTCTCGCGGCAGAAGGTTCCGTTCGGCATCGCCCAGATCGGCAAGGCGTTTCGCAACGAGATCAACCCGCGCAACTTCACATTCCGCTCGCGCGAGTTCGAGCAGATGGAACTGGAGTTCTTCGTCAAGCCCGGCACCGATGCTCAGTGGCACGAGTACTGGGTCAAGGAACGTCTCAAGTGGTACGAGTCAATCGGCCTGCCGGCGACGAAGCTCAGTTGCTACAACTACAAGAAGGAAGAACTCGCCCACTATGCCAGCGCGTGCGTGGACGTGATGTTCGCGTTCCCGTTCGGCGTGCAGGAGTTGGAAGGCATCGCCGCCCGCGGCGACTTCGATTTGAGCCAGCACCAGAAGTTCTCCGGCAAGAGCATGGAATACTTCGACGACGAGACCAGGGAGAAATACGTCCCGCACGTCGTCGAACCATCCGCCGGTGTTGACCGCATCGCCCTCGCGCTCATCTGCTCTGCGTACGACGAGGAGACGATCACCGACGAGGGCGGCAAGACCGAAACGCGCGTCGTCATGCGGTTCGCCCCGCGTATCGCGCCCGTAAAGGTCGCGGTGTTTCCTCTCTTGCGCAACCGGCCGCCGCTCGTTGAGAAAGCGAAGGAAGTCTTCAAACTTTTACAGCCGCACTTCACCACCGAATGGGACGACCGCGGCAACATCGGCAAACGCTACCGCTATCAGGACGAACAAGGCACGCCGTGGTGCGTCACCATCGACTTCGAAACACTCGGCGAAAAAGGCCCGGAGTTGAAAGACACCGTCACCCTCCGCGACCGCGACACCATGAAACAAGACCGCGTGAAGATTGACGAGTTGGTGCCGCTGATCTCCCAGAAGCTCCGTGGCTAATTCCTGGTAGGGTGGGCGTCTCGCCCGCCGCTCGCAGCCGAAATTGTAGGGCATGCGTCTCGCTTGGCGCCGTTCCCCGTCCGACCCAAACGGTTCACCACGAAGACACGAAGAGCACGAAGTTCAACACTTTGGAGTGCGGCGGCTTGACGTCGCTTTGCCGTTCTCAGGTAGGGCGCAGCGCCTCCACTCCCCGGCTTGCCCGGCTGTCCCGGTCTGCCGCGCCGGCTTTTTCCGCTTAGCCTTCATTGCTCAACGATTTTGATTTCGTCCTCCGTCAGCCCGTAGAGGTCATAGACCAGCTTGTCGATTTGGCGGTCGAGGTCGGCGCACTTGTTCGTCCAAAAATCCTTGTCCGTGTCCATCAGCGCCTTCGCCGTTTCCTTCTTCGCCGCCAACATCTCCTCCACCAACCGCACCATCTCGTCGTGCCGCGCCTTGTCGGTCGCATCGGAGAAGTCGATAACGTAAACGGGTATGGGCGCGGCCCGTAAGGATCCCCGTCTGTTGGACGCCGCCGAAATGCTCTGCAAGGCCATTGTCGAAAATGCGGATCCGGCGGTATTATCCTACGTCTGGCCCAGTGAGCGGAAATCGTCAACGGCATCCGCAGCCGGGGAAGCCGCCCAGCCAGGCGCACCGACCGGATCAAGCCAAATCGAGGTAAATTAAACCAAATGAAACCGTGGATGAGTTGAAACGACTGCAACGGCGGCGCAACGGGGAATTCGTCCCGCCACCGATCAGCATGGAGATGTCGCATTGACGTTGAATCGCGCCAAAGGCTGTTTTTGCGAAACGAACCCATTTGCCCGGCTAGGAAGCACCGTGCTGTAAACGCCAACGCAAGGCCGGAGTGGCCATGACATTTCTCCCGAATCAAACCCAGTCGGAACAAAGTCCTAGATTTTTCCTCTCTGATCGGTAGAATTTCGTCCGGGGGCGTCGATCACGACCAGGCATGAAAGAATATTTGGATCTCGTTAAACTCGTTCTGGAGCAAGGTACTCTCAAACACAGTCGCACCGGCGTCGATACCATCTCGTATTTCGGGGCGCACTACAGAGTCGATCTCTCCAAAGGTTTCCCGCTGCTGACCACCAAGGAGGTCAACTGGCCAGCCGTGTTGCGCGAACTGCTCTGGTATCTCTCGGGCGAAGACCACATCCGCAACCTCCGCCAGCACACCAAAATCTGGGACGCATGGGCTGACGAACAAGGAAACCTCGAAACCGCTTACGGCCGATACTGGCGCCGCTTCCCCCACCCTTACAAGGACGAAAAGGGCCAATGGCAGGTACGCGAAGTGGACCAGATCAAGTTCGTGATCGATACGCTCCGAACCGAGCCTACCAGCCGCCGCATGGTCGTGACTGCGTGGGAACCGGGCAACGCCACAACGAGCAAGCTTCCTCCTTGCCATTACAGCTTCGTGTTCAACGTGCAGGGCGACAAACTCAACTGCCACCTCACGCAACGTTCGGGCGACATCGCGTTGGGCATTCCATTCAACCTCGCCTGCTATGCCACGCTGACGCAGATGATCGCGCAGGAAGTGGGGCTGCAACCCGGATGGTTCGGCCACACAATTGTGGACGCGCACATCTACACCGCCGCGCCCGACAGCGGCTTGGCCGAATACGATCATGTGCCAGGATTGCGCGAACAATTAAAGCGCGAGCCGCGACCGTTGCGGCGGCTGGTCATTGCCAAGAAGCCTTTCGACGAACTGAAGTTCGAAGACTTCAAGTTGGAGGGCTACAACCCGCACCCAAAGATCAAGTTCAAGGTCGCCGTATGAGCCACGCTCCGGGCGTGATGAAGATCGTGCTCATCGCCGCGGTGGCTGAAGACGGCACGATCGGCAACGAAGGCAGGATTCCATGGCATATCAGCGACGACCTCAAACGGTTTAAGCGGCTGACGATGGGTCATCCGATCATCATGGGCCGCAAAACCTGCGAGTCCATCGGCAAACCGCTGCCTGGACGAACGAATATCGTACTGACTCGCAATCCGAATTTCCAAGCACCCGAAGGTGTTCACACATTTCTCGATTTAGGCGCGGCGCTCGATTTCTGCCGTCAGCAACAGGCGCAGACCGTATTCATCATCGGCGGCGCGGAAATCTACCGTCAATCCATCAATCGCGCCGACGCGCTGTTGTTGACACACGTGCACAAGCGGATCGGCGGCGACGCAAAGTTTCCCGAGTTTGACCGCTCGCAGTGGCGGGAAGTTTCCCGCCATGACACGGAAGAATACTCGTTCATCAAATACACGAGGCGCACACCATGACTGACAACACTCGTCACGCCCGTGGCGTGACTCATCACGCCCGCGGCGTAATCCAATTCCTGGGCACGTCCGACGGCCTGCCGTCGGCGGATCGTTTCCACGCATCGCTCCTGTTGCGACTTGCCGGCCAGATTATCCTGCTCGATGCCGGCGAGCCTTGCAGCCACATGTTGAAGCGGTTCGGCGTGGACTTCAACGCGATCGACGCCGTGATCATCACGCACACGCACAGCGATCACGTCGGCGGTCTGCCGATGCTGATCCAATCGATGTGGCTGGAACAACGGACGCGACCGCTGCCGCTCTGGATGCCGCAGCGCGCGATTCGTCCGCTGCAGGAGTGGCTGCGAACGTGTTACCTGTTCGACGAACAGTTGCCGTTTCGCATCCAGTGGCGCCCGCTAACGGAAACAGCCACGCAGCGAGTCGGAGCCGTGCGATTTCGCGCGTACCGCGCGACGCATCTCGACCACACCCGCTCCCGCTTTGCGAAGAAGTATCCGCGCGTCGGATTCGACGCGTTCTGTCTCTGCCTCGAAGGCGGAGGCAAGCGCATTGCTTACTCTGCCGATCTGGGAAGTCCGCAAGACTTGCGCCCGCTGTGTGCCCAACCACTCGACGTTCTGGTGGTCGAACTGGCGCATTTCCATCCGGACCGGTTGGTGGACTTCCTTCGACCGTGCGACGTCCGGCACGTCATTGTCACCCACATGTCGCGCATGGTACGGGCGCGGCTGCGCGAAGTGAAAGCACGGTTGCGAAGTCTGCGCCCGAAGAAAATCACATATGCCAGCGACGGCGACGTGATCCGGTTCTGAGCGGCGCGCTCCGTCACGCCTACTTCTGGTGACCGAGCAGCGGTCCGGAAATCTTGTCGCGCTATCCCCGGATGGTCGCCAGCGACCGTCCGCCATCAGAATGCAGATTGCGACCCCGGCGAAGCCCCTCGCTAACTGGCGAGGCGGACATCGCGAATAGTGTTCTCCGGCAGCTTCGAAGGGGCAGGTGTGATTTCGACGCTCAGAATGTTGTGAGCTGGGATGATTAACAACCTTTCGTCTATCTGGAGCGCGAGATTCTTCGACTCGAGCAGTTTTTCCACACGAGCTGCCAACTTCATCTGGTCTGCCTGCGGCGGAAACTCAAAATGCATGGCTGTCTTGTCGACAAGACGGACAATCAGCATACATTTTCCAGAACTCATCATGCACCGCAGATCTGGACTCCTATACCAAGAACGCGTCCGAAGACAAGCAGAAAAGTGTCAGGACCCTCGGCTTGCTGTGTGTGCCAGTCGCTGGCGAGCGTGCCTGTGGGTCGCCGAGGATGCGCAGTGCTTGAGAGTTCTTAGTCCCTTACGAAAGAAATGCTGCGCAAAAGGGCGCAAGATCTTTGAGGATGCCCCATCTCAAGCACTGGCGAGGCTGAGGAGCGGCACGATGAGGTGTTCCTTGAGTTTGAATCCCACCAGCACCGCCCGTCGTCCCAGTTCCGTCAGGCAGTATTTATAGGTCTTGCCGAGTTTCTTGATCAATCCATGCACGAACCATGGAGATCACATCCATTCCTTCTGCAAATCGTTTTTTGTCTCATCGATTATACCCACAGTTGACGGTCCAGCGACCGATATTGGATGGCTTCGGAGATGTGCTGCGATTGGATGCTCTCGGAATGATCGAGGTCGGCAATCGTACGGGAGACTTTCAGGATACGGTCGTAAGCGCGGGCGCTGAGGTTGAGTTCCGTCATGGCCATCTTGAGCAACTCTTGAGACTCCTCGTCGAGAGGACAGTGCTTCTTGATGTCTTTCGGCGACATGCGGGCGTTGCAGTTAACACCATCTCGGCCTGCAAACCGTCCGCGCTGAATTTGCCGGGCCTCTTCCACGCGCGTGCGGATTGTTTCCGACATCTCGCCCGTCCCTTCGCCAGCCATTTCCTTGTACTTGACTGCGGGCACTTCGACGTGAATGTCAACACGGTCGAGTAACGGCCCTGAAATTCTGTTGCGGTAGCGCTGAATCATCGCGGGCGAACAGCGACATTCGCGTTTCGGGTCGCCATAGAACCCGCACGGGCACGGATTCATGGCGGCAACCAGCATGAAATTGGCGGGAAACGTCATCGTGCCCGACGCGCGTGAGATGACGACGCGGCTTTCCTCGATCGGTTCGCGCAACGCTTCCAGCACGTCGCGGTGAAACTCGGGTAGCTCGTCCAGAAACAGCACGCCGTTGTGCGCGAGGCTGATCTCGCCCGGCGTCAGATTCGATGTGCCGCCGAGCAGTCCGGCGTTGCTGGTTGTGTGATGCGGTGAGCGAAACGGACGCGTCGCCACCAACGCCTGCCCTTTTGGCAACAGCCCTACGTTGCTGTGGATCTTCGTCGTCTCCAACGCTTCTTCCAGCGTCGTCTGC
>Ga0187886_1004068_pt1 | contig 10671 bp, 8 predicted proteins | sample June2016WEW_20_1_FD_133001 | JGI IMG/M metagenome (GOLD analysis project Ga0187886, IMG submission 133001) | Peatland microbial communities from SPRUCE experiment site at the Marcell Experimental Forest, Minnesota, USA - June2016WEW_20_150 | ecosystem: Environmental > Terrestrial > Soil >...
CTTCGAGCGGAGCGAGGAGACCAAGGCCTTCGCCCTGACTGCGGACTGCCAGCGCGGGCTTCTGAACTACGTCCTGGCTATTCCCAACGGGGTGATCGCCATGAATCCGGAGATGAAGGACCTCGTGGAGACCTCGACCAATCTGGCCATCATCCGGACGGGCAAGACCCAGGTCGATATCATCTGCAGCACCCGGAGCTCCGTCGCTTCGGCCCTGGAGGCGACTCGGCTTATCCTCAAAGCGGTCACGGAGATGGCCGGGGCCAAGATCAATCCGAAGTACGGCTACCCGGGCTGGATGCCCAACCTCCAGTCCCCTCTTCTCGCGACCATGAAGGAGCTGTACGCAAAAGAATTCGGGCGCGAGGCCAAGGTCGGAGCGGTCCACGCCGGCCTGGAGTGCGGGATCATCGGGGAGAAGTTCCACGGAATGGACATGATCTCGATCGGTCCGACGATGGAACATCCGCATTCCCCGGACGAGCGTGTCCATATCGGCTCGGTGGAAAAGTTCTGGCAGTTCCTGACCGCCGTGCTGGCCGGGCTGGCCTAAGGCCCGGCCCGTTGGCAGCCCCGCCCCAGGACGACACCGACAGCGGGAACTTGAGATGAACCGAAGGAGATTCTTCCTCATCTTGGGGTCCTTGGGCGTCCTCGCTTCCCGGGTTATCCCCAAAACCGCAAGGAGTGAACACATGAAGAAACAAGTTCAGACCGATAAGGCCCCCAAGGCCATCGGGCCCTATTCCCAGGGCATCGTCGCCAATGGCTTCGTCTTCGTTTCGGGCCAGATCCCCATCGACCCGGCGACAGGCGACCTGAACACCGGGACCATCGAGGATCAGGCGCGTCAGGTCCTCAAGAACGTGGGCGCGGTCCTCGAGGCGGCGGGGAGCTCCTATGAGAGCGTCGTCAAGGCCACGGTGTTTCTCCAGGACATGAACGATTTCGGCAAAATGAACGCGGTTTACGCCGAATTTTTCAAGGCGCCCTGCCCCGCCCGGGCCGCGGTCCAGGTCGCCCGACTCCCCCGGGACGTCAAGATCGAGATCGAGGCCATCGCCCTGGCCCAATAGAAGATAGAAAAATATTCGGCCATGCCGATCTACGAGCTCCTTTGCAAGAAGTGCGGCCGCCGATTCGAATGCCTCGTCCCCATGGGCAAGGAAAGAGAAGCGGCCTGCCCGGGGTGCGGCGCCGCGGGCGCCGAGAAGCTCCTGTCTCCGTTCGGCATCGGCGGCGCCTCGAGCCGCCTGAAGGCCTCGTCGTCGAGCTGCGCGTCCTGCTCGACGAAGTCCTGTAGCACCTGCCACTGAGCCCAGCTTTCAAATCTTGCGATGATAACAAGGAATTATGGGTCCTGGCCCGGTGCGTCTGTTTTCATGGCCTCGGGAAGGCTAAACCGCTCTATCACGTTCCGGCCATTCCGCTCAGCCATTTTCTCGCATTGGGTCACCCATCTCGCTTCATTCTATAAACATAGATGTTAATCGGGCTCTTCCCTTGTCTTGACATGGCCCGTGCAATGACGATTTAATAGGGCTCGACAATGGGAAAAACACCCGAGGGAAGGACGAAAAAATCCGGTCGTCCCAGGCCGCTCCCGGAGGTCCGGATGGGGATCGACACGGGCGGCACTTTCACCGATTTCGTCATCTGGAAAGAAGGCCGGATCTTCAACAGGAAAGTCCTTTCGACGCCCCAGGATCCTTCCCTGGCCATCTTCGACGGCTTGGCCGGTCTCCTCGGCCTAGATAACCCGATCTTCATCGTCCACGGGACGACCGTGGCCACCAATGCCCTCCTTGAGAGGAAGGGCGGGCGGATCGCCCTGGTCACGACCGCCGGTTTCGAGGACGTCCTCTTCATCGGCCGTCAGACCAGACGGAAGCTCTACAGCCTTCAGCCCGAGGAACGCTTCTTCCTCCTCCCCGGAGAACGCTCATTCGGCGTCCACGAGCGGACGCTGGCTTCGGGCCGCGCCGAGAGGCTCGTCTCCAGCGAAGAGGCCCGGAGGGTCCTCCGGAAGGTCCGGGAGTCCGGGGCCGAAGCCGTGGCCGTCTGTTTCCTTCACTCCTATGCCAATCCCCGGAACGAGAGCGTCATGGCCCGGGAGCTCGAGCGGGCCGGGATCATGGCCTCGGTCTCGAGCCGTCTCCTCCCCGAGTACCGCGAGTACGAGAGGATGACGACGACGGCCATCAACGCCTACTTGATGCCGGTCATGGACCGCTACTTGTCGGAAGTTGACCGGAGGATCGGCAAAGCCGAGCTCCGGATCATGCAGTCCAACGAAGGCTATATCTCGCCGGCCAAAGCCCGCCTGGAGCCCATCAAAACCGCCCTTTCGGGCCCCGCCGGAGGCGCCGTCGGGGCGCGCCATCTGGCCAAGGCCGCCGGCTTCGAAAACGTCATCAGCTTCGACATGGGCGGGACCTCGACGGACGTGTCCCTGATCGAAGGCGCCGTCCGACGGACCCACGAAAGTCGGATCGGCGATTTCCCGATACGCCTGCCCATCATCGACATCCACTCTGTCGGCGCGGGGGGCGGGTCTGTCGCTGTCCGCGACCGTGGGGGTTCGATGAGGGTTGGGCCTCAGAGCGCGGGCGCCAGCCCGGGCCCGGCCTGTTACGGCAAAGGTGACATCCCCACCGTCACGGACGCCGATCTTTTTCTCGGCCGTCTGGACCCTGGATTTTTCCTGGGCGGCACGATGAAGATCCACCCTGGGCGGAGCCGGGACGCCATCGGACGCCTTGCCCGGTCGCTCGGCAAGACGCCACAGGAAACGGCCCTGGGGGTCGTCGACATCGCCAACGCCAACATGGAGAAGGCGATCCGGATCATCTCGGTCGAGCGCGGATACGACCCCCGGAATTTCGCCCTCTTTTCGTTCGGCGGGGCGGGCGGCATGCACGCCGTCGAGATGGCCGCGCATCTGCGGATGCCCACGGTCGTCGTCCCCCGGAACGCCGGCGTGCTGTCCGCCTTCGGGCTCCTCATGGCCGACTCGATCAAGGATTACACCAGGTCCCTGATGAGAACGGCGGCCGGGATCTCGGTGGCGGATCTTGAAAGGGAATTCGCGAAGCTCGAAATTGCGGGTCGTCGCGACATGAGGGAGGATGGCTTCAAGGACGCGGATGTCCAGATCGAGCGGTCCTTGGACTGCCGTTATCTCGGTCAGTCCTACGAGATCGCCGTTCCCTTCCGGAGAGCCCGGACCGCCGGCCAAGCTTTCCTCGAGGACTTCCACAGGCGGCATCAAAAACTCTATACCTACCACCACGCCGAAAGGCCGGTCGAGATCGTCAACCTCCGGATCAAGGCCGTCGCCGTGACGCCGAAAATCCCCCTGGTCAAGGAGCGGGCGCGTGCTTCTCTTGACCCGCGGGCCGTCGTCAAAAGACAACCGATCATCACGGCCCGTGGCCGGGTCGAGGGGAGGGTCTACGACCGGTCGCGACTATCCCCGGGGAACGCCGTCGCCGGCCCCTCGCTCGTCATCGATCCGGAAGCCACGTCCTATCTCCCGCCCGGGCATTCCGCGCGCGTCGACGGGTTCCTGAACCTCATCATCCGGCCGGCGAGGCGCGTATGAAACACGATATCGATCCCATCGAGCTCGAGCTTTTCAAAAACGTCTTCATCTCGATCTCGGAAGAGATGGCGGCCGTCCTCGGCCGCACGGCCCTCTCGCCCAATATCAAGGAGCGGAAGGACTATTCCTGCGCCCTGTTTGACGCCCAAGGCGGCACCCTGGCCCAGGGGTCGCACATCCCCGTCCATCTGGGGGCCATGCCTCTTTCGGTCCAGGCCGCCGTCCGGTCGGTCCCGTTCGAGCCGGGCGACCTGGTCATCCTGAACGACCCCTATCGCGGCGGGACCCACCTCCCCGACATCACCTGCATCTCCCCCATCTTTGTCAAGGGAAAGCTGCGCTTCTTCGCCGCCAACCGGGCCCATCATGCCGATGTCGGTGGTATGTCGCCTGGGTCCATGCCCTTGGCGACCGAGCTGTTCCAGGAAGGCCTGATCATCCCGCCGCTCAAACTCGTGTCGAGGGGCCGCCGGAACGAGGATGTCTTCAGCCTGATCCTGTCCAACGTCCGGACGCCGGACGAACGGCGGGGCGACCTGCTGGCCCAGGTCGCGGCGAACGAGGTCGGCCGGCTGCGACTCCTCGAGGCCATCAGCCGTTTCGGACTCGGGCGGATCCTGACCTACGCCGGGCTTGTCCAGGATTACACCGAGAGGTTCCTGAGATCGACCATCAGAGGCATCCCCGATGGGACCTACAGCTTCGAGGATGCCATGGACGACGACGGCATCACTCCGCGGCCGGTCCGGATCGCCGTCGACATGACGGTCCGTGGCGACCGGGCGGTCGTCGATTTCAGCCGCTCGGCCCGGCAGGTGGAGGGCGGGATCAACGCCAACTTTGCCGTCACCTGCTCGGCCGTCCTTTATGTCTTCCGGGCCCTCGTTGAAGAGGACATCCCGTTCAACACGGGATTGATGAGACCGCTCACGATTGTCGCCCCCAAGGGCTCCATCGTTAACGCCGAGTTCCCGGCGGCCTGCGCCGCGGGCAACGTCGAGACGTCGCAGAGGATCGTCGACGTCCTTCTTGGGGCCTTGGCCCGAGCGATCCCGGACAGGATCCCTGCGGCGAGCCAGGGGACGATGAACAATGTCGCCTTCGGCGGTCACGACCCGGAGAAAAACAGACCGTTCGCCTATTATGAGACGATCGGGGGCGGGATGGGGGCAGGCCTATCGGCGGCCGGGCTGAGCGGCGTCCATACCCACATGACGAACTCGCTCAACACCCCCCTGGAGGCGCTTGAGAACTACCTCCCGCTCAAGATCAAGCGGTACGGTCTGAGGAAGGGCTCAGGAGGCAAGGGCGCCCGCGCCGGCGGCGAGGGGATCATCCGGGAATATGAGTTCCTCGTCCCCGCGGCCCTGACGATCATGTCGGAAAGGCGGAAGCTCGCTCCCTACGGCCTCCGCGGCGGCCGGCCCGGCGCGAAAGGGAAGAACACCCTCATCTCCCGCGGCCGGAAAAAAGCCCTGGGCTCGAAGGTCAACATCAAGCTCAGGCCCGGAGACGTCCTCCGAGTCGAAACGCCCGGCGGTGGCGGGTACGGCCGGCCGCGGGGCTGAGCTCTTTTGACTCGCCCCGCTCCCTTCTGGTATAACGGGGCCGACATTCGACTGGAGGGATGGCTATGATCAAGAAGATCCCGGCATTCTTGCTCTTGCTGACGACGGTCTTGTCCGTTCCCGCGCTCTCCCAATCAGGGAGCGAGGCTTCGCCGCCCGTTCCCGTCCGCGGCGTCTGGCTGCACCCGGGCTTCTTCGGCCCCGAAAAGAGCGCCGCCCTCGAAAAGATCAGGACGACGCTCGACGAGTACCGGAAGGCCGGGATCAACACCCTCATCATTCTGGTCAAAGACACGTCGGGATATGTCTATTTCAAGAGCCGGAACGGCGTCGCCGACCCTCGCTGGAACTGGGACTTCTTCGGCGAGTTCCTGGCCGAGGCCCGCAAGCGGGACATGCAGGTCCACCCCTGGTTCTGCGTTTTTCATGAGACGAGCATCCTCGGCCGGGTCCGGGAGCACCCGGAGTGGCTCGTTCAGAGCTCGAGGCGGGAGCTCGTGGGTTCGGTCAACCCCGCCCTTCCGGCGGTCAGAGAATACGAACGGAGCCTGATGATGGAGGTCGCAGCCCGTTACGAGACGGACTGGATCCATCTCGACTACATCCGATTCCCCTGCGAGCCGGCGGAGCCCTACTTCAGCTTCGACCCGGAGACCGTTCGGCTCTTCAAAGAATATTCCGGACTCGACATGGCGAGCGTGAAAGCCCGCGACTCCGGAAACATCGTCTGGAACGAGTGGCTGGACTGGAATCGGGATCAGGTGACCCAATTCGTCCGGGAGCTCAGGGAATCGCTCAAGGCCACCGGCCGCAAGGTCGGGATCAGCGCCGCCGTCTTTCCCAACGCCGAGAATGCCAAAGTCCTCATCGGCCAGGACTGGGCGGCCTGGGCCAGGGACGGGCTCGTGGACATGCTCTGTCCCATGCTGTACACAGACGAGGCCCAGTTTTTCGAGAAGCTCACGAGGCAGGCCCTGGAATATGGGCGGGGCCACTGCCGAGTCTGCCCCGGGATCGGGATCGGCACGTCCCACAACCAGAACACCCCGGAGGGGATGGTCGAGCAGATGAAGATCAGCCGGTCCTTGGGCGCCGACGGGGTGATCTTTTTCTCGTCCAGCAGCCTGAACGAGCCCTTCCTCGAAAAGCTCAAGGCGGCGAAATAGCGGGGCGGGATCAGCGCGGCGGGCGGCGGTCCGGGTTCAGATCTTCTTGAGCTTCCTTTTTTCGATGAGCAGCATCCCCTGATAGGAGACGTAATTCAGGAGGATCATCACCCGCTCCTTGTCGCCGGCCTCCTTCTTGAACACGCCCTTCAGGCCCTTGAGCGGCCCCTCCATGACCTCGATCTCGTCGCCGAGACCGGGCTTCGCCCCGTATTTTTCGAGGAAGATCAGCCCGTCCTTTTCCCGCGCCCTGAGGCCCTGGACGACCGCCTCCGGAATGGGGATCGGACCTTCGTCGTTGCCGATGATGCGCTTGACCCCCCGCGTGTATTTCACCATCTGATACTGCTCCGGGAACTCGAAGGAAAGAAAGGCGTAGCCGGGGAAAAATGGCTTGACCTGGCTTTCGCTTCGGTGTTTCGGGCAATAGACCGTGAAGCCTCCCTCCTCAAAGAGCTTCTCCACCTGGGCTTCCTTTTTCGGTTTGGTGTTGATGACGTACCAGCTGAGCATGGTCAGTCCTTGATCGGATCCTCCGTGAGCCCGAGCTTCCTAGAGACGGCCGGCCGCGTGCGGCGCCCGGCCGCCGCTCCGTGTTCTACCGGCAGGCTTTCTCGACCTCGGCCACGGTCTTCGGGATGGGCGTCCCCAGGACCCGGCGTCCCTTCTCCGTGACCAGGACGTTGTCCTCGATCCGGACCCCGCCGAAATCCAGGAACGCTTCCGCCTTGTCGTAGACGATGAAGTCCTTGTGTTTCTTTTCCTTCTTCCAGAGAGCCATGAGGGCGGGGATGAAATAGAGGCCGGGCTCGACGGTCAGGACGTGCCCCGGCCGGAGCTCCCGGGCCATCCTCAGATAGGCCAGGCCGAACTGGCCGCTGCGCTGGACGGTCTTATCATAACCGACATGGTCCTCACCCAGGTCCTCCATGTCGTGGACGTCGAGGCCCAGGTTGTGCCCGAGGCCGTGGGGGAAGAACATGGCGTGGGCGCCCCGGGCGACGGCGTCGTCGGTGTTCCCCTTCATCAGGCCGAGGTCCTTTAGACCGGAAGCCATGACCCGCGCCGCCTTCAGATGGACCTCCTTATACATGACGCCGGGCTTGATCGAGCGGATAGCCGTTTCCTGGCCCTCGAGGACGATCTCGTAGATGTCCTTCTGCCTTCGGCTGAACTTCCCGCCGACCGGCACGGTCCGGGTGATGTCGGACGCGTAATGGAGCCAGGATTCCGCGCCCGCGTCCATGACCAGCATCCGGCCCTTGCGGAGCTCGTTGGCATGGCTGTGCATGTGGAGGGTCTGTCCGTTGATGGTCACGATCGGGGGGAACGCCATCCGGCAGCCGAGAGCGTTGACGATCCCCTCCATGGCCCCGACGACCTCCCATTCGAAGCGGCCGGGCTTGGCCAGCTTCATCGCCGCGCGATACATCTCCGCCGAGACGTCCAGCGCGCTCTCGATCTCCCTGACTTCCTCCTTCGACTTGATCAGCCGCTGGTCGACCACGGCCTTGATGAAGTCCCGGCAGGCCTTGGCCTTCACGTCCCCGAGGGGGATCCCGAGGAGGGCCGAGATCGCAAGGGCCGTGTCGGACCTGTAGGGCGGAAGGTAGTGGACCTTCCTCCCCGCGGCCACGGCCCTGGCCACATATTCGTCGAAGGCCTTCTTCGGGGCGGAATGCCGGACCCCGACCTGGGATGCCCGGTCCTTGAGCTTAGGCAGTTCGCCCATCCAGATGATGTCCTCCAGGCCGATGTCGTCGCCGAAAAGCCAATCCTTGTTGTCGTCGATATCGACGATCGCCGCGAGGCCGGGCGAATCCAGACCGAAGAAATAAAGAAAGGTGCTGTCCTGGCGGAAATCATAAGTGTTGGCCGCGTAGTTCATCGGACTTTCCTCGTTGCCGAAGAAAAGAAGGAGCCCCGACGGGACCTGCTTTTTGAGCAGCTTTCGCCTCTGGATGTAAGTCGTTTCTTTGAACATGTCGCCTCCTCGTTTGGCTTAAGGAATGGTATAACAGATATCCGGGGCCCGTTCAACCCCGGTCGTCTCCGAACGAACATCGGGGGGGAGATGACGGTGCCAGAAGAAAAGGCTTGTCAAGACGCTCCGGAAAAGTTATTTTGGACGGGAGACCGGAGCCGGGTTCGAGCGCGGGTCCGGCGGAATCCTGACCGTGGAGGGATGAATTGGGCGGATTTTTTGGCGTTGCCTCAAAGGATGACTGCGTTCAGGACCTTTTTTACGGGACGGACTATCATTCCCATCTGGGGACAAAAAGAGGCGGCCTCGCCGTGTCCAACAGCGACGGAATCCTCCGCTACATCCATAACATCGAGAACGCCCAGTTCCGGTCGAAATTCGAGGAAGATGTCCAGAAGCTCCACGGGACGAGGGGCATTGGGGTCATCAGCGACTACGAAGACCAGCCTCTGCTCATCCGCTCCCACCTGGGGAATTTCGCCATCGTCACGGTGGGCGTCATCAAGAATATCGACCAGCTCGTCCAGAAGGCCTTCCGCCGGAACCGCCTCCACTTTTCCGAGATGCGCGGCGGGGAGATCAACCCCACCGAGGTCGTCGCCGCCCTCATCAACCAGGAAGAAACGTTCGAGGACGGCATCCGGAACGCCGGGTCGAATATCGTCGGCTCCTGTTCCATGCTGCTTTTGACCGACGAGGGGGTCATCGCCGCCCGCGACAAAAAAGGCCGGACTCCCGTCATCATCGGGAAGAAGGCCGGATCCTTCGCCGCCGCCATGGAAACATGTGCCTTCCCCAACCTGGATTTCGAGACCGTCCGGGACCTCGGGCCCGGGGAAATCGTCCGCATCACGGCCGAAGGCGTCAAGCCCTTGGCGCCGCCGCTCCCGCAGTCCCAGATCTGCGGCTTCCTCTGGGTTTACTACGGCTATCCGGCCTCGAGCTATGAAGGTATCAACGTCGAGTCGGCCCGCAACCGGTGCGGGGCCATGCTGGCGAAAAACGACGACGCCCGGGTCGACATCGTGGCCGGGATCCCGGACTCGGGGATCGGGCACGGCCTGGGCTACGCCGCCGCGGCCAAGATCCCGTTCCGGCGGCCATTCGTCAAGTACACACCGACCTGGGCCCGCAGCTTCATGCCTCAGAACCAGACCGTGCGGGACCTCGTGGCCCGGATGAAGCTCATCCCCATCCGGGAGAATATCGCCGGTCAGCGGCTTCTGTTCTGCGAGGATTCGATCGTGCGAGGCACGCAGCTCAAGGACACCATCCAGCGGCTCTACGATTTCGGCGCGCTTGAGGTCCACATGAGGCCGGCCTGTCCCCCGCTCGTCTTCGCCTGTCCGTTCCTCAATTTCTCGAGGTCGAAGTCCGAGCTTGACCTTGCCGCCCGGAAAGCCATCCGGGAGCTCGAAGGTCCGGAACCCGGGGATGTCACCGAATACACCCGGGCCGGGTCGGAAAAATACCAGGCCATGGTCAAGTCCATCGCCAAGCGGCTCAACCTGACGTCCCTCAAGTACCAGAAGCTCGAGGACCTCATCGCGGCGATCGGCCTGCCCAAGGAAAAGGTCTGTACCTTCTGCTGGGACGGCGCCAATCCTCAATAAGATCCGAGGCCGGCCGGCACGCTGCAACCCTCCGCCAGGGCGTTTTCTTTGGCCAGAGAATTCGCCAAAATAATGCCATAATTTCGTTGCCTGGAGTGATATCATTCGTTCATCTTTTTTAGGAGGTTTAAAATGGCGGAACATCCCCTGGCGACGCTCCAGAAAATTGATCCGAAAATGATGGACCACCTGAAGGACATGAACGAGCTCATCTATTGCTCCGGCGCGCTCCCGAAGAAGGTCAAGCTGCTCATGGCCATGGCCTTTGACGCGGCCCACGGTGCGGATCTCGGCGTCAGAGCCCTGGCCCTGGCGGCGATGAAAGAAGGCGCCACAAAAGAGGAAATCGCGGAAGCCCTCCGGGTCGCCTATCACCTGTCCGGCGTGGGAACGCTCTACACGGCGTCGAGCGGCCTCCGGGACATCGTGGGATAGATAGGGCAAGACCGCGATCCTATGGCCGAGAGTCTTGTTCGTTGAGGAGGGGATTGTTGGGGCAAAAAAAATAGTAGCGGGGGTGCTTGACGTCAGCGAGATTCGGACAGGGATTGATTTCTCCTAAGCTATGGTTTCCAATAACAAAACCATACGAGGAGGAATGAATGACAGGGAAACAGGGAAGCTTACCCGAATCGATTGTCCGGGAGATCAAGCGACAGACCCGCCGGAAGTTCACGGCCGAGGAAAAGATCCGGATCGTCCTCGAGGGCCTGCGGGGCGAGGCCGGCATCTCGGA
>Ga0187886_1004069_pt1 | contig 10670 bp, 11 predicted proteins | sample June2016WEW_20_1_FD_133001 | JGI IMG/M metagenome (GOLD analysis project Ga0187886, IMG submission 133001) | Peatland microbial communities from SPRUCE experiment site at the Marcell Experimental Forest, Minnesota, USA - June2016WEW_20_150 | ecosystem: Environmental > Terrestrial > Soil >...
AAGGGGCGAGCTGGCTGCCGGTCATGCTCGCGATGACCAACTCCCCGGTCTGCGAGACCGCGTGCACGCTGCCGAGAAAGTAGTCTGCCAGAGTGCTCTGGCGCCTCAAGAAGGTCTGCCGGCCAGGGTCCTTCTCCGCGAGGTACTCCGCCTTCAGGTTCCTCCAGGGGTGGGAGCCCGACATGAGGAGCTCCTCGAATCCGATCTCCTTGAGGGTCAGCGAGGCGCCGGTGGAAAGGGATGCACCGGCGGGAATGAGCGTCTGCAGCCGGGCGAGTGCGTCCTCCCGGTTCTGCAGGAGCTCGGCCGTGATCCCCCGCGCCTTCAGCGCGACCATCGTCGCCTCGATCCGATCCGTCGTCGCCGGCGTATCAAAATCCATGGAAACCTCCTCAACTTCCTCGAATGCACGCCCGCATTGAGACTTTATCTACTTATTAAAGTATAGTAACTAACAAATATGGGCAAACGAGCGCTTCGCGCCCCGGCTTCCACGAGTGGCTCCTCTCGAGGTCGAAGAAAAAGACGAGAGCTCCCCCTTTCGTCCCTCTGTAGTAGAAATTCGACACGCGCTTCATCTGTTTTCTGGCAGATTTCCCGTCATTCCGACCTCACCATTGGCAGCATCACGGATGGTGGTATTCCGCGCCGGACAGAAAGGATCGCGTTTGGAGGAATTAATTACAGAGTGCGCGCGAAAGATCGTGGAACTGCTCCAGCGGTCCGGAGAAGTGAACATATTGAACCTCTCCGAGCACCTGGCGGAGCGGAGCGTGGTCGGGTACCAGGCCCTGGGGTGGCTCGCGCACGAGGGCAGGATCCACTATCGCAAGCAGGGCAGCCAGGTGTATGTTTCCCTTGCGGGCGAATGAGTCCCGGATACGCACGAGTGGAAATCGAAAACTGGGAAAGGAGTGGGCCAATGAGAAGGATCATCTACCTTGGGGCTGTGGTCGGGGCGTTGTTCCTCATCATCTCGTGCGCAAGCACGCCGCCTCAGCAGCCGAAGCCGGAGACGCCGCAGCCGCAGGCAGCGCAGCCCGCCGCGGCAGCGCCGGATGCAGAGCTCGCGCAGGCGAAGAGCCTCCAGCAGAGGGTGGACGCCCTGGGGCTCGGCACGTACGACCCGGAGGACTACGCGGCAGCGAACAAGGACTTCCAGGCGGGGCAGGACTCGTACGGCAAGGATAACGCCGCGTCGAAGAAATCCCTCCAGGCCGCCATATCGGAATACAACGCGGTCATTTCCAAGGGCGGGGCCCTGTTCCTGGCCAGGCTGCAGGAGCAGACCGAGGCGTCGAAGAAGGCGGCCGACGACCTGAAGGCCTCTGTCGCCGTGAAGGATGACTACGCGTCGGCCAACGGCCTCTACAAGAAGGCGCTGCAGGAAAAGGACGCGGGCGACATCGAGAACGCGAGCGGGGATTTCTCCCAGTCGCGTGACGACTTCGACGCCGTGACGAAGGTCGCCCAGCAGAAGAAGGACGCTGCCGTCCAAGCGCTCCAGAGCGCGCAGCAGGACAAGTCAGCCTCCGAGCAGAAAGCCGCGGACGCACAGAAGGCGCTGAAGGACGAGGGCTTCTCCTCGTCGGGCAGCGGTCAGTAGGGGAGAGAGCAATATGAAGACACGCATACTGGTACTTGCCGGCATCGCCCTTCTCCTGGGAGCCGCGGTCGTGCCGCTTGCGGCCCAGTCCCTCCTGGACAACGAGTATTACCACAAGGCCCAGGATCTGCTCAGCCAGTCGCAGCAGGCGCTGGACGCAGGGGACTACGACAACTCCGCGAGCCTCGCGATGCAGGCGCGCGACTACCTAGCGAAGTCGGATGACTACGTGGTCACCATGACCCAGTTCTACCGCGCAAACGGATACCTTTCGATCGCGAAGGATCGGGTCTCTTATGCGAAATCCATCGATGCCGACGTTCATTACAAGGCGGCCTACGACACCGCGGTCTCGGACGTGACAGGCGCGAAAACCGCGCTGGACGGAAAGGACTACCCGAAGAGCATCGACCTCTCCAAGTCCGCCATCGCGGCGCTCGCGAATATCGCGCCGGTCGCGAAAAAGCCGCCCAAGGAGCCGACCCCGCAGCCCGCGGCCCAGCCGGATCTTCCGCAGTACTACACGGTCCGGCTTCTGCTCCCGCGGAGGGACTGTTTCTGGAGAATCGCCGAGTACCCCTTCGTGTACAACAATCCTTGGAAGTGGCGCCTTCTCTACGACGCGAACAAGGACCTGCTGGAGGATCCGAAGAATCCCAACCTGATCCAGCCCGGGATGAGGTTCATCATTCCCGGCCTCGCGGGCGAGACACGCGATGGGGACTACGATCCGCAGGTGGAGTACCCGCCCCTTCCCGCGAAATAGACGACGGGTATACCACGGGGTCACGTGCGTGGGCCCGGCGATTCCTGCCGGAGCCCGCGCTGTTTCGGCCACTCATGGGCGGACTATTCGCCCGCGAGTGAGCGGAGCATCTCTCGCACGAACTCCACCTCATCTTCATTCACCGAATGCCCTGGTTCGGGGTACAGGCGCATCGTCACCTCTGCCCCGAGCGCCCGGAGGACCTCATGGGTGAGTCGGACTCTCGGTTCAGGAATGTGCGGATCGTGCACACTGCACCCGAGGAATATCGGCGTCCCTTCGAGTGATCCGCCGTACTCCCGGGGCGTTCCGTCGGGACCGATGAGGCCCCCGCTCAGGCCCGCCACGCCGCCGAAGCGCCGGGCGTGACGCGCCGCGTATTCGAGGACGAGGCAGGCACCCTGCGAGAATCCCAGCAGGATGATCCGCTCGGGTGGAATGCCGGCACCCTTCACCCGGTCGTCGATGCCTTTCAGCACCGCCATGCCGGAGGAGATCCCCGGCTCGTTGCTCTCGAGCGGTGAGAGGAAGCTGAGCGGATACCATTCATGTCCCGCGGCCTGGGGCGCAAGGAAGGCGACATCCGGATCGGGGAACTCCTGCGAAAGGGAGAGGATGTCATCGGCCGATGCGCCCCGGCCGTGCACCATGATCATGGCCGCCCGGGCGCGCTCGAGCGGGGCACCGGCAGAGTGGACCGGCTGGCCTTCGTGGGGGCTGGCGACCTGTCGTGACGGGCTCACTTCGACTCCCTTTCCGCGGGAGCCGGAAGCCTGAGCGGAGGCAGGTGCCGCTCGATGACCGATCGCTCCGGTTCCAGCCAGGGGGGAAGCTGAAGGCGTGACCCGAGGGCATCGACAGTCTCATCGATCGAAAAGCCGGGAGGATCGGTGGCGATCTCGAAGAGCACGCCCCCTGGCTCGTGGAAGTAGATGGAATGGAAATACTGTCGGTCCAGGACCTGCGTGGGGGCCGCTCCCGTCTTCCGAAGCGCCTGCCGCCATTCGAGCTGCTCTGCGTCGTCTTTCACCCGCCAGGCAATATGATGGACGGAACCGGCTGATTGGCGCGCCGCCGGCGCAGAGGAGTCCTCGATGACGTCGATCAGTGCCCTGCCGCCTCCGCTCCCTGCAACGAAGCGCTGCCGGCGCCCCTCCGTGCCGCCCGCGGTGAATCCCATGCCGTCAGTGAGAAATGCCGACGTTGGCGCCACCGCCCGGTGGGTGATCGTGACCCCGTGGAACCTCCGGACGGCATATGGCCTGTCCACGGAGCTGCCCGGCCAGCCGGTGTTTCCGTCCACCGATGCATCTTCGAGAAGCTCCACGATCATGCCATCCGGGTCTTCGAACGAGATGACCTTCTGACCGAATCTTGTCTCCGGGCCGAGGAACGGAATCCCCTTCATGGTGATCCGTTCGATCCAGAAATCAACGGAGCCGACAGGTACCGAGAAGGCCACCGCGGAAGTCTCGCCGGCGCCCCTCTTGCCTCTCGCCGCATCGGGGAAAGGGAAAAAGGTCAGGATGGTGCCCGGCCGGCCGATCTCGTCTCCGTAGTACAGATGATAGACGTCCGGGGCGTCGAAGTTGACCGTCTGCTTTACCAGGCGCAATCCGAGAAAGCCGGTGTAGAAGTCCACGTTCTGCTGCGGATCGCTCGCCAGGGACGTGATGTGATGGATTCCCAGTATGCTCATTGTCATCGAAGGTCACTCTTCCCAGTCCGATAGTCAAAGACGCCGCGTTTCCATATCCTGGATGCATGTCGAAAGAATTGACGGACAAGGTGGCCCTGGTCACCGGAGGCTCGAGGGGAATAGGCTCCGCGATCGCTGCGGCCCTGCTGGACGAGGGCGTGAAAGTGTTCATCTGCGGCCGGGATGCCTCCACGGTGAAAAGCGCCGTCGCGAGGCTCGCCGCGGACGGCCGGAGCGACAGGGTCGACGGCGCCGCGGCAAACGTCCGACGCTACGAAGACTGTCGCACGGCCGTGGCCCGGGCCGCGGAACGCTTCGGCGGGCTGGACATCCTCGTGAACAACGCCGGCGTCGGGATCTTCAAGCCCGTGGAGCAGCTCACGCCGGAGGAGTGGACGGCGACCATCGAAACGAACCTGTCAGGAGCGTTTTTCTGCAGCCGGGAGGCGATCCCCCTCATGCGCCGCCGCGGGGGCGGGTACATCTTCAATGTCTCCAGCCTCGCGGGGGTCAATCCGTTTGCCGGCGGCAGTGCGTACAACGCTTCCAAGTTCGGCCTGAACGGTTTCACCGAGGCGATGATGCAGGACGTCCGCTATGACGGCATCCGGGTGAGCTACATCATGCCGGGCAGCGTCGCCACAGATTTCGGGGCCGACCCCGGCACCAAGCCGAAAGAGTCCTGGAAGCTCACCGCGGAGGACATCGCCAGGGCAGTGGTCGATCTTCTCCATTATCCCCGCGGCTCGCTGGCAAGCCGCATCGAGCTCCGGCCCTCCCAGCCGCCGCGGAAGTAGCAGGAAGTCACACAGACGATCACGGCGACGGCGGTCTTGAAAGCGATCCAGAGGCTCAGGGAGCGGGGATCACGAAGTCGATCTGGCCGCTCTTTCCGTCCGTGCTCATCGCAACGACGAGGCTCCTGTCGAATGTCGGATCCGAATCGTTGCGAGCGTTGCCGGGGAAGAAGATCTGCGTCGTGAGGGTTTTCCCGCCCGGGGCGCGCAGCTTGACGTGGATGTGCGGCGTCCGGCCGGGGTATTCGCCGGGGATAACCGTCGTCAGGACGTAGTGTCCCGCGGCATCCGCGAACTGGTGTCCCCGAAACTGGTAACCGCCATTGTCGTAGCGACCGGCACTGTCAGCCTGCCAGAAATCCAGCCAGGCGCGGCCGAGCGGTCTGCCCTCCAGGTCGGAGACAGTGCCGGTGATGGTGAGACGCTGACCTGCAGTGACGGAAGCGGCAAGATTGCTGCGTTCCGGCGAGCCCGCCTTGTAGAATGGCCCCTCCGTGAGAGGCACGGTAGGACTGAGGGCAGGGCTCGCTGCCTGCGCCGCGAGGCCAATGGCCGCAAGCCCGAACAAAGCGCGGATCACCGCCGATCGCGCAGGCAGCCTTGTTCTCATCGTTCCATCTCCAGAAAACAAACATACGGCGGGAGGAGGGGAAGGGCAATTCTGTCCGCATGCGGTTCGCGGGACCTTTTTCCTTGACGATTGGCGGCGCAAGCAGGAAATTCTTTCTCAAGTTTCAGACATCATGAGACCGGGGGGAAGATCATGAGACGACCGCTTCTGGCCGCATCATTTGCGGTGTTCGTATTCGCCGTCGCGGGCCTTCACGCCGCCCCGCTGCCGCCCGAGATCACGGTGGGAGCGGTGGAGACCCTGACGGGCGACAACTCGGCCTACGGTGTGTCGATCCGAAGCGGCCTCGAGCTGGCTCTCTCACAGATCAATTCAGGGAACTTCCTCGGCTCCACGAAACTGCGGTTGATCTTCATGGACGACAAGGCGGACAAGCAGGAGGGTATCAGCGTCTTCACGAAGCTCATCGACAGCGACAAGGTCTCCGCAATCATCGGACCCACCCTGAGCAGCACCGCCTTTGCCGCCGACCCGGTGGCGCAGAAGGCGGGAGTGCCGGTCCTGGCAACAAGCAACACGGCCACCGGCATCACGGCCATGGGCAACTTCATTTTCCGCGACAGCCTCCTTCAGTCCGGCGTCATCCCCGGGACGCTCGCCGCGGTCAAGGTGAAGTTTCACCCGCAGAAAGCGGCCCTGCTCTACGAGTCGACGAACGAGTTCAGCAAGAGCGAGTCGGAGGTGTTCAAGGCCGCACTCCAGCAGCTCGGCATCCAGCTGGTCGCCACGGAGAGCTACAGCAAGGGTGACTCTGACTTTCGCACGCAGCTGGAGAAGCTCAATGCCCGCAAGCCCGACATCTTCGTGCTCAGCTCTCTCGTGGGCGAGGCCATCCCCATACTCCAGCAGGCGAGGGAGATCGGCATCACCCAGCCCATCGTGGGCGGGAACGGGTTCAACAGCCCGAACGTTCTCAAGAACGCCGGTGCCGCCGCCGAGGGACTCATCGTGGGAAGCGCCTGGTTCATCGATTCTCCCGCCCCGAAGAGCAAGGCGTTCGTCCAGGCATTTCGGGGGAAGTACAACGCCGACCCCGACCAGTTCGCGGCCCAGGCCTTTGACGGTCTGTACATTCTCGCCACGGCCATGAAGAACGCCGGCTCGGCTGATCGCGCCGCCGTCCGCGATTCCCTTGCCCGGATACGAAACCTCGACGGCGCGCTGGGCACTTTCTCCTTCGACGAGAATCGCGATCCGGTGCACCCCAGCGTGACGCTCACGGCCAGAGACGGCCGGTTCGTCCTGTTTCAATAGCGAAAAGCGGCGTGGACCTGTCGCTCCTCGCCGATCCAGTCTTCCTGGCCCAGAACATCGTTGACGGAGTGTCGCGCGGGGCGCTGTACGCGGTTTACGCCCTGGGCTTCACCCTCATCTTCGGGGTCCTGGACATCATCAACCTCGCGCACGCGGCCACTTTCATGTGGTGCGCCTTCGCCGGCTGGATCGTCATGTCGCAGCTCGGCCTGCCGCTCCCCGCAGGGCTGGCCGTCTCCATGCTTGCCGGCGCCGGGGTCGCGGCGCTCCTGGAGCTGCTTGCCTTCCGCCCGCTTCGCCGCGAAGGCTCCGACCGCCTGTCGTCGATGATCAGCAGCATCGGTGCCTCGCTCATCATGGTGAGCATCGCCGAGGCGGTGTTCGGAGTGAACACCCGGAGGTTCCCCGACAGCGTGCTCGACCCGCGCCCGTTCTTCCTGGGAGGAAGCGCGGGGGTGCGAGTCAGCAGGGCGCAGATCCTGACCATCGCGGCGGCGTTCCTCCTTACCCTGGCGCTCGGCCTGTTCATCAGGCGTACGCGGATGGGCAAGGCTATCAGGGCCATCGCGGCCGATCAGAGTGCCTCCCGCCTGCTGGGCATCGACGTCGATGCCGTGGTCATCGTCACATTCCTGGTGGCCGGGGCACTCGCCGGCGCGGCCGGAATCCTGGTGGGCCTCCTCACGAACAACATCGTCCCGGGCATGGGTGCGCAGATAGAGCTTCGCGGCCTGGCCGTGGTGATCCTGGGCGGCATGGGCAGCATCGAGGGGGCAGCGCTGGGCGGGCTCATCCTCGGGCTCGTGGAAACCTTTGCCATCGCCTACCTGCCCGGCGGCAGCGACATCAAGGACGCCATCGCGTTCCTGATCCTCCTCCTCATTCTCCTGGTGCGGCCGTACGGCATCCTGGGGCACCGGACATCGGACCGCGCATGAGACGTTCCGACCTGCCGCGCATCCTCCCCTGGGCCGTGGTCCTCGCGATCGTCGGCGGGGATGCCGCGCTCTGCGCTCGTTCCCCCGGCGACCTCGATCGCTTTCTCATCAACGCGATCCTTGCCCTGAGCGCTTTCGCGACGCTCCACGCCCGGATGCTCTCGCTCGCCAGCGCCGGGTTCATGGCCATCGGCGCCTACACATCCGCCATCCTCGCGGTGAAGGTCGGCCTTCCCGTCGCGCTCTCGGTCCCCTGCGCGCTCCTTCTCTGCGGCATCGTCGCGCTCGTCATCGGTCTTCCCGTGCTCCGACTCAGTGACGTCTACCTGGCAATCTGCACCCTGGGGTTCGGCGAGGTCGTGCGGATCCTGATCGTGCTCCTTCCCGGCCTGACGGGAGGGCCGACCGGGGCGAATCTCTCCACGGGCTTTCCCTACGACGCCATGCGGAAGACGAGCCCCGCGATGATCGCCCTCTTCCTCGGGCTCCTCATCTACCTCTTCTGGTCACTCTCGCGCTCAAAGACGGGCCGGGCGTTCCGGGCAATCCGCGAGAGGCCCGAGGCTGCTTCGACAATGGGGATCGACGTCGTCGCCCATCGCAGCATGGCTTTCCTCCTGAGCGCCATCATCGCGGGGGCGGCCGGGGCTTTCTACGCCCACAGCGTCGGCTCCCTGGACAACGGTGACTTCAGGTTCACGCGCGCGGTCGACGTGTTGAGCTATGCCGTTGTCGGAGGGGCGGGGCAGTGGTTCGGGCCGCTGCTGGGCGCCGGCCTGCTCACTGCCCTCCCGATCCTCCTCCGCGACAGCCTGGGTGCCTCGATCGGTTTCCTTCGCGACTTCGCCCAGCTTCCCAACATCCTGACCGGGCTCGCGCTGCTGCTCGTCGTCGTGTTCCTGCCCGGCGGCCTCGTGCAAAGCTTCCCGAGGCGGACCATGCCGCACGCGGGCCGCGGGGCGCGCCCAGGGACGCAATCAGGCGACGTGCCGTCCGTGGAACACGCGGGTCCGGGTGCGCCGAGCGCGCGGGGGGAAACCCCCCTTCTCGCGGTGCGGGACCTCTCCCGGGTCTTCGGCGGAGTGGAAGCACTGCGCGACGTGAGTCTCCGGCTCGAGGAGGGACGCATCTACGGATTGATCGGTCCCAACGGGGCGGGGAAGACCACGTTCATCAATCTCGTCTCGGGTCTCGACTCCCCCAGCTCGGGACGAATCATCTGGCAGGGCAGGGAGATCCAGGGTCGTCCCCCCCACCGCATCGCCCGGGCCGGGCTCGCGCGAACGTACCAGAGCATGCGCCTGTTTGCCGAGATGAGCGTGCTGGAAAACGTGATCGTTGGGCACCACGCGCGCATCAGGACGAACGTGCTCACGACGTGGCTGAGACTCCCCCGGGAGCGGGCGGAGGAGGCAGCGGCGCGCGAGGAGGCAAGCCGTCTCCTCGCGCACCTTGGCCTCTCGGAGCTGGCCGACTTGGCGGCGGGAACCCTGGCGTACGGGGACCAGCGTCGAGTGGAGATTGCCCGGGCCCTGGCCCTGCGTCCCCGGCTCCTGCTCCTGGATGAGCCTGCGGCCGGAATGAACGAGGTGGAAACCGAACGGCTTGGCCGATTCCTCATCGACTTGAAAGGAAAAGGATACACGCTCATCGTGGTCGAGCATCACATGGACCTGATCATGGGCGTGTGCGACCAGATCGTGGTGCTGAACTTCGGCCGCACGATCGCGGAGGGGACGCCGGCGGAGGTGGCGGGCAACGAACGGGTGCGCGAAGCGTACCTGGGCAGGGATTGAGCATGGCCCTCCTCGATGTCAGGGACCTCGGCGTGCGATACAACAGCATCGAGGCGGTACGCGGCCTCTCCTTCTCCGTCGATGAAGGAACCATCGTGGCCCTGATCGGGGCGAACGGCGCGGGCAAGAGCTCGACGCTGCGTGCCCTCAGCGGCCTGGTACACCCGTCAAGCGGCACGATTCGATTCGCAGGAGCAGACATCACGAGGGTCAGGGCGGACCGGATCGTTCACGCGGGCCTCGTCCATGTCCCCGAGGGACGGGCCATCCTGCGTCCCCTGAGCGTGGAGGAAAATCTGGAGCTCGGTGCATGGACGCGGCGAGATCACACACTGATCCATGGGGCGCGGGAGCGCGTCTATGAGCTTTTCCCGCGCCTGGCGGAACGACGCCGCCTGCCGGCCGGCAGCCTGAGCGGCGGCGAGCAGCAGATGCTCGCCATCGGCCGCGCGCTCATGGCAAGCCCCCGGCTCATCCTCCTCGACGAGCCGAGCATGGGACTTGCGCCTGTCCTTGTCGCCGATGTTTTCAGAATGATCCAGTCGATCCATGAATCCGGCACAGCCATTCTCCTGGTAGAGCAGAATGCCCGGCAGGCGATGCGCGTCTCTTCCCGGACAATCGTCCTGTCCCACGGGCGCGTGTTCCGCGAAGGTCCCAGCGGGAGCCTGCTCTCCGATCCTTTGATCGTCGAGGCATTTCTGGGCAAGGCGTGAAAGGCGCTCAAGCCTGCAGCGCTTCCGCCTGGGGAACGCCGGCCATCATGAGGCCGAGCTGCTCGCGGGTGGCCTGCCCGCGATGCACCACGCCGATGATCCGTCCTTCGTACATCACCGCGATCCTGTCTGAGAGGGTGCAGATCTCGTCCAGGTCCTCGGAAATGAGGAGGATCCCGGTTCCCGCTTCGCGCTGCTGGAGAAGCCGTTCGTGGATGTATCCCGTGGCGCTCACATCCACCCCGCGTGTGGGCTGGGCGGCGATCAGGATCTCGGGATGGCGTGACAGCTCGCGCGCCATGATCAGCTTCTGGATGTTCCCTCCAGAGAGGTTCTTCACCGGGGTGTCCAGACCGGGGGTTTTCACGGCGAACTCTCTCACCAGACCCGCCGCGTGCGCCTCCATACGGGAGAAGCTCAGGAAGATGCCGTGCCTGAATCGGGGGGAGGAGTGGTCGTGAAGAAAG
>Ga0187886_1004070_pt1 | contig 10665 bp, 11 predicted proteins | sample June2016WEW_20_1_FD_133001 | JGI IMG/M metagenome (GOLD analysis project Ga0187886, IMG submission 133001) | Peatland microbial communities from SPRUCE experiment site at the Marcell Experimental Forest, Minnesota, USA - June2016WEW_20_150 | ecosystem: Environmental > Terrestrial > Soil >...
AAAAAAGATCTCCCGAAGTTTTCGATATTTTGGAAGAAATCACTAAGAATCATCCGGTTTTATTAAACCGCGCGCCAACCCTTCACAAACTGGGAATCCAGGCATTTTATCCGGTTTTAACCGAAGGGTCGGCCATTTCGTTGCATCCTTGCGTTTGCGCAGGTTATAACGCGGATTTCGACGGAGATCAGATGGCGGTGCATATTCCCTTATCGCAAAAAGCCCAGGAAGAAGCCTTAACCCTAATGATGCCAAAACATAATTTATTAAAACCCGCCGACGGAAGTCCGATTACGCTTCCAAATAAGGAAATGGCGGTTGGAATTTTCTATTTGACCTCAGTTGATGAGTCGTTTAGAAAAGAAGAGCTTTTGACTTTCATGGATTTAAACGAAGCATTTTTAGCTCTCTCAATGGGGAAAATAAAGTTAAGAGAGCCGATAAGTGTAAGAGTTAACGGGGAAATTATCGAAACAACGGTCGGAAGATTAATGTTTAATGAGAAACTTCCCCCGGGATTCGATTTTGTAAATGAATCCATTAAAGCATCCGGAATTAAGAAACTTATTACCAGGGCAATTAAAACCAAGACGGCGGATGAAGTTGAAGATTTTATTGATAATGTAAAAAGTCTTGGATTCTACGGTTCGACCGTTTCGGGAATCTCGGTTTCTGTTTTCGATAACGAAATGGTTGAAGAAAAAAACAAACTTATCGAAGAATCGGAAAAAAAGATCTCCGGAATTGAAACGGATTATCAGGAAGGTTTGATTACAAACGAAGAGAAAAAACGTCTTTCAAACGAAGTCTGGTTGGCGACAACCGATAAAATAGCGGATCTTACCTGGAATAATCTAAAAACAGGAAACGTGATCAGAACAATTATTGATTCCGAGGGGGCAAGAGCCGGAAAAGAACAGCTTAAACAACTTTCCGCAATGAGAGGACTTATTTTAGATCCTTTAGGAAAAATTGTTGAACTTCCGATTAAATCAAACTTTAGGGAGGGGCTGTCAATTTTTGAATACGTTGCGTCCGCCAGAGGTTCAAGAAAAGGCTTAACCGATTCGGCTTTGAAAACCGCCAATGCGGGATATTTAACCAGAAGACTGGTTGACGTTTCCCACGACGTAATTATTAGAGGTGAGGATTGTGGAACCAAAGAAGGAATCTTAATTAAGGCCGACGAGTCAAGAAAAACTATTTCTTTCCAGGATCGGATTTTGGGAAGATGTGCGGCGCTAAAAGTTGTTTCCCCAAAAACTAAAAAAGAAATTGTCAAAGCCGGCGAAGAAATAAGCGAAGAAAAAGCAAAAGAAATTTTAGAAACCGGCGTAGAAGAGATAACCGTCAGGTCACCTATAACCTGCGAAGAAGAATACGGGCTTTGCGTTAAATGTTACGGTTGGGATTTCGGAACAAGAAAAAAGGTAAATTCCGGAGTGCCCGTCGGAGTAGTTGCCGCGCAATCAATCGGAGAACCGGGAACACAGCTGACAATGAGAGTTAAGCATTTCGGAGGAGTCGTAATGAGCGACGTTACCCAAGGACTGCCAAGAATCGAAGAATTGTTTGAAATGAGAACGCCAAAGAGTCTTTCGCCGATTTCCGACATCTCCGGAAAAGTAAGCATTGAAACAACCGACGAAGGCTATGTCGTAAAAGTTAAAAGCTCAAGAGTAAAACCGAATGAAGAAAGAGAATATTTTGTTCCGCTTTCTTCAACCCTAAATGTTGCCGATCAAGATGAGATTGGAGTCGGAACGCAGATTTCCCAAGGGTATTTGGATCCAAAAGAGGTTATAAAAATTAAAGGCTTAACCAATGCGCAGCGCTACATTATTGATGAAGCTCAAAAAGTTTATGAATCCCAGGGAATTGCGATTAACGACAAGCATTTTGAGGTCATTTTACGAAAAATGTCGGATAAAGTTGTTGTTGAAACGGTTGGGGATACAGCGCTTATTCCGGGTGACTTTATAACCAGGACAAGATTTGAGGAGGTCAATTCGGAAATATTATCTCAGGGGGGAGAACCGGCAACTGCAAGGCGAGTAATTTTAGGAATAACCAAGTCTAGTCTTTTCTCAGATTCTTGGCTTAGTGCTTCCTCTTTCCAAGAGACAACTAAAGTTTTGACAGATGCCGCTTTAGAAGGAGCAGAAGATAGGCTAGTCGGTCTTAAAGAAAATGTTATTATCGGAAGGTTGATTCCGGTTGAAGGAAATGCTCCCGAAGAAGTATAATTTAAAAACTTATGCCAACATTGTCACAATTATCAAGAAAAGGTAGAACAAAAAAAGGGAAAAAAATAAGGTCAACAGGCCTGAGGCGCCTTTTTAATGCTAAAGACAGGGTTTATAAAAATTTACCCGCTCCGCAAAAAAGAGGAGTTGTAACCTTAGTTAAGACAATGACTCCTAAAAAACCAAATTCGGCTTTGAGGAAAGTAGCCAGAGTCAAACTTTCGAACAGAACCGAAGTAACGGCGTATATCCAGGGAATCGGACACTCACTTTCGGAGCACGGAATAGTTCTTGTCAGAGGCGGAAGAGTAAAGGATTTGCCGGGAGTAAAATACCATATTGTTAGAGGAAAATTTGACTTATTGGGGGTTGACAGCAGAAAATCTTCAAGAAGCAAATACGGAGCGAAAAAGGGCGGTTCAGGACCGGCAAGGATTTCAGGATCGGCGCCATCGTCAACTGCGCCAGCAACTGAAACTCCGGCACCGACGGAAGGAGCAGCAGCATAATGCGACATAAAAGCGTACAAAAAAGAGAAACTAAAGAAGACAAGATTTATCAAAATAAATTGGTTTCGAAATTTATAAACCGAATGATGAAGGATGGCAAAAAAACAGTTGCCGAAAAATCTTTTTACGGCACCTTTGATCTTTTGGCAAGCAAAGGAGACCCGGTGCAGATTTTTGAAACAGCAATTTTAAATGTCGGACCAAGAACGGAAGTAAAAGCCCGAAGAGTTGGGGGAGCTTCTTATCAAGTTCCGCAGGAAGTCAGGGGAGAGAGAAAAGTTAGTCTTGCAATCAGATGGATTTTGGAAGCGGCAAGAGCCCGTTCGAGTAAAGAATACCACACCTTCTCGGAAAAATTGGCGGCAGAATTTCTGGACGCTTCAAGAAACGAAGGCGCAGCAATTAAGAAAAGAGACAGTGTTCTTCGCATGGCAGAAGCGAATAAGGCTTTCTCTCATTTCAGGTTCTAAAATCTGATTTATTTTCAATAAGATTTATCGTATTCTATTACTATGGCACAAGCAACAGAAGATAGGCTTAAAACCTTAGATAAGGTAAGAAATATCGGCATTATTGCCCATATTGACGCGGGAAAAACTACCACTACCGAACGCATACTTTACTACACGGGAAAAACCTATAAAATAGGCGACATTGACGAAGGAACAACCCAAATGGACTGGATGGCACAGGAAAAGGAAAGAGGAATCACCATTGTTTCCGCCGCTACCACCGCATTTTGGAAGGACCACAGGATTAATATTATCGATACCCCAGGACATGTTGATTTTACCGCCGAAGTCGAGCGTTCTTTAAGAGTTTTGGACGGTGGGGTTACGGTTTTGGACGCCGAAGAAGGAGTTCAGTCCCAGTCGGAAACAGTCTGGAGACAAGCTGATAAGTATAAAGTTCCAAGACTTTGTTTTGTTAACAAAATGGATAAACTTGGGGCGGACTTTTTAGCGACCGTTAAATCAATTGAAGACCGCTTGGGAGCAAATCCTTTAATTATGGTTTTACCGATTGGCGTAGAGCAAACATTTAAAGGAATCGTTCATCTAATGGATATGAAAGCTTATGTTTGGGGTTCGGATGAATTGGGCGCTAAGTTTGATGTCGTTGATGAAATTCCGGAGAACATGAAAAAACAAGTTGAACAGTACAGACATAAGTTAATTGAAAAAATTGCCGAAACAGATGATAGCTTAACGGATAAATATTTGCATGGTCATGAAATCACAAATCAAGAATTAAAAACCGCTTTAAGAAGAGCGGTAATTTCCTATAAATTGGTTCCCATTTTTGCAGGTTCATCCCTTCGCAATAAAGGGGTTCAGCCACTTCTTGATGCGGTTGTTGATTATCTTCCTTCTCCTCTGGACGTTGGAGAAATAGTTGGGCATAATCCAAAAACAGACACGGAAGAAAAAAGAAGGCCAAGCGCCCAGGATCCCTTGGCAGGACTGGCCTTTAAAATCCAGATTGATCCCCATGTTGGGAAATTAACTTACTTTCGAGTTTATTCGGGAACTATTACGGCGGGTTCGTATATCTACAACAGCAACAAAAATATCACCGAAAGAGTCGGCCGAATTCTTTTAATGCATGCGAACCACAGGGAAGAAATTAAACAAGCTTATGCGGGGGAAATAGTTGCTTTGGTAGGTTTAAAAGACACCGGAACGGGTGATACTCTTTGCGACGAAAAAGCGCCGATAGTTTTGGAAAGAATCACTTTTCCGGAACCGGTTATTTCTTTGGCAATCGAACCGAAAACAAAAGTGGATCAGGAGAAACTGGGATTTGCTTTGAAAAGATTATCCGAGGAAGATCCGACTTTTAGCATAAAAGCTAATCACGAAACAGGTCAAACCATTATTTCGGGAATGGGAGAATTACAGCTTGAAATTATGGTTGACAGAATGAAAAGGGAATTCGGCGTTTTGGCAAATGTCGGCGCGCCGCAGGTTGCTTACAAAGAAACAGTCAAACATGAAGCTGAGGGAGAGGGAAAATACATCAGGCAATCGGGAGGAAGAGGTCAATACGGTCATTGCTGGTTGAGGGTTAAGCCAAAGCCAAGAGGAGAAGGTTTTGAATTTGTAGACGCAATTAAAGGAGGAGCAATTCCGGCGGAATTTGTTAAAGCAATTGAAAAAGGAGTTAAAGAAACACTGGAAAATGGAATTTTATTGGGCTTTCCGGTTGTTGACATGGAGGTTACCGTTTATGACGGATCTTTCCATGAAGTTGATTCTTCGGAAGTTGCCTTCAAGATTGCCGCCTCCAAAGCTTTACAGGTAGCTTCCAAAAAAGCCGAGATGACGCTGTTGGAGCCGATTATGAAAGTTGAAGTTACGACTCCGTCCGAATTTATGGGAGATGTAATTGGGGACTTGAGCGCCAAAAGAGCCCAGATTATGGGAACGGAAGAAAGAGGAAAAGCAACAATTATTTTGGCAATGGTTCCTTTGGCCGAGCTTTCCGGTTATTCGACTACGATAAGAAGCATGTCACAGGGCCGCGCATCTTATTATATGGAGCCAAGCCATTACGAAGAAGTGCCGCAAAATATTGTTGCGCAGATGTTGGCCAAATCCACCTTCACCGGAAGAGTTGAGTAATTGACACCTTAATCAGACTATCCTATAATCCGCGCATGACTATTGAAATGGAAATTAAACAGGGGAAACATAAGGAAACAAGCGTTTTAGACGAAGCCATAGTCCGTGCCTTAACAGATGTTAATGCGGATTTTCCCAACTTTCATATTCACGGTTTTTTATTTACTCCAATTAGCAGTGAATTAGTCATAAAACAAAAGCTTATAAAGGATGAGCGTGAACAGATGATTCCGGAGCATCCTGGGTCGGAGAACAGGGTGCTTTTTCAAAATGAAATAAACAAGGCCAATATAACCATAGTTGAGAGAGATATTACATATACTCTTAAATGGAGAAAAACCAAAAAACATAAAAAGGGTTAACAGATTGCAAGGTCCGGACACTTGATAAAAGGTTTTCCATTTTGGATTCCAAGCGTCAGATCATCGTAATAGCGGTCGTCCTCCGTAATCCGATTAAAAAAATCTTCTCTGTGATATGGAATTTTAGCCAATACTCCTTCGGCTTGGCTTTGTAAAACAAGATTTACCGCTTCGTATATCCCGATTCCTCTTCTTCGAAATTTGCCATCTTCTTTTCGGAGCACCATTTGTTGGGGAGGATTATCCTTAGTCTGAGGATTAACAGGCCAAACAATATAAGGATCTCCGACCAAAAAAAATGCGTCGTGTTCTCTAAATGTTTCAGTTAATACCTTCGGAAATTTAAAATCACCAATTTTAAGTAACTCATCAAGCGGTAATCTTGCTTCGACCAAAAGAGGTCTGAATCTGGTTTCGCCTGTGTGATGGGCGATTTCGTTAAATGGTTCGTCAGAAACTTTTGGAAGAGAGTTTAAGTATTCTTCAACTGACATATTGAGTGCTTGAGGTAGTCCCAAATCCTCTGCCAATTTTACAATTTGAGGTTTAAATTGTGCCTCAAATTTTTCACCACAGTGTCTTTTGATCCATTTTTGGGATGGGCGGAATAATAAATTTTCAACCTCGGTCTGTTCAGAGTCGCCTCTGTTTTCCGCCGCCTCTAAAGTTCTATAAAGCCACAGGTCGGCCTCAATCATAAACAAAAAACTGCCGTTTGGCAGCAAGACCAATATAAAGCCAGAAACGATTTTTGTCAAGAATAGATAAATCCAGATCTCCAATGCACTTTACTGGAAAAGTTGAAATAATAAATAATTAGCCTAAGTCTGGAGTCGGAAAAACTTGAGTGGATTGAGCGAATTCTATCAAGTTGTTGGAGCGGAAGGTTCTAAGTAGGGAAGAATTTGAACCTGAGGACCACCTTCTAAAATTGCTCCTTGTTGAATTCTTTCAAGCTGTGGATAAAAACTATCATCAAGAATTTCTTCATCCGATTTAGTCTCGCTACCATTTATTAAAATAATTCTATTTTTAGTCATCCATTGTTTAACTAGCTCCACACTGTTTGGATTATTTGGAAAATATTTATCTCTTATTGCCCGCTTAAACTCAATAAGTCCATATCTACTTGATTTTACTTGCATATGGACAATGGTATTATTCTGAAGTACTGCCGTAAGATCATGTCCAAGAATATCCTCCTCACTGTTGTTTTCATACCTGATTACGTTTTTTACTGCCGGCAGTTTGGAAATTATACCCTTAACCCTTTTTTCTATATAAGTGCCTCTTTTATTCCAAAGAGATTCGGACACAATACCTTCTTCAAACCTAATTCTTTTTAAAACGTCCTTCCTAAGATAATAGGGAAGCTCGGGATAATAATTGGGGATAAAAGGTTGCGGAATCATGCAGTCTTGTCTTGCGGGAACGAATTTTGGCGCCTCTATCATTTAGCTTAATTGTTAAGTAAATTAGGAAGCTTGTCAATATAGTAGTTTGTTTATGAATCCAGTGATATAATTTATTTATGCAATCGGTAAAACGGGCCTTTATTTACGGATTCTTGCTTTGGCTTTTGCCTTTTGTAATTTCAATTGCTGTTTTTCCGCTTAAAAAACCCGAGCCGGTTTTATTCCAGTCTTTAATGGTAGTTTTATCGGTTTTTTTGGTTATCATATTTTCCGTTCACTATTTCCAAAAAATAAAAGGAAATCTCAAAGAAGGAATTTTCTTGGGAGTTATTTTTCTTCTGATAAGTCTATTTTTTGACTTTTTCTTCTTTATCCGGGGGCCGATAAAAATGAGCGTGCTCTCATATGTTAAAGAAATCGGAATAACTTATCTTGTCTATCCAATCATCACAATTGGGTTCGGGTTTGTTTTAGGCAGGACTAAATCCGCTTAGTAAAATTAAAAAATGACGATTCATTTTATTTGCAGGGGAAATACTTTTCGAAGCAGACTGGCTGAAACTTATTTAAATTCAAAACAACTTCCAAATATCAAAGCAATTTCCAGTGGAACCGAAGCGAAAGTTAATGACTGCGGACCGGTTACGTGGTATGCGCAAAGATTAATTCAAGATGGAAATCTGATTGCTTTTGAAAAACCGACTTGGGATCAAACAACGAAAATTTTGCTGGAAAAAGGGGATTTGACGATTTTTATGCACAAAAATGTTTATGATTTTTGCGTTAATAAATTAGAGTTTGATGCAAAAAATTTCCAAATTTGGGACATTCCGGATATAAGGAATCATTTTTTAACACTGCCCGAAGAGATTAAAAAAGTAGAGGCTTCCGAAAAAATTTTTGCGGAAATTAAACAAAAAGTCGATAAACTCATGGGGGAATTAAAATAATTTACCTGTATCCTTCTTTATCAAGCATTATCTCAAGTAAAAGTTGAGGAGCGTCTCCAGCTATCATGCATTCAAGAGGACTTCTGTCTTTAGAGCTAGGATCGTCGGGGTCTTTTCTTAACCCTTTACGCGGTGTTCTAAGAACTTCAGAGAGAACGCCATAATCAGGATATAAATTTTCCAGAGCTTGAATGCAGGCAAAGTTTTGGTTTAATCTGTCTAAATCTTCCTGGGGTGGTGTTTCTCCCATATAGACATCAAGAAGCGTTGCTTCATCCATTCCCAAAACTTCGAAAAGAGTTACGTTTTTAAGCCCGCATGTGTCCTGAATATATTCAACTTTTTTCTTAGGGGTATCGATATCTACGATTCTTCCGTTATAGTCATCGCTAGACATATCTACGAGATGTTGATCGTCAGGTCGTAGTTTTCTCATTCCGGTTTCAGTTCTACTATGTTCAGCTGTCATAGCTTAATATATTATAGGATACAGACTCAAAAGTCAAGCTAATTTGTTTTTTTTGCTTTGTAAGACTATAATCGTCCCGTTATGGGAACAAGAATGGAACTTATCGGCAGTTTTCAGCAAGTAAAAGACTTGGGAATGCTTCCCCCGGGGAAACGAACCTCACGTCTTTTAAATCACACCCCCGAAGGAAATAAAGAATATATAATCTTTGGATGTGCAGAAGACAATTCGGGAACGTTCATTCTTAGATTAGAGCCCGATATGGGATCGGAGCTATCCGATATTTTGTCAAATTCATTAGGAGTGGATGTATTTAATAAAATAGAAGCACTGGATTTAACAAAAGGCGAATCGTATATTTTAGAATTAAAAAAAAGAAAAAACGGACCCACAAGGTTTATTCGCCTAACCCACGAGTAGCCGCTTTTGAAGAAATTCAAGTCGTGTTATAATCCAAAATATGGATGATTGTGTTTTTTGCAAAATCGCAAAAGGACAAATCCCAAGTCACAAAGTGTGGGAAGATGAAAAACATCTGGCGTTTTTGTCAATTTTTCCAAATACACAAGGAGTTACGGTGGTGATTACTAAAAAACATTATCCGAGTTATGCTTTTGATTTGCCGGACGACGTTTTGTGCGACTTAATCAAAACGGTTAAAAAAGTCGCCAAGCTTTTGGATAAAAAATTGGAGGACGTTGGCAGGACGGCAATGGTTTTCGAAGGGTTTGGCGTAGATCATCTTCACGCAAAATTATTTCCAATGCACGGAACTGCAAAAATGGAAGAATGGGAGCCAATTGAGTCAAGAATTGATACTTATTTTGAAAAATATCCGGGCCACATTTCTTCCCATGATGCAAAAAGAGCCGATGACAAAGAATTGGCAAAGTTGGCAAAAAAAATAAGAGAATGAGTTAATGATCATGCATTTTCCCCCTTGACTGATTTTCAAAAATACTGTATATTTAATCTTGACCTTTCGAGGGTTATTTTTTTTGAAATTATTATGGCAGAAGGAGTATACCAAAGAACAAAACCACACGTTAATATCGGGACCATCGGTCACGTAGATCACGGTAAGACAACTTTAACCGCGGCAATTGCTACAGTCCTTTCCAAAAAGGGACATTCCAAGGCGATGAAGTATGAAGATATCGATAACGCCCCGGAAGAAAAAGCCAGAGGAGTCACCATCAACATTTCCCACATCGAATACGAAACAGAAAAAAGACACTACGCACACATTGACGCACCGGGACACGCAGATTACATTAAGAATATGATTACGGGAGCCGCCCAAATGGACGGTGCAATCCTCGTAGTCTCAGCTCCCGACGGCCCCATGCCACAAACCAGAGAACACATACTCCTAGCCAGACAAGTCGCAGTACCGGCAATTGTAGTTTTTCTTAACAAATGCGATATGGTTTCCGACCCGGAGCTTTTAGATTTGGTTGAAATGGAAGTCAGGGAGCTTTTGACAAAATACCAATATCCCGGAAATGACGTACCAATCATCAGAGGCAGCGCTCTTAAAGCCTTGGAAGGCGACCCGGAAGAAGAAAAACACATTATGGAACTGATGGATGCGGTTGATAATTATATTCCAACTCCGGTCAGAGACACGGAAAAACCATTCTTGATGCCGGTTGAGGATGTTTTCTCAATCAAAGGAAGAGGAACAGTTGTCACTGGAAGAATTTCAAGAGGCAAGGTTAAAGTCAACGATCCGGTTGAAATTATCGGAATTAAGCCCACCAAACAATCTGTCGTAACCGGCGTTGAAATGTTTAGGAAATCTTTAGACGAAGGACAAGCCGGGGATAACGTCGGATTGTTACTTAGAGGCGTTGAAAAACAAGACGTCGAAAGAGGACAAGTTATCGCCAAGCCCGGATCAATTACGCCACACACCCAATTTGAAGCGGAAGTTTATATCCTTACCAAAGAAGAAGGCGGAAGACACACACCGTTCTTTACTGGCTACAGACCGCAGTTTTACATTGGAACAACCGATGTAACGGCCGAAGTTACACTTCCATCGGGCGTTGAAATGGTAATGCCGGGAGATAGTACAAAAATGACAG
>Ga0187886_1004071_pt1 | contig 10665 bp, 7 predicted proteins | sample June2016WEW_20_1_FD_133001 | JGI IMG/M metagenome (GOLD analysis project Ga0187886, IMG submission 133001) | Peatland microbial communities from SPRUCE experiment site at the Marcell Experimental Forest, Minnesota, USA - June2016WEW_20_150 | ecosystem: Environmental > Terrestrial > Soil >...
TAGAGCGTCCTGAGCCGAGGTTCGGAGTCGTTACTGCTATTCTGTATTGTGAGGAGAACCCGTCGGTCCTTATCGAGGACCAGATACTGCACGAAGGGGATATGATTCACGACGTGAAAATAAGCGACATAAATACAGACAAAGTCCAGTTCGACAAGCAGGGCGAACGATGGGAGCAGAAGGTTCAGGAGCCGGCAAAGCCCGAATGGTGGAAGCGCAAGGGCAAGGAAGAAGCCACTTAGCCGAATTAAGTTATTATAAAGTCAGAGGGAGGCCGTTGGCCTTTGGCCAACAGAGCAGTTGAGCAGGTGAACAGTAGAGGGGTTGTAAACGCTCAACTGCGGTCAACTGTTCTACTGTTCAAAATGCCCGTGGTTCCGGAGGCGGGATGACAATTGGCATCACACAGTGCCAATTGTCATTTTTTTGCACAGCTCAGGCAAAAGAATTTGCCACAAAGGCCGGCAAAAACACGTTCAAAATCTATCAGCCGAACAAAAAATAATAGCGGATTTGCCCTAATTATTTTTTATGAATGATGCCTTTAAAGGTATTTTATCGATATCCTTAAAAGAAGAATCTGATGCACTTAACCAATTCGTTCCTGTTGCTCGTAATGCATTACGAACTTTACTTGAAATACGTGCATTATAGTTAATTTCCGATTTTATCTGCTTAAGTGCACAAGGGGTAAATTTCCGTTGAGAGACAATATTAAGTGCATTAGCGTCATTTGCAAGTTGCGCTAATTCCAGGGCGACAAGAACAGCCAAATTAGGATCTCCTTTTTCAAAAAAATCTTTGTTGACTGACTGCATTTTTTTAATCCCGTCAATATATGTTGCCTTTTCCGAATGCACAAATACATTTATTGCGCTGAGGCAAATCCATAATGCTTGTTCTGGTGATTGAGATTTATTCATCCATTCCTCATAAGGAAAATCCCAATGCGAGAGAAGCATGGCCTCTGTATATTTGCATGCTGCCCATCGAATTTTTGAATCCGAGTTGGACAATTCGGCTGCTATTTGCTCATTAGTAGGTGCTGGCGCAGTCAAATTGCCTATTGTAAGTTTCCAAAAAAGAAGAACACCGGGTCGTGGCGCAGTTAGAGCAGATAAAGGCAGTAAATTGACCGCAGAAATCACTGTGAATTGTGGCTCCCTCTTTGTATAAAGTTGTATATAGAAGGTTTTATTGGGATTTGAGACGCAACATGCATTTAATATTTCACGAACGCTATACTCTCCTGCATGCAAATCTACCGGATAATTGAAAGTATTAGTAAATCCTGTCCCCCATTGCTTTACTCTTATACCATTTGGAATATCTTCTATTGCCTCCAATATTCCAGTTTGCATCGGCACACCAAGCTGTTCGTTATCTATTTGTATTTTGGAGGGAAGAATTTTAGCTAATGGAAAATCTATCGGATGAAACCATATAACGCCTGTATTTCTGTCCTGTGTCCACATAAAATCACGGTATGAGGCGGCCAGTGCATCAAGCAATTCAGCCCCCGAACATCGTCTGGCTTTAAACGTAAAAGGGGCGTCCGTGAGAGTATTGTCCGAAACGACAAGAACAGAGCGAAGTAAAAAATTTGAGCTAATTTGTTCCCACGCATCCTGTAAAGATACCGCATTGATTTCCACATTACTTAGATCTAAAGAAGGAAGAGCAAAATCCCAAACCGATGTTCTGAGGTTTTCATTATTAGCCCCTGCCTGATTTACAAAAGTCAATAAAAGCAAAAAGAGGCCCGAATAAATTATAGATGCTGTATTTGAACAGATATTGGCTCTTATTTTTATACAATAATACATATAGGTCTCCTATCAAAATATCTTCTTCGTTTTATTTTTTTAATATTCGCATATGACCGAAGCTCCAGCTGAAGATGTTATAACGAATCCTGGAGAAAACGCGGATGTTACAGTGATAATCTGTGCATGATTATACGAGCACTGTTTCACCTTTTCTCTCGTCGGACCACAATAAGCAATTTGATATGTTGTGTCAGAACAGGGGCCAACGTTCTGTGGCGGGCCATTATTGTTTATTATCATGTCAGTCCAGCATCCGGTTGGATCTGTCCATGGATCGCTCGTTACAGAAAGATGTCCAGCGTTACAAGTACATGTTCCCAAGGTAACTTCTTCCACAAACCACCAATTCTGAGCACCACAATAACAATACTTTATAAGTCCTCCATAAAGTATGTCACATATCGCACCAACTCCGCTGGCACTTTCAGGTGGACAGTGTAAACATTGCCCGCTGCAACAGACGTTGTCATTTTCGCAGCATTGTCCATTACAGCAAAACTTATTTGGGTCGTTGTTGCAGACCTCGCATTGATGGGTAGTGCTGTTGCAGTCCTCACATAGAGCGGGATTGCAATTGGATTTACAGGATTGGGTAACATCGTCGCAATACTGACATTGTTTCGGGTCGCAGCAGGAGCCGTTGCAGGGGGTAGTGGGTATGCACATGTTGTATTCGGGGTCACATTGCTCACAGGTCGGATATGCGGAATCGCAGATGTTTACCGGCATAATAACATCAGAATCGCAAAGCTTTGCCTCTACTATATGTTCGCCGGCGCATGTCTCATAAGAATGTTCCCAGTGCCAGCGGACAGTTTGTGTCAAAAAATCAAAGCTTAAGCTAGGATCCTCCCAAGGTCCGTCGTCAAACTTCATTTTCGCGTGGCATTCACCGTACGCGCCGAAGCATTCCCAGCCCAAAGGATCTGTCTCTATGTAGAAAGAATAGCTAAAGTACATATGGCTATAATAAATATTTGTAAGTTCAATCGGCTGAGGGCCGCTTTGTGGGTGGCACCAATGGCAATTATCATAGCACTGACTCGATGGGCTGCATGGCGGTCCATAAGCACAGCAGTTTTCCCCTTCACCGCACGAACTCTCGCTCTCGTCACAATACCAGCAGGCCTCTGGGTAACCTAATGGGTCATAGCAAAGAAAAGGTCCTATGCACGGGGTGCCGCAAGAACATTTATCTACACATACTCCATTACAGCACCATTGGCAATGGCCGCAAGTACTGCAAGGCGGCGGTGGCGGCGGCGGGGGCGGCGGAACTGGCGGACAGCCCGCCGATTTACCTGCTAATACCGAAATCATAATCATACCGGCAATATAATATAAAAGGTGAATCCGTTCAATCTGTGTAATTCGTACTAATTTGCGGTTTTTCATTTGCCGGCTCCTTCCTTGGCATTGAGCTGTTCATCAAGCCACTCCAATTCAAATAATTTTTCTTTAACTTGCTTTATATATTCATTATTCGGATCGGCCAGCGTTAAAAATTTTCTATAATACGTCATTTCGTCTGCTTTATTGCCTTTTTCTTCACTCAATTCCCCCAGCCGATATGCCGCGTACGATGCCTCGTTACAATCCTTGTAATTTTCTAAAACTGCTTTATACGACTCTTCTGCCAGCGGATTTATTATTTCTTTCGGAACCTCATTTAATTCACCAAGTTTTTCATAGCACCACCCGACTGCCGCCTGCGCCCCGCAGGCGTTTTCAAAACCGGGATAGTTATCTACTACTTTCTGGAAATACTTTAATGCGCCGTCCCAGTTTTCCTGAAATTGCCGGCAGCCCGCTGCATAATAATACGCCTTACCCAAAATCTCCGAGGTGTTGTTATCTGCCGCAGAATTGACTGCCTTGGCCGCATTCGAAAGATAAATATCAATTATCTGCTGCCAGATTCTTTCCGCACCGGCAAAGAAATCTCTCGCTTGCAGAGGTTTGTCCTCCTTTTTTAATTCTACAGCCCTCAGGTAATACTTTTCCGCAAGCTGGTCAAGGCAGAAAGTCGCGTATGGATTCTGATTAAAATCGGCTGCAAATTTGTCTAATAATTTTTCCGCCGTATTCATATCCCCGCCATCGAACTTTCCCTCTATTTCTACCCTTCGGATATCCAGGACCGCGTTACCAGCTTTAATAGTTCCGGGGTATTCCTTAATCACTCTCTCATACGTCTGGCTTGCCAAATCAAACTGGTTCGAATCCTCATATCCCCGTGCAATCCTGTAAATCTCAACCGCTGCCTTCTCGTCGTTCGCATCTCGTATCTCGGATTTCGTGTCTTGCTGGACGCTTCCTTCTGAACGCTGTCTGCTTAACGCTGCCTGTGCTTTGCTCGCGTATAGGGTGTTCGCATAATTTTGCGTGATTTGCTGATAGAGCCGGTTTGCGTCTTCAACCCGGCCGATGTCCTGATACCTCACCGCCAGCCAGTATAACGTCTTCGGCAAATCAGGGTGACTTGCAAAATCGGATGACATTTTATTGATTGCTTTATCGGCATTGTTAAAATCCTTTGATTCAATAAGCGATACTATATCCGCTCTCGGAATTCCCATTTTTGCTTTTTTAGCATAAGGATTGTTCGGAAACTGGTCTATCAGCCGCTGGTAATTGCGTTTGGCATCTTCGGCCCTGCCTACTCTCTCATATCTTTCCGTGAGCCAGTAAAGTATTCCAGGCAAATCAGGACTTTTGGCAAAATCTGTGACTAATTTATCAAGAGCTTCACGGGCTTCGGCATAGTTGCCCTGTACTACAAGAGACGTAACATTTGCTCTTGAAAGCCATAATTTTGCCTTGTTTGCAAATGGGCTATTAGGGTAATTTTCTATTATTCGCTGATAGTTTTGTTTTGCCTCATCAAATTTATCCACTCTTATGTATCTTTCCGCTAACCAGAAAAGCGCCTCCGGCAAATCAGAATTATCTTTATAGTCAACTGCCAGCTTTTCTATTTGCTCATTGGCGGAATTATAATCCTGCGCCGAAATGGATAGCATTATATCCATCCTTGCAGTATAAAACTTCGCCTTATTAGCCCATGGACTTTCGGGAAAATCACGGATGATTTTCTGACAAATCTGTTTTGCGTCCTCGAACCTGTCGAATCGCTGGTATCTTTCCGCAATCCAGTAAAGCATCTCCGGCAGCTTTTCCTGCCCGGCGTATTCGATTGTCATTTTATCCGTCGCTACCTTTGCTTCACTGTATTTCCCCGCCTCTATAAGCTGACAGATGTGTTCTTTTACCTGATAAAGCTCACTGACTTCATCAGCCGGACAAACAGGGACAATTATTGAAAATAACAAGATACCTGAAACCAAACATAGCACGGATTTCCCAGCCATAACCCGGCCTCCTTTCTCCTTCAGCGATTCTCCTGTTGCTCTGTCTCTCAACGGTGCGGTTAATATTTCATTTTTACTCTTTCTAAAAAAAGAGCCAAATAATCGACAATTGAAATTACTATATCCCTCTTTAATTGTCAATCTCTATTTTCGCACTTTTCCGCTTTTTTAGAGAGAGAGAGAGAGAGAGAGAGAGAGTATGCAAGTCCTTATATTGCAATAACTTGAGACAATCTCCCGCCTGCGAAAAAAATTTGAAAAATTTTCCTAAAAATCCAGTTTTTCGCCGTGATTTTCGCTTTTTGTCCACTCACTCGGACGGTCACTGTCGGTAGCGGACTCGATATTTATTGGCGAACCGTTTGTATTATTTTACGGCTGCTGCTGTCCTTCGGTGTTGGTATTAGTGTTAGCCGGCTGTATCGGTTCTCTCGTGCGCCTTTGAGGACGTCCGGCTTGACCCTGTTCGCCGGCGCCCGCACCACCCAGGCGAGGCGGTCTTCTCTCGCGTCGCTCGGTCTTTGCCTCATCTTCGAGTTTGGTTATAAGTTTTGCCAAACGTTCCTGTCTGCGTTTCAAAATCAAATCTATCGCCTCGACGGTTTTCTGCGAACCTTCCGTATCGGTCATTTTCCGCAGAAATTTCAGCTCGGCGACGACCACGTCATCCATCGCCTTTGCCAGGTCTGCTTTTTTATCAAGTTTGCCGAGCCACTTGCTTTCCTCTCCCCGTGCCTCGATGTCTATCCGGTTGATTTCCTGCTTATAGTCATTGAAATCGTTTATATCCGGGCCCGGGGCATTGGTATCCGCGGTTTTTTCCGCCACGAGTGGTTTAGGATTTACCTTTGCGGCGTTCATATCTTTTGCTTTGGAAGGACTCTTTGGGGCTGCTTTTGGCGCCGTTTCTTCTTTTTCCTCGCTGCCCGTGGTTTTCAAATTCGGCTCAGCTATGCGTTTCTGGGCTTCACTTCCCATCAGCTCCTGTTGTATCTCCATAGTTGTAACCGCTTCGCCGAGCGTCTCGCCCAACGCCGGCGGGCATAAAGCCAGCCATAGCGCTACTGTGCATATCGATAAAACAGAATATTTTACAAATTTGCCGACTGTCATTTTACTGCCTTTCATAGTTCATCACCTTTCAATTGCAGCTTATACTTCTTCAGCACTTGTAAGACCTATCTGTTGCATAATTCTATCAAATTCTTCGAGCGAATGAAACTCTATTACGATTTTACCACATTTACCCTTCTTCCGTGTCTCGATTGAAACGTTTGTGCCTAATTCCTTACTCAGCCGGCTTTCGAGGTCTAGGATGTGAGCGGACCTGATTCTTGCGGATTTGGTCTGATTTTCATCTGCTGATATATGCATTCGCACTAAACGCTCAATTTCACGGACGCTCAATCGGCCTACCATTGCACGATTTGCCAGCTTTCTGCGAAGCTCATCTGTCGGCAAGGCCAGAATCGCACGAGCATGGCCCATTGTAAGCTGATTATCAATTAACATTTGTTTGATTTCTGTCGGTAAGTCCAGTAATCGCAAGTAGTTAGCAATAACTGAGCGGTCCTCTCCTAAGCGGTCCGCCGCCTCTGATTGCGTTAACGAAAGCGTGTTTATGTATTTTTGATATGCGTTTGCCCTCTCGATTGGATTAAGGTCTGTTCTGTGGATATTTTCCACTAACGCAAGTTCCAGCATTTTATCATCGCTGACTTCCCGAACAATAGCGGGCACGGTTTCGATACCGGCAATTTTAGCTGCCCGCCAGCGCCTTTCGCCTGCTATGAGCTGATAACCTGCTTGTAGTAGGCTTGCCTGCCCAGAGCCAGGTCGAGTGGAGATCGTCGAAGGGGTTGAACCCGCCCTGATATGCCTGACGATAATCGGCTGAATTACACCATTGGCCTTTATTGACTTTGCCAACTCCGCAAGTTCTTGTTCGTTCCAAATCAAACGAACTTGATAAGGATTCGGCTGGATATCATCGACTTTTATATCTTTAAGTGAACTACCTAAACCCTTATCCGGCAAGACGTTAGAGCCAATTTCTGTTATAGGAATCGGTAATGGTATCTCGCCTGGATTTGTTATTATAGGACTTAACAGCGATGCCAGCCCCCTGCCCAAGTGTTTTGGTTTTTCCAATTTCTCGGTCATCTTAAAGCTCCTGCCTACATAATTTATTATTTTTTACTTATGATTTTATTTCATCCCTACGCACTAAAAATACCAAAATCATAAATGCCTTTTAAGTATGTCGGAGTTTTTAATGAAAATTCTATAGTGTCCGCAAGCGAAAAATCCGAATTTTATGAAAAAATGTTTCACGTGAAACACGGGTGCAATCGTCCATTCGCATACCTCAGCGGCCGGGCTACTTCCTGTAAAGAACTCAATGCAGCTTGAACCGTTTATTAAATCCTCGCGCCCCAGACGCAAAACGTACCAACTGCCATTAAAAAATGCGAGTGTAGGTAACAGAGACAGGTTGCGTTGAACCTCCGCTCGCCGGGACGGCTGCGATGCTCGCGTTAGGTTATCAGAATATAAGGGCATCAGGGTGCAGGTTATCAGGATAATTGGTTACAAGATCGTCCGCCAAATTTCTTCCTGGTTTCCTTCCTGGCGTGCCGGGGCTGTTTTCCAGATTACCGGGCATCCTTAAACGAGTGTCGTAACTTATAGCCGATACCCGCAGCCATACACTAATCTGAATCGCACATTGGACCTGAATTTGGTTAAGGCCATTGGTATGAAATCTGTTTTGGATTTATATTTTGACGTTTAGTGTTTCCGAAGATGCAACTCGGTCAATATTCAGCAATGAAAATATGAAACAGGTCTTATCGCTTGGCTCATCAAAATATTCTCCGCTAAATTTTACATGTTTCACGTGAAACATTTCCGGCGTGCCTGGATTAAAACTATGGGCATTGTTAGGTTGATTTATACCAATTACGAAAAAAACACATATACGTCCTATAATAGTCGCTTCGGCGATACTGGGACTAATGGCGGGGGGTTAATTTCCTTTTGCCGCGTTAATTGCTTCGGGAAGTGTGATTTTGCCTTCATAGATAGCCCGGCCGACAATTGCGCCCGCGGCGCCAATTAAGTCAAGCTTTTTAATATCTTCGACCGTCGTAACACCGCCCGAGGCAATGACAGGCACAGTTACGGCATCGATGATAGTTTGCGTTCTCTCAATGTTCGGTCCTGCCAGCATACCGTCTTTGGTAACATCGGTATAGATTATCGCGGCAATCGGCAGACCTGATGCCTCACTGGCAAGCTCTAACAGGGACTTTGGGTGTTCGTCGAACCATCCGCCGGTAACAACGTGCGAACCTTTGGCGTCGAGGCCTAAGGCGATTCGGGCGGGAAACTGCATAGTTACATCACTGAACCATTCGAAATCGTTTACTGCCTGGGTGCCGATTATCACGCGCTCAACACCGAGGTCGAGCAGTGTTTTTATGTCCTGCTCGGAACGCAGGCCGCCCCCGACCTCGATTTTCAATTTACCGAGGGCTGCTATTGCTTTTATCGTCGATGTATTGACGGGCCTGCCGACTTTTGCGCCGTCGAGGTCAACTATGTGAACCCAGGCGGCGCCCTGTTTGATAAATTCCTGGGCCTGTTTAACGGGATTTTCTTCGTAGTTTATCTGGCGGTGATAGTCCCCTTGAATGAGGCGGACGCATTTACCGCCGCGAAGGTCAATAGCAGGAATGATTACCATTTTTCGCCCTTCAAAACATTAAAATATAAGTCAAACGAAATTTTAGATGTATCGGCGCTGCGATGCAAGATATTTCAGGTGAGGCGTTGGGGAAACGGCAGGATTATTAAACCGCAGTCAGGCAAAATTATCAATTACCGGTCGCCGGTTCCTGTGTAACTTTTTTAATGTTATTGGCTTTGGGGAAAGTGAAGGCGGATTTTTCATTGAGCAGGGCAAGGCCGAAATCGAGCATTGTGTCATTGCCTAATTTGGCGGCCTTCGGGGGATTTAAGAAAAGGTTCGCGATTGCGCCTTTGAGGCCGGCCAGAAAACACTGCGGTTTTTCAGCGGCGTTAATCGACGCCAGTTTAATTCCCATTCTCGGCTTGCCGGCGGTCCTTTTGAAAACGAAGGCGTCAACGCGGGCAATCAGCTCGCCGGTTCTGTTTTCGTATTTATATTGCCCGTTTTCGGGCGAGACATTGTAAAGGCCGAGCGTTACGGGGCTTTTGTGACCTCTGGCGTTGAAATGCAGGTCCACCTCGTCAACAATCTGTGAGGAGACGGAAATTGTCCCCTTGACCTCAATTTGCCCAAAACCGGGACCTTCGAACTTAATGTAATCAATCAGATTATCCAGTGTCCCGCCTTTTTTTGCGCCGTTGGCGTGTAGCGCAATCACCTCGACCGGGTCAAAAACGTATTTGTGAAAACCCCTCCCCGTCATTTCAAATTCGCAGCTCGCATAAAATGATTTTGCGGAGACCTTTCTTTCGTAGGATACTGTTTTTACCTGCTGGTCGTTATTTGGGCTTATATCGACATTGACGTCCGTCAGGGATACCAGCGGAACGAAATACATAAAAGAAGCGAAAGTGTTTTTTGGGGCCGCCTTTTCGTTGTAGCTGAGCGCAACGGTCGGCCCGTTGCTGTCGTTGGCCTCCGGTGGTGAATTATTTTTATCGATATCGGAGCTTACGCAGACACCCGTCATTAAAAACAGGGCACAAACAGCGCTTGTATATATTTTTTGATTCATAAAGCACAATTTCACAGCTTTCTCCTGATAATCAGGGCATATCAGCCGCTTTAAAAATAAATCCCTTGACCTGAATAATCAATTGTAAATAATAAATAATTAATGACGCCGGAGAGGTGTCGGAGCGGCTGATCGAGCTGGTTTCGAAAACCAGTGTGCTCTTTATTGAGTACCGTGGGTTCGAATCCCACCCTCTCCGTTGGCCTTTGGCCAACAGAGCATTTGAGCAGGCGAACAGTTGGACAGCAGAGAAGATGTAATTGCTCAAATGCGGTCTCCTGCTCAACTGTTCTAATTTCAAAAATAGGCAAAACAGAGCAGTTGAGCAGTGGAGCCCCGGCCAAAAGCATACCGGGGCAGGCAGGTGAAAATGCGAAACTGCGGTCAACTGCTCTACTGCTCAAATCTTAATTATTGATGATTGATTGTTCGTAGCAGGCGGGATGAGAACCCGCCTGACGCGAAACGTCAGTAAGCGGGTTTGACACCGGCCTTGCCGGGGCCGAGAAGCATAATCGTGGCGGGTTCGGGGACTGTCTCGTTACTTTACTGTGATGTTTCCGATATTTCCCAAAACACCAAAAACGCGCAATAGCCAGAGGATGACAACAATCACCACAACGACATTGATAATCTTCTTTATCTTGCCGTCCATCGGGATATAAGTATTGACTAACCACAGAAGCACACCAACTA
>Ga0187886_1004072_pt1 | contig 10663 bp, 11 predicted proteins | sample June2016WEW_20_1_FD_133001 | JGI IMG/M metagenome (GOLD analysis project Ga0187886, IMG submission 133001) | Peatland microbial communities from SPRUCE experiment site at the Marcell Experimental Forest, Minnesota, USA - June2016WEW_20_150 | ecosystem: Environmental > Terrestrial > Soil >...
CTGCAGTAATCTCTGCGTTCGAATTTGCCACCGGCCTCGACGAGTGTAGCGATATATTCCTCGCCCGGCTCGATAGCTCTGCCTGCTCCTGCACATGTGCCTAACGGTTTGTGTATTTCCCAGTCTGCCATTTATTTCTTCCAAAAATATTTTTTATACAGTGTTAATCCGTGTAAATCCGTGTCTAAATAGTCCGTGTTAGTCCGTGTCATTAAAATTCAGCCATTGTTTTATTTTTTCAGCGGTTTTTTCTCCGATACCTTTAACTTTTTCAAGGTCGCCGCTGTTTTTGAAAGCTTTTTCCTTATCTTGTCGGTATTCTGCTATTGCCTCTGCTTTTGCAGGTCCCAGACTCGGCAGTTCCGCAAGCTCATAAACAGATGCCGTATTTGGATTTAGTTTGCTGTCTAATTGTGCGAAAGTCGTTTGGCCGCGATGCCGTAAAACACCAAAAGCAAAACAAAGATTTAAAATCAGACCTGCAAGAAATACCACCGCCAAAGCCCCGCCATCCCGTCGTTTTTCTTTATTAATATCCATATTAATTTAAGCTGACAGCTGTCAGGCTTTCTGTAATATTCGCTGCTGCAGCTTTTCAAGCGTCGCAAACGCTTTTTTGGGTTTAAGGTCGTCGGTCAAAAGCCCAGCCCCTGCGATTGTCTTATCGCCGTTATCGGCAAGAGTCGCGAATGTTACGGTATTTACGAACGGCTTGCTGAACGCGATTTTGCAGAATTCATCAATCCATTTTGCCTGTATCGTCTGGTCCCACGGTTTATGCCAGACGCCGCCCGAAACCGAATCCTGTTCATTAGCGCCGCTTCCGTCCGGCACCGCCACAGACGTTATATGCACCGGTTTTGGAATCTGCATAAATCGGTCGAGCATCGCTGATATCTGCATCATATCGCGAACATGCATATCCGTCTGGTCTTTGCCGAAAACAAATTGCACGCCGATTGCGTCATAATTCATTCCCGCCTGAGTTACCATATCTAAATAAACCAGCGGCGGTATTGTTTCCGGGTCATAAGCGTAATACTCGCCCCACGGGCAGGCAATATCTATCATTTTGATAGTTCTGCTGTCGGCCTCTCTTGCTGCCAGACACGCTGTGCGGGTAATTTCAAGAATACGGTCGAAACTGAATCTGAAATGATTATACGCATTTACGCCGCTTATAACCTCCCAGATATGAACATATTTCGCGTATCTGCTTACAATCTTTGAAACATAGTCATAGCTTGCCTCGCGAATTGTTTCAAAGTCATAATCCCCTTTCAGCAGCCATTCCGGCACAGTGTCAGGACTAAAATTCAGCAGCGGCCCGGCGTTGATAAGCAGTCTTTTTTTTCCAAGGATCTCCATACAATGGTCAAGTTCCACAAAATCATATTCGCCTTTTGTCGGTTCAACTTTCGCCCAGTTAATCGGCAAAGCTACATGCGCAAATAATTCCAATGCCTCTTCGAGATAACCTTTTTCGTCAATTCGCGATGGGTCGATTCGGCACCCAAGACTCGAACGCGCAAAACCTCTATTTTGCAGCCTCGCCGCGAAAAACATCTCCGCATGTCTGCCGGCAAGCTGCTCTGCGAACAGCAGTGTCTTCAATAGGCATTTATCCGCTATCATCGACGCCTTGGCGGGACTGTTGATATTCTCAAGCATTTCTATATAAAGACTCTGAACTTCCTGGGCCTCATAATCCAAATGACCTGTCTGCTCGAAAATCGCCCAGTCCTCTCGCTTGGTAATAATCTCCATCATTTTGCCGCGTGCCAGTTCGACATTCAATATATATGGCTGCTCACGTTCCGGCAGTCGCGTCGTGTAAAGCATTACCTTGCCGAATTTATCGACCGGCCAAAGAAGATTCAACCCTGCCGGCTCGCCCGCTCTTGTTTTGCAGTCAATTATTCCATTCTTAAAGGATATATATTTCGAGCCGCGGAACGGTATCTTGTCGGAGCTGAATAATGTAACGCCGACTAAATCGAAATTTTTGACTGTTTTGCCGTCTTTAAATACCTGAAATTGCACGTTTTGACCTTAAAATAAATAATTATGCTGAAAATCCAGTAAAGGTGGGATTATAACAATTAAGGTAATAATTGCAATAAATCTTTCCGGTGACTATTGTTGTGTTTATGAAGTGCTGTTGCCTGATGCCGTCTATTCCGATTAATTCAATGCCGCCCCTGTCAGAAGCTGGAAATCGAAAGGTGTGCCTGGGAATGATGATTCCATATTGCGGCCAACCTCGCGGGCGAGCATCGAAATTTGACTCAATATTACTTCTATAAAATCCATACTGGCTGACGCCTTTTCAGGAGTGTAGCCGGGCAGAATCATTATGACGTAACCATTATTATCTTCGTCGATTGAAAGCGCCGAGGCGGCAACAAGATAATCGCCGATATACGCCATTGTCGGCTCATCGCCGTCATCAATCCTCTGGCAGAGACTATCCAGCAGTTCTTGATTTGAAAAAACCTGGGCGACAACCTTTGGTCTGCTTGTTATGCAATGGCCTTCTTTTGAAACAATCGCGAAAGTAATATCTGTATTCTCGAAACTTTCGAAAACGAGTTGTGCCGTTTGATTAAGAACGCCCCTGCGATTCGATATAACGCTGATATTATCCATTATATGCCTCTCTTTAAACTGATAAGATAATTTCGACAAACATAGAGGGGTGTTTAATCAAAATTATGCAAATCGGCCTAAAATGAGTCCGGCTGCGGCGGATAAAGATTATCGGACGCTGGGCTATCGGCTATTTTTGCTGCGGGGCCCATTTGGCCTGCCAGGCAGGATACATATTGAGCACCTTTTGCGGCTCGTAAGTATAATACCTATAGCCGCTGCGTCTTTCTCTGTCCACTTCGGCCAAGGAATAAAGAGGCGTGCCTCGTCTGTCGGCAAACAATGGCTTATGCGTTTTGAGTTCATAAAAACGCGCCCATATCGGCGGAGCATTTGTGTCCTGGACTGCTATTCTGTCTATTTTTGAAACCCTCAGCGGATATTTCATTTCCGGCGCTGCGATTTCCTTAACCTTGATTCCTTTTAATTTCGATTCCTCGAACCATTTTACGGCGGCCTGGACAGAATTGATAATTTCTTTGCTCGGCTTGTCTATGCTCATTAAAAAAAGTGCGACATTCGCACCCTCATCGTTGCAGATGCTCGGCAATTCGTATGCCCTGCCGGTTATGGGCTGCAAATTTTTCGCATCGTGCTGCTGGCACCAGCCTATCAATATTCCATTTTCTTTTATCTGGCACTTGAGTATGCAGGCCAGTCCTTTATCGAAGGCAATATTAATTTTTTCGCGTCGCTTCTTATCTACAAAAGAATAATAAGACTTATTATCTTTTATATCTTTGAGCATTTCCATTACGCCCGTCATAGCATCGTCGTTGAACGTAATTTCTTTGCTGTAGTTGGTTTCCAAAGGATAAAACTGCGGCCACCCGCCGTTGGCATATTGCGCCGAAAGCGTGAAATCTATTCCCTTCAGGGCGGCTTCTTCGTATTTTTTGTCTTTGATTATTTCATAGGCCTTTGCCAGATATTTTATGTGCGAATACGTCGTGCAGTTATCGAATGTCGTATGATGCAGGCCCTTTGCCCCGGCGATTTTGGCTTTTTCTTCTTTGGTTAATATCGCGCGCATATCGTAATTCTTCGGCCAGCCGCCGTTGTTTCGCTGGTAGAGAACAATATTGTCGGCGATTTCTTTTATCTGCGTCAGATTGTAGCGCGGCTTGTTCGGCTCAGGATTAATTATATTGGTCGCCTCAAAAATATCATACCAATGGTGGCTGCTGTCGTAAAAATCGTTTGTATCTATCGCGATTTCCCCGGCAGGAGTTTTATCCTTTGCAAAGCAAATCCCGCAGAAAAATAACATTAACATTGCCAACACAGTTGCTTTTTTAATCATCGAAAAATCCTTTCTATTACTTTTTCAGAACATTCAAATCCGGCGCCCATTTTTTCTGCCAGGCGGGATACTCATCCAAAGCCTTCTGCGGGTCGTTAACATACCAGCCATAAGCCCTGCGTTCTCTGTCCACCTCAGCCATAGAATAAAGTCTTTCGCTTTGCCTGTTGCTGAACAGAGGCTTGTGCGTCCCGAGTTCATAAAACCGAGCCCATATCGGCGGAGCGTTTTTGTCTTCGACTACTTTTTTGTCTGTTTTTAAAAGTCTCAATGGAGTTTGGAACGGCGGAGTATTAAATTCCTCGACCCTGATTCCTTTAATTTTAGAATCGTCAAACCATTTTATCGCCGTCTGCACTGAATTTATTACTTCCTTGCTTGGTTTGTCGATGCTCATTAAGAAAAGAACTACATTCGCGCCCTCTCTATTGCAAATACTTGGCAGCTCATAAGCCCTGGCCATGACCGGAGCCAGAGTATTCGGGTCGTGCTGCTGACACCAGCCTGTTAATATTCCGTTATCTTTTATCTGACACTTGAGTATGCAGTCCAGTCCTTTGTCGAAAGCGGTTTTGGCTTTTTCTCGTCGGGCTTTATCGACAAAAGAATAATAAGGCTCGTTATCCATTATATCCTTGAGCACTCTCATAACACCCGTCATTGCATCATCGTTGAAAGTAATCTCTCTGCTGTATTTTTTTTCCAGCGGATAATATTGCGGCCACCCGCCGTTGGCGTATTGCGCCGACAGAACAAAATCAATTCCCTTCAGAGCCGCTTCTTTATATTTTTCATCCTTGATAATTTGATAGGCCTTGGCCAGATATTTTATATGTGAATATGTCGCGCCGTTGTCGAATGTCGTATAAGGAATAGGTTTTGCCGCGATAACCTTTTCCTTTTGGTCTTTGGTTAATATCGCCTTAATATCGTAATTCTTCGGCCAGCCCCCGTTGTCTCGCTGGAAAAGAAGAATATTGTCGGCAATTTCTTTTATTTGCGTTTCTGCGTAGCGAGGCTGGTTCGGCTCAGGATTAATTACGTTTTTCGCCTCTTTAATGTCGTACCAGTGATGTTTTGAGTTATAAAAATCATTTGTGTCTATCCCCGTCGAGATACTTTCAGCTACGGCTGACTGGCTCTCTTTTTTCGCCGACTCATCCTTCGCGTAGGAAGCCAGGCAGAAGAATAAAGATAATATTAATACGGCTTGTAAAATTTTCTTCGTATCCATTGTAAAACCCTTTCTATATGTTCATAAAATTAACCGGAACGGTAACTTTAACTCTGAAAATATGAAAAGGCAAAGGAAATAAGTTTGCGCTAAATGGCTGCGAAACGACAAAAACGAGTTAAAAGGCAAATCATATTACAAATTTGATTTACGACAAATCAATTTTGCTGAAGCCAATGCGAGGCGAAAATCGCAAAATCCTTAAAGTCAACTTTTTTATCATGATTCAAGTCCCCGGGCAGTGCAGGAAGATACGGATACGTCTGATTTTCCTCAATACCCCAGATTCCTACAAAGTCCCATCCGGCCGAAGCAAAAGTTGAAAGTGTTTTCATTTGTGCCGTCGTCTTGCCGGTTCCGCCTGCGCTGGTCGTCTGACCGGAAGTCTGTGTATTCCAGAAACTATTGACAGTACTGGCGCCGCTTTGAGATCCCACCAGACCGCCAAGGTCGTAAGAACCGCTGACCGCACCAGTCGAATAGCAATTGCTGATAGTGCTGTAATTTATTCCTACCAGTCCGCCGAGGTACTGAGAACCGCTGACCGCAGAGGCCGAATAGCAATTGGTGATATTGCCCCCGTTACTTCCCACCAGACCGCCCATTTCGGCGCCTCCGGCGACTGAACCTGTCGCATAGCACGTGCTGACAGTGCCCTCGTTGCGTCCCACCAGGCCTCCGATATAATAAGAACTGGCAGCACCGCTGACTGAACCGGTCGAATAGCAATCGCTGATAGTGCCCCAGTTTTCTCCCACGAGGTTGCCGGCAGAAGCAGAACTGGAACCACAGCTGACCGAGCCGGTCGAATAGCAATTGCTGATAGTGCCGCTGCTGTTGAATCCCACCAGACAGCCGGCATAATAACCGATAACCGAACAGTTCTCGATACCGAGATTTTTAACCGAGCCGCCAGTGATAGTGCCGAATAGACCGTGGTCGTAATTATTCGTATTGATGGTGAAATTAACAATCTTATGGCCATTGCCGTCAAATGTTCCTGTAAACGCCAGGCTGCCATCTGCGGCAATGATTGCCACCGAAAAGACCTGTGCGGTCATATTGACATCCGCCGTCAGGATAAAGCATTTGCCGTAGTCGCCTGTAGTGGCGGCTAAAGCCAGTAAATGAGTTTTTGTGGCGATTTTGTATGGGTCAGCCGCTGTCCCGCTGCCACCGCCGTATGCGCCGAAAGCACTGCCTGCCGCAATGGTTATTATGACTGTAAGGAACAGGATAAATGCTGCTCTGGTTTTCATCTTTGGTTTCCTCCAGGTTCTTTTCAGAAAGGACATATGCTATATGTATAGACCTTTAATACTTACCATATTCAGCTTAAAATTACAAGCATTTTCAATTAAATAGGGGCCGCTGGGCTGCTGAAAAATCCCCCTTAGGGGCTCCTTAATTCAACATTAAGAATTCTTTTCGTGGCTACAAATTTGATTTTACGTAGCTAAGCGGGAAATATCTGCCGGGGCAGCTTGTCGTTGTGGCGTGGCCGGGCGTTGAATTATGGCCGTAAATTTTATTGGCCGGTATGTCATATCTCTGTGAAAGGAAGCGCACAAGTTTCATAAGCGATGCCATCTGACTCTTGGACGGCCTTGAATTATCGAAATTGCCGATTAGGCAAATGCCGATGGCGTTTTCGTTGGCCCAGTTTGTATCATCTGTCTTGCAGTGAGCGCCGGTCTTCTGTTCTACCCAGCGGAAAGTGCTGTCAGTTTCGCCGTTGCCGCTGCCTGAGCCGTTGCCGATTACAAAGTCATACCCGATGCCGTCCCAGCCGTTGTTCCTGCGATGATAATCGTCTATCGATGCTACGCTGCCGGTGTCGGTGCCTGAATGATGAATTACGATTGCCTTCCAGCCTTTTTCGCTGCCTGCCTGTGGAATCAGGCCGTAAGAGCCGGACGTATCGACAGCCTTATATGTTTTTTTGTCCTCTATTTTGTATGTGCTTTGGGGAGGTTTGCTGTAATAATGCTGCTGAGGAGCACCATTGCTATAAGGCAAAACATTTCCGGTTATTTGAGGCGTGTAGGAATCTTCTCCTTCGCAGCCGATAAATAGAACCGCTATTGCTGGCACATAAGCCGCGATGATAAACGCTATAATCTTTTTAAGCACTAATATACTCCGTATTTTTTTGTATCCTGTTACATCGGCATAATAAGGCAGGTTCCTATATCTGCCATCCCATTATCTGGTGTGTCTGCTGTTGAGTTTAATCATATGAACAGAATTACCGGTTTTGTTATATTCAACTGTATCCATATAGGACTTCATAAGCAACACCCCTCTGCCGCCAGTTTTATATATATTTTCGCCGCATCGCGGGTCTGCCAGATTATTAGGGTCAAAGCCCTGTCCCTGGTCGGTTACTACAACATCTATTTTTTCGGGCGTTACTTCGTATTCGATTGTAACGGCTTTATCGGCGTTTCGTTTATTGCCGTGTTTAACGGCGTTAACGGTTGCCTCTTCGATTGCCAGGTGTACCGCGAAAATATCATCGTTGGAATAATTGAGGGCTTTCGCCAAGTGCAGAACTTTGGTGCAAACATCTCGAAGTTCCGATATTAATCCCTTAATTACGACTTTTTCATGGGTACAGGTTTTCAAGGTCATTAAGCAATTATCGTCCAAAACGAAGACCGGCATAACTGGCCGGCCGTTTGGTAGAAACAATTATTTCAGGCTCTGCAGCGCTTTTTTGGCATCGTCGTAAATATCGAAAATTTCATTTAATCTGGTAATTTTGAAAATTTCGAAAATACGCGGGCTGATGCCGCAAAGTTTCAGTTTGCCTTTATGTTCATTTATTCGTTTGCTTATTCTGATTAGAAGTCCCAGTACTGCGCTGGACAGGAACTTTACGCTGGCAAAATCAATCACAAGGCTCACAGGTCCGTCTATTAACGGCATTATAGAATCTTCCAGCGACTTGATGTCTTCGTCTTCGAGTATCTTTTCATCTGTGAGGGTTACGACTGTTGCGTTTTGTGCATAATAAATGCTTATTCGAGGTTTTACCTCTTCCATAAGTTTTACTCCTAAAAATTTCCTTAATTTTAGATGTCCAATAGTAGGCAAAATGCATTAAAAAGTCAAAATAAAAGGTTTTTTTATAAAAATTTTGATTTTATTAAAAAAATCTCTTGAAATGCCTGTTAATTTATGGTAAAAGCGATAACTACAATAATTTAAAGAGTTTACGGGTAGTTTCTGTTCTGTTTTAGTGGAAAACGCCTCAATTTCGAGGTTTTTCCTGTATAAAATTAGTAATAATACTTGAACACTTAACCGTAAACTGTAGTACAATAGTAAAGATACCTGATTAATCGCTTTGGGATGTATAGTTTAAGCAAAATAAAAAATAACCCTCTTTTTTGGAGATAAAAAAATGAAGATTAGCAGATCAACAGGTTACGCATTGGTAGCTGTAGGCTACATAGCTCAATTTTATAAAGATGGAGCGGTTCTTGCTTCACGAGTTTCAAAACAGTACAACATACCGCTCGAATACCTGCTCAAAATTCTGCAGCAGCTTGTAAGAGCCAATGTGCTTCGCAGCAAAAGAGGCCCACGAGGCGGCTTCTTCCTGGCAAGGCCGGCTGAAAACATCACACTTCTGGAAATCATCGAAGCCGTTGATGGACCAATGTTCAGCCATCTGCAACTTGCGGAACAGACCAATAATGAGCCATTCAGCCTAAAGATGGAAAAGGTCTGCAGACTGGCTACTGAAAAAGTAAGGGATATCTTCGGCCAAGCTAAACTTTCTGAAGTCCTTTCTGACTAACATCAACTGTTAATATGCATATAAAGGATTTTCAGAAACTGATTGCTGAAAGATACCTCCAGCGAGACAGCGAAAGAGGCACTCCAAAAACTTTTATGTGGTTCATAGAAGAAGTTGGAGAACTTGCTACCGCGCTTGCCGATGAAAAAACTACCCAAAAAGAAAAGGAAGAAGAATTCGCGGATATTATCGCCTGGCTGTGCACCCTTGCGAATATAAACGATGTAGATATCGAACAGGCGTGTATTGACAAATACAGCAAACAACAGCCAAAAGGATTCAAATAGTCGTTAGTATTTAGTCGCTAGTTGTTAGTTGCAGGAACCCCTAAGGGGGATTATTTTATATATTCACCGGTGGATAATTCCGCCGGTTTTTTTTGTTTTTAGCAAGTCAACTCTTCAATAGCCCTGCAAAGTTACATTTTTATTTGTTAATCTGATTTAAGAGTTTATTTGCAAGTTCCGAGTTCAAAGACTTAAGAATATTATATTCAGCCAGAGCGGAATTTTTATCGCCTATCGTCAGGTAAGCAAGGCCAAGATTACAGTGTGCACTGGCATAATCCGGCTTGATTTTTATGGCCTGCCTATAGGCTTCTATCTCATCCTGCCATCGGCTAAGACGGCTGTAAGTAGCACCAAGATTATAGTATGCATCTGCTAAATCCGGCTCTATTTTTACGGCTTGCTCAAAGGCGTCTATCGCTTCATTGTAACGGCCAAGGCTGCCGTAAGCAACGCCGAGATTACTATGGGCCTGGGCGTAATTCGGATCGATTCTTATCGCCTGCTTATAGGCATCCATAGCCTGGGGCCAGCGACCAAGATTACTGTAAGCATTGCCAAGATTATAGTATGCTATTTCATAATCCGGTTTGATTTTTATAGCCTGCCTGAAGTCATCCAGAGCCTCGGCGTAACGGCCAATATCGTTGTAAGTAAGACCAATATTATTGTAAGCAATATAATTGTTTTGCGTTACCGCCAGTGCGTGCGAAAAAAGTGTAAAACTATTTTTCCAATAGCTTGTCTGCCGATGGGCACATATCCCAAGAGCTGTTAACAAAATCACCATCGATAAGCCGAGAACGATTTTCCGATAAATCCATTTAGAAAGAAGCGCCGTCAAGCCCCATACAAGCATTATGAATAAACCTATATATGGGATATAAGTATAACGGTCGGCATAGGCCGACATAGTATACCGGACAAGTCCTATGACCGGCATAAGTGTTCCAAGAAACCAAAACCAACCGACAGGCAAGTACCTGCGGCTGCGGCCAAGACGAACCACGAAAAAAGTTATGCCAAGCAGCAGTAAAGCACAGACCGCAGCCTGCCAGAATAGAATTCGGGCGGCATCAAAGGGATAAAATACCGCAAGATTGCACGGCCAGAACATTTTATCCATATATTGCGCGTATGATAAGAAGACGTTGGCGATGCGAAATTTTAAAGAAGGAATCGCGACAAATGACACAAACGACCTTCCGCTTTGCTGGACAATAAAGGCGATGACACTTGAAGCAATCGAAAGAACAATGAAAGGAATTTTTTCCAAAACCAAACGATAGAGTGCCGGCCATTGGAAATGTTTGATACGGTCAAGAGGCCAATAGTCGAGCAGAAGAAATATGAAAGGCAAAGTAACGAGCATAGGCTTTGCC
>Ga0187886_1004073_pt1 | contig 10663 bp, 10 predicted proteins | sample June2016WEW_20_1_FD_133001 | JGI IMG/M metagenome (GOLD analysis project Ga0187886, IMG submission 133001) | Peatland microbial communities from SPRUCE experiment site at the Marcell Experimental Forest, Minnesota, USA - June2016WEW_20_150 | ecosystem: Environmental > Terrestrial > Soil >...
GAGAACTCAATCTTACGCTTATTGATTTTGATAGCCCAACCAGCAATACCTTTCAGGTTACTGACGAGTTTTACTATTTTAATGGTCGGTATGGCAACCGTGAGGACATAGTTTTTCTCATAAATGGGATACCTGTTGCGCTTATCGAATGTAAGAGCGCGACACAGGATGAGGCGATTGCCATAGGTATTGACCAGGTGAGGCGATACCATAATGAGACCCCCGAAATGATGATACCCGAACAGATGTTTACCGTCACAGAATCACTTGGGTTTTCTTACGGGGTGACGTGGAATTTAAGCCGAAGAAGTATTTTTAACTGGAAGCAGGAAGAAGTCGGCAAACTTGAAGATAAGATAAAGGCCTTTTTCCCAAGAGAACGCATTTTGAAATATATCAAGGACTATATCATATTCTCTGAAAAGGACGAGGAGCTAAACAAGTATATTCTCTGCCAACATCAGACCAAAGCAGTGGAGTTAGTCGTTGAAAGAGCGCATCATCCTACCAAGCACAGGGGCTTGGTCTGGCACACACAGGGAAGCGGCAAGACCTTTACGATGATGAAGGTTGCGGAGCTTCTTTTTACTGCGCCGCAATCAGAAAAGCCCACGATTCTAATGCTCATTGACAGGAACGAATTACAAGACCAGTTGATGCGCAATCTTGAAGCGGTGGGCATAAAGACAGCAGAACCAGCCGAAAGCATAGCAGGTCTTAACAAACTATTGAGAGAGGATTACCGGGGCATAATCGTTACGATGATACACAAGTTTCAGGATATGCCCGCAAATATCAATACCCGCAAGAATATCTACGTTCTGGTAGATGAGGCGCACAGAACCACTTCGGGAGACCTGGGTAATTATCTTATAGCTGCGATACCCAACGCGACCTTCATCGGGTTTACCGGCACACCTATTGATAAGACCGCTTATGGCAAAGGAACTTTCAAAACCTTTGGCATAGATGACGAAAAGGGGTATCTGCACAAATACTCGATTGCCGACTCTATCAAAGACGGAACAACACTGCCGTTATTCTATGCCTTAGCTCCTAACGAGTTACTTGTCCCCAAAGAAATCCTTGAGAAGGAATTTCTAACTTTGGCAGAAGCGCAGGGTATCAGCGACATTGAAGAACTCAACAAGATTCTTGAGAGGGCAATCAATACACGGAATTTTCTCAAAGGTGAAAAACGCGTCGATAAGGTTGCCAAGTTTGTCGCAGACCACTACCGCGAGACCGTAGAGCCATTAGGGTATAAGGCGTTTTTGGTGGGAGTTGATAGAGAGGCGTGCGCTTTCTATAAGAAGGCATTAGATAAATACCTGCCACCGGAATACTCTGCGGTGGTCTATACAGGCAATTACAACGACCCGGCTCACCTTAAGCAATTTCACCTTACCGAAGAAAAGGAAAAAGACATCAGGAAGGCGTTTGTTAAGCTGGAGACCCAGCCAAAGATTCTGATTGTCACCGAAAAATTGCTAACGGGATATGATGCTCCGGTTCTCTATGCGATGTATTTGGACAAACCTATGCGAGACCACACGCTTCTTCAGGCAATCGCAAGGGTAAACAGGCCCTATGAGAACGAAGAAAAGAATATGAAGAAGCCGCACGGGTTTGTCTTGGACTTTATAGGTATCTTTGACAAGCTGACGAAAGCGTTGGCGTTTGACTCCAAAGAAGTCAGTGCCGTAATTAAGAGCATAGACCTGCTCAAGAAGCAGTTTAAGACAAGAATGGAAAAGGACGCTCCGAAGTATCTGAAACTTGTTAAACGTCCCATTACCGACAAAGAAACGGATAAGCTGATTGAGCATTTCAAGGATAAATCCAAGCGGAAAGAGTTCTTCAAAATCTATAAGGAGCTTGAATCGCTCTATGAGATTATATCGCCGGATGTTTTTCTGAGACCATACCTTGATGATTATAGGTTTTTGTCTGAGATATATGCTATCGTCAGAAATGCCTTTGCCAAAAGAATCAATGTTGACAGAGAGTTTTTGCGAAAGACCAATCAGTTGGTGAGGGACACTATTGACATTGACAAAGTGCAGGGTGGTTTTGATATTTTTGAGATTGACGGGACAGCACTTAAAAAAATTCAGGATAAAAGTAAACAGGGCAACGTTAAGGTAATCAATCTCATAAAAAGCATTGAGAAATATGTGCAGGAAAATTCCGGCGACCTTTCGCTGATACCGCTTGCCGTCAGGGCGCAGGAAATTGAGGAGCGTTACGAGGACAGACAGGAGGAAACACAAAAAGTATTAGATGAGTTGTCTGCTCTGTTAGAAAGTGAACTCAAGCGAAAGAAAGAACAGCAGGCAAAGGGATTCGACGGGTTAGCGTCCTTTATCAATACCGTATTGGTTGACAGGAAGATAAAAGATACGGACGGAACGACCAGGAAGGTTAGGGCTGCTTTCGACGAGTATCCTAACTGGCAGAGCAGCGGGCAACAGGAGAGAGAGTTAAGAAGTGCCCTCTATGGGGTTTTGGGCAAGGACGAAGATGATATGGACAGGGTGGCAGAGGTAATCGACTATTTGTTTAATCTGTTGGAGAAGGCGCGTAACATCGGCTGATTATGAAAAATTGGAAGAACAAACAGGATTTCAAAAGCAGGGTTTACCACTTTGCCAGAGAGATAGATGTTGCGGTGAAATCTCTGGCACTGCGTCCTATGCGTAAAAAGTGGGCGTCCTGCTCAACGAGCGGCAACTTGAATTTCAATGAAGAACTGCTTGGTTTGGATAAGAAAATCGGTGACTATGTAATTATCCACGAGTTGCTTCATTTCCGCGTCCCTAATCACGGCAAGCTTTGGAAAAGCTTAATGACGGTTTATCTGCGAGATTATGAAAAGATTGAAAGAAAATTAAAGATATTAGGTCAAAGCTCTTCGTCAAAGGCATTTTGAGGGGAATTATAATTTTATGGAAACTTTTTAATAGAGATAACACGTGGCTGTTAATCACTTAGAACAACTTGTTGCGGAATGGTATGAATACAACGGATATTTTGTCAAAAAAAATGTCTTGGTGGGTAAACGCCAAAAAGGCGGTTATGAGTGTGAACTTGATATTGTTGCTTTTAATCCCAAAACAAAGAAGCTGGTGCAAATAGAACCTTCTCTTGATGCTCATTCGTGGGAAAAACGAGAAGCAAGATTTGAAAAGAAGTTTAAGGCGGGGAAAAAATATATACCGGACTTGTTCAAGGGTGTGGATTTGCCAACAGAGATTGAACAGATAGCGCTTTTGGTTTTTGCAAGCAAAATAAATAAAAAGGAAATTGCTGGTGGCAGGATTATGTTAGTTGATGAGCTACTTAAACAAATTGTCGCAAGCTTATCAGGAAAGCGAATTGAAAAAGAAGCTGTTCCAGAACAATACTCATTACTAAGAATGATACAGTTCATTACACACTTCAAGGGCAAAATCTGGGGAGAAACAAAATGAGCCGTAATTACGCACCCAAAGCATTTTTACGACAGACACCAAACCGCATACTCAAAGATTATTTTCACCGCAAAAACCTGCTTACGGATATTGGTTTTGACACGCTTGGCGAAACAGAGATAGACACTATCTATGCAGCGATGGAAAATTTGCCAGACAAAGAGCGGAATGGCGTAGAGGCGGATTTTCGGCAAATCAATGAAATGTCCTGCGAAGCCGGAGTCAGGGTGCTAATCGAAGAAGCTGAATCAGTTTTTCACAAGTTGAACGTGTCCGCAAATTTGGCGGGAATGAAAAACCACTACGAAAGAGCTTTCTGGATATTTCTTAATCACCCGGAAGTATTTTTGATTGCCTGTGATTTGGCTTATATGGACGCTCTTGGCTCGTGGAGAAGCCATAAGGTGGGGATGGGAATAGCTCCTGCCGTAACAGAACAGGACAAAGGTAAACTGGCCGATGGGGTGAGCGAATTTTATAAGAAGCAGGGACGAGGGAAACATTGTCACGTTGACAACTATCTGAGACAGCAGCCGGAAAGACACTGCTATTTTGTATATCCCGAAGATTTTGCCACTACCGAAATTGGTTATGACGATAAGGGCGAGTTTTATCACAGGTTAAGGAAACCTGCCTTTGAAGTGATTTTTGTTTACCGGCCCGACAGCGGTGTTTTGGAAGTAAGTGCCAAAGGCAAAAAAGAGGAGATAGAGGAACTTCAGGAGATTTTCTGCAAAACCATTTTGGGGCTTGAGGGATTGCCGGATTTGGAGAAACGGCACTTTGATTTATCGAAGTTTAAGAATGAAGCCCTGAAATTTGTTACTGAGCCGGTAGATGGAATTGAGAAGGTTACAATTACGATGTTACGTCTGGATTTACCCGGAATAGGCAGCAAGCGAATAACTCTTGAGGTAGCACCGTCAAAAGAGGGCCAACCCGTATATGCTTTAATTGAAGCGGCATTAAACAAACAAAATAAATCTCTGGAAAATGCGCAAATTACGCGGGCGAAAATACATATTCAGTTTGCTGCAAGGGACGGCAAGAAGGGTAAGACACTGACCTTTGAAATATCGGGTTCTGACCGCTGCACTTTGAAGGATGACCCGCTTGACCAGATTGCCAAAAAATATCTTGAAAAATGGGGCTTTGTAGGTGGATGAATTTTTAGCAAAGCTGGCAGAAAGATTGCAAATCCCTGATGCTGATACTGTGTCAGCCGATGAAATAGAGGACTGGCCACAAGGCAAGCTCAAGGAGTTAGTGACAGCGGGAATACTTACCGAAATTCCACACGCTAAAGGTGTAATTTGTGACCAGTGCGGAGAGAGCCATTACATTGAGCCAGACATAAGAAAATGTCCCGATGGCAAAGCTGTCGGAGTTTATATCTGTCCCGATGTTGGCAGAATCGAAGTTGACCTTAATCGCCTTAAACAGTGGCAAATCGACAAGAAAAAGCTGTGGAAGATGGTTTATGGTTTTGATTCAGAGTGGCAACTGCCCTGGACGGACGATAATGGCGAATATGTAACATTGCAAGAAGCTGTAAACTTGGCAAGCGATGATTCAATTACAGTGAAAAATATGAGCCGATTGTTGAAAGACCCTGAATTTCCCGTGCACCGTATGCACAAAGGACAACGCTGTAAGGTTCATTTAGGCGAATTTAGAAAATGGCTGAAATTTGCTCTGCACGGCCAAGTAACCGATAAAGCTATTGAAAAATACCTCGAAGGGGCTGAAAAGCGTAAAGAACTCGCTCATCAAAAGAAAATAACCCAAAAATCCCGTCGTAAACCGTAATCCTTCCCTTTTTTCTATTCTCATTCTATTCTCATTTTCAAAATTATGTCAAAATTTTTCTGCTTTTGAGATTCTAAGCAGTATGAATTTACTATCGGTTAATTAGTCCCCTCTTGTCATTTCTATTCCCGTTTCAGTCCCACAGTGCACTGTTTAGCTATCTTGAGTCCGCGTGGTTACTAAACAATTCAATTACCGTTTGTTAGGAGATTAAAAAATGACTGATAAGGAAATTACCGAAAAATTACTGACCGCGAAAGCTTTGGGGCAAATGTTGAGCTTGAGTAAGCGGCAAATCTTCCGGCTTAGTAGTTGCGGAAAACTACCTGCCCCGATACGTATTGGCGGGTCTGTCCGCTGGGTAGAAAGCACAATCGCAGCTTGGCTCAAGGCAGGCGCACCGGATAGAAAAACTTTTGAGGCAATGCAGGGGGTGGGTAATGGCTAAGGAAAAAACCGGGGCCTGTCAGCCCACACCCAAAACTAACAGGCCCGTTTCTCAACATCGTTCAAGCTCAGGATACATTACAAGGCAAGTCAAGTCAAGTGAAATCATCACTGAGTTTGTGGGAGTGTTATTGTTGCGACTGGTTGCAGGGCAAGCAGAATCATCGGGCTGGCAGTTACTTGAGGGGCTTTTGCGCAGATTGTATGCGGAGGGTCTGCTATGAGCGACAAGATTAAGAACACCCAGACCGATGAGCGGCTTTTTTCACGCGCGGCTGAAGCTGCTGTTATCGGCTCAATGATTATTGACCCTGCCTGTATTGACAAGGTATCGGCAATTGTCGGGCCGGACAGTTTCGCTTTTCCCGAAAACAAAACCATTTACCAAGCAATTCTTGACCTACGGGAAACCGATAAGGCAATTGACGGTTTTATACTGCGAAACACATTAGAAGAAAACAAGAAGATAAATGAAATCGGCGGCGTCGATTATCTGCAAAAAATTCTCGATTCTGTCCCTTCGTCGGCTAACGCTGAATACTATTCAAACATCGTTAAAGGGAAAGCACAGCGGCGTCGGCTTGTCGAGGCACACGACAAAATGAAACAAATTCTGGATTCGGATGAGCCGGTTGGAGAGTGTGTTTCTGAAATTCAGCAAATTGCCGAGGGTCTTGACGGAGCGATTGAGCCAAGTGATTCAAAGCCGATTATTAAAATGCTTGCTGATGTCGAACCATTACCGATTGACTGGCTTTGGTTCAATCGGATACCGCTGGGAATGTTGACCCTAATTCTTGGCGACCCAGGGCTGGGTAAGAGCTTTCTGACGTTGTTTATGGCGGCGAAGGTAAGCACGGGAGGGGCTTGGCTGGAGGGCGGAACACCTGAGAGCAGTGCGTCAAAAGGTTCGGTCGTCATATTGACCGCCGAAGATGATTTAGCGCACGTAGTTCGGCCCCGGCTTGACGCTCTTGGTGCGGACGTGAGCAAAATTGTCGCACTTGAGGGGGTGAAGATAAAGGACGAGGAAAATCGTGAGCACTGCGAATACTTCAACTTACAGAGAGACCTACCGGCACTACAACAGGCCGTCCGAAGCCAAAGGGATGCAAAGCTGGTCATCATAGACCCATTGAGCGCGTATTTGGGCGGCAGGATAGATTCACATAAAGACGCAGAGGTTCGCAGCGTGTTGAGGCCGCTTGTCGAATTGGCTGAAAAATGCGGCGTGGCCGTAATTGGCGTTACGCACCTTAACAAAAACGCTTCCGGCAAAGCGGTATATCGCGCAATGGGTTCACTGGCTTTTTTGGCTGCTGCGAGAACGTGTTGGCTTGTTACAACTGACCCGAACGACCCGGACAGCAAACGCCGACTGCTTACCCCCGCAAAGCATAACGTTCTCATCGAGCCGACAGGTTTGGCTTTTGAGATTGTTGACGGGAAAGTGGTTTTTGAAAGTGAACCTGTGACCTTAACCGCTGATGAAGCACTTTCGACGGTAAGCACTATCGAGCCAGAAGCACTTAACAAAGCAAAAACGTGGCTTGTCGAACAATTGCCTCAAGGTAGTGCCGTGACAGCAGCAGATATTTTCAGGCGGGCTGACGAACAAGGAATAAAAAAAGGAACATTGAGACGAGCCAAACAGGAGCTTGGCGTTGTTAGCTATGCTCTTTCAAGCGAAGGTAAATTGCAATGGTTCTGGAGGATAGACCAGCTATGAAGATGCTCAAGTCCATTATGCTGATTACCTTTGAGCACCTTTGCTCACCTTTCGTTTTTACGCTGAAAACCCAAGATGCTCAAAGATTATCAAAGATGCTCATACGTTGTTGTTGGAGAAAATATCAATGATAGGCGCAAATCCTACGAATACATTGGCCGGAAACAAGCCGGAAACGCCGTGTTTGGCACTGAGGCCCCGTGAGGCGGCAAAGGCCCTGGGTATCAGTGAGCGTCTGCTTTGGGAATGGACAGACAGGGGAGAAGTGCCGCATATTCGGCTTGGTAAAGCTATTCTCTATCCTGTAGATTCATTGCGGGATTGGCTAAAGCAGGCAGTTCGACCAACTACTACAGAAAACAAGGACGGTGAAAAAATTTCAGAATAATACTTGCACTATGGATAAGTATGTGGTATGTTTGATTTAATGAGTAAGATACTTGATGAAATTCGGAAGGCAATTAAAGCCAGCGGCAAGAGCCGTTATCGGTTGTCAAAAGATACATCCATTCCGCAAAGCCAGTTATCGCGGTTGATGACAGGTGAGAAAGCTTTGAGCATTGAAAGTTTGGAAAAACTCATAAAGGCCCTGGGCCTTGAAATCATTATCCGGCCCAAAACGACAAAGAAACGGAAGGTGAAATATGGCAAGCGTGAATAGTGACCCTAATGGCCGAAAGCGGATTCAGTTTGTGGCTGGTGACGGAAGCCGAAGGGCAATCCGGCTGGGCAAAGCCACGATGCGACAAGCCGAAGCCGTCAAGGTGAAAATCGAGCAATTGGTCTTGGCCGCTACGGGTATAACCGGCGTTGTTGACGATGAGACGGCTAACTGGCTGACTGGCCTTGACGAATCAATGTATGACAAACTGGCTGGCGTAGGATTGGTAGGGCGGCGTGATAGTGTAAAACTGCGTGCGTTTCTGGATGCGTATATCGCAGAACGAAGCGACGTGAAACCGGGCACAAGTATCACTTATAAGCGGGTTCGGCTAAACTTGACCGACTTTTTCGGCGACGATAAGCCCTTGCGGGAAATTACGCCCGGCGAAGCCGACCAGTGGCGGCTATACCTTGTCAAGAAAGGGATGGCTGATGATACAATCCGGCGGCGTTGTGGCACTGCCAAGCAATTCTTCCGCGTGGCGGTGCGGCGGAAGTTAGTGTCGGCCAATCCCTTTGAAGACCTTAAATCAACGTCACAGGGGAATCCACAGCGATACTACTTTATCACACAGGCGGAGGCACAGAAGATTCTGGATGCCTGCCCGGATGCTCAATGGCGATTGTTATTTGCCTTGAGCCGGTATGGCGGGCTGCGATGCCCTTCGGAACATCTTGGCTTGACGTGGCGAGATATTGATTGGGATAAAGGGCGGATGGTCGTCCGAAGTCCAAAGACAGCTCACCACGTTGGCCACGATTCACGGCTCGTCCCGTTGTTTCCTGAGTTGCTGCCTTATTTGCAGGAGGTGTTTGAGCAGGCGGAGCCGGGGACTGAATATGTTATCACACGCTATCGCCAAGCTAATTGCAACCTGAGAACCCAGCTTGACCGCATTATTACCAAAGCAGGACTTAAACGTTGGCCGAAGCTGTTTCAGAATCTTCGCAGCACACGCGAAACGGAATTGGCTGAGCGTTGGCCTGAGCACGTTGTCTGTGCGTGGATTGGCAATTCAAAGGCAGTGGCGAGGAAGCACTACCTTCAAGTGACAGAGGAACACTTTGAGCGGGCTGCTGGGATTTCTACCGGCAACGGAGAGGCGGCGCAAAATGCGGCGCAGCAAAATGCTGAACCGTGTTGCACGGCTTCGCACACGGGCGGAGAACCTGCGAAATTCAACACAGAACAACACCTTACGACACAATGCGAAGGGGTAATGGGCGGTACAGGATTCGAACCTGTGACCTCGTGCGTGTCGAGCACGCGCTCTAGCCACCTGAGCTAACCGCCCCAGTCATTGATATATTAGCGGAAATTGGGCGGCAGTCAATCCTTTTGGTTAACGAAAGTTTAGGCGGTCAGCTTTTTTGGCTGGTTGAAGATTCGGGTTTTAACTGGCGGGTCATAAGGTCGGCGATGGCGGACTGGACGGATTTGTTCTTGAAGAGGACATCATAGACGGCCTGGGTAATGGGCATCTCGACCTTGTATTGCTGGAGGAGACCCTCGACGACGGATTTGCAGGTGGCGATACCCTCGATAACGGATTCCGTAGCGGATTGGGCAATCAAGGGTGTTTGGCCTTGGCCGATTCGTTCGCCGAAGGAACGGTTTCTGCCCTTGGGGGAAATGCAGGTTGTTACCAAATCGCCGAGGCCTGTGAGGCCTGCGAAGGTCTGCGGGTTTGCACCCATAGCCACTCCGAGGCGGGAGATTTCGGCGAGGCCTCTGCAAAGGAGGGCGGCCTTGGCGTTGTCGCCTGCGCCGACGCCGTCGATTATGCCTGCGGCGATGGCGATGATATTTTTCATTGCGCCGGCCAATTCCACGCCGACCACGTCGGTGTTGGTATAGATGCGGAACCAGGAGATGCTGAGGGTAAGCTGGATTTGCTGGGCGAGCTGGTCGTCGGCAGAGGCGACGCAGGCAGTGGCGGGTAATCTTGCGGCGAGTTCGTCGGCTATTGTCGGGCCGGATAACGCGGCCAGGCCCCGGGAGGCGTTGCTGCCGAGGACGTCGGCGATGATTTGGGTGGGGCGAAGCAGGGTTTTATTTTCGATTCCCTTCGCGACTGAGCAAACGGGGACGCCTTTGGGCGTGTATTTTTGCAGGCGGGTCCAGACGCTTCGCATAAATTGACACGGCACGGCGGAGATAATCAGGTCGGCGTCGGCAATAATTTTTTTGTCGTCGGGTTCGAAAATAATCGTTTTGGGGAGTTTGTGGCCCGGGAGAAATTTTATGTTTTCGCGGGCACCAGCCATCTCCTGCAATTGTTTGGCATCGTAGCCCCAGAGACGAACGGGCGTATTCTTTTCCGCCAGCAGCATCGCAAGGACGGTGCCCATCGCACCGTCGCCGATTATGGATATGTTTTTGAACATAAACCACAGATTACACTGATTACACAGATTTTTCAACAGCGAATAATTTTTAGCCACCTCCCACACTTGTCTTTCATCCACTGCTTCGTTTTGCGAAGCAAAGCGTGGGGGCGTGCGACAAGTAGCTGTGGGGGCGAGAGGCAGATACTTGAAA
>Ga0187886_1004074_pt1 | contig 10662 bp, 19 predicted proteins | sample June2016WEW_20_1_FD_133001 | JGI IMG/M metagenome (GOLD analysis project Ga0187886, IMG submission 133001) | Peatland microbial communities from SPRUCE experiment site at the Marcell Experimental Forest, Minnesota, USA - June2016WEW_20_150 | ecosystem: Environmental > Terrestrial > Soil >...
CGGCGCGGCAAATAAACTTTACCTAATTAGAGTATATACTAGAATATAGTATATAGTATAGTAAATAGTATGTAGAGGAATGTAGAAGTAGAAATGTTACCTAAAGTGGAGAACAAGATTTACGACTCCTATTCCGAAGTTTCCGACAAGTAGCAGAAGGATGATTTTGTAATTAGTCTCAAGAACCGTCAACCGATGCTCAATCTTCAAGTGATCACTAATGGATTTGTCAAAGTCTTCCTTAGTGAACTTCACTTCTGACTCTGGCAAAGTCAGCTACTCCAATTCACGACACCATAGTGAGCATCATACCCGCCAAAGTCCTTGAACACATCGAAACTGGAAAACGGCATTTGATAACGACCAAGCGAACCCCAATATTTACCCCAAGAATTACAACCAAGCATCATTTGGAGACTAGAATCATAACCATATAGATATGTCTCATGGCCTCCAACAACCAAGTCACTTACAGTAACCTCTCTCAATTTCCCTCTACACCCTGGGCTCATCCATTCATCAAACCACGGCGTCCCAATCGACACGAAATGACCTTCAGCCAAAGCACTCATCAGTCCAGCCGTGCCATTGTCTACACGTATGTAGCTGACAACCGGCCATTGAGCACGATCAACATTAAATTCATCAGATGGAACAACCTCTGAATCCTGGTTAGCAACGTAAGGCCAAAAATGCTCAAGCAGACAACCGCGTTGCTGAACCCAACTCCACGCGTCCCTCGGCTCACAACCCTCCTGACTCATATCACCCTCAAGGTATCTTGCACCATTGTAAACGTCCCTAGGACTGAACCATTCTTTGTAGAGCTTAAGCTGCTTTGCTACGCTTGAAAGACCACCCGCAACCCCGAACCCAACACAAGACCCTTCTTTGCTCTGATTTCGGATTGGTGCGGTCCACTTCAATAAATTTACTGAAGGCGGAATTCTCACGGCCTCGTATTTGGGCCGATGCACGTAGTCGCGAGGGTCGCGCTTGTCCTTACGCCAGCCAAGCCTACGATCAGGCATTGATTATCCCACGCATAGACCTAGTATGGTTGCTATGAATGCACCAACCAATACTCCGACTACAAAAACCGCTACGATTAACTGAGCACTAGATAAGGCGCTCAGGTAATGGTCATCGCGCATTTCGTCATCCTTTCTTCGTTATGACGCCTTGCTCCGCGAGGTATTCAGCGGCTGCATTGATCCCTAGACCAATAGCCACTAGAACATAGCCAACCGTGCTAACGCTTGCCTGAGTAATCAAAACCGTGCCCAGCGCAATAGCCACAGTCGCTATGGTTGTCAGTAAGGCCTTTACTGGATATAGCATCATCACATTGCACCTTGGAATATATAGAACCATTACTGGCTTAAAACAGTTCGTATTTCAATTACATAGATTTAATATAATTGAACGGGTATGTGACCAGTTGTGGTATCAATGAGCGAATATTGTAGACTATGTGGTATGCAGTTGATACGCGACCAAGACGGACGTATTATACACCCCGCCAATGGCCACGTACCGAACTGGGAAAGTATAGCGCGATCGAAGAGGTTTCAATAGATGAAGCCTTCTGACCTACCCAAACCGAAACCACGCGCAGACCTAGAAAGCGCCCCACCAGAACAAGACCTCATAGCAGTCAGCGAAGAAATGAAAACCGACAAGCGAGGCAAACCCGACTGCCTCTACATCGTATTCCAGCAACGCGACGGAAAAGTCCTAACCCAAAAATACACGGACTTCCACACGGACGAATTACTCAAGGCCCTAAAGGAACTCAAACTGGAAGACACAACCAAACTGCAAGAGAACTGGTACAGATACAAGCAAGTAGGATTCTCAGTCGGAAACCCAAGGTACATACCAGTCAAGAAGCTGTGAATATGCACAAGGTAACTGTCCGCGGAACAAAAGTTAGGATTCAGATGGACGGTGAAATTCAGATAGTAGTTTACAATGGCCTGGCATACGTTGGACAATTCACTATTCATCCTGAGGCCTTTCAATGCCAATCTACGGTGAGAAGGAAATCCTAATGGGAAGACCAGCACGAACCACAACCACCCTAGTCCACGCCGGCTACACGATTCTACCAGCAGACAAAACACAGTTCAGAATTGACTGCGACAAAATCCCCGAATCCGTAACCCTCCGCAGACTCATATCATTCTATCATAGCAACAAAGCGCAGATAGACGCGATTCCAGATCCGGCGGGGTACCCCTGATGAAACCACAAGAATTCATGACTGAACTTCAACTACAAAGGCTACAACACATACATAGTTTGATTCAAGGACTCTATGAAGTACATGACAACCCAATCGTATATGCATTGACAGGACTCATCTCAGAATTAACAAATATTGTCTATGTGGATAAGCGCTACGTGCAAGAGAAAGTAGATATAATCTTCGGGAGACATGACAATGAGGACTAGCGTGGTATTCCGCAACCCAGACACCCGCGCAGAACAAGACCACAAAGACGTAGCAGCATACAGCGATGTTGAGGTCAGCGTTGACGGCGAAATCGTAGCCATCATTTACCACAAGCGAGCTGAGGCGACTAAATAAATTGGATCGTTATTGCATGCACTGTAATTCATTGATCGACAAGGAGCATCTACGACTTTGGGTAGAACGGGAATATACTTCGAGCATGCTTTGTTTCTGTGATTTAGTATGCCTACAGCTTTGGGTGAGTCAACATAAGGGAAGCATTATCTAAATGCCGCTGCACCTCTGCGTCGGTCACCTAGAACAATACTACAAAAACGACATCAAAGGCAACTCATATTACCTCGCCTATGTGCTAGACCATCAAATTGTAATTAAGACCGATGAAATCGTTGAGGTTTGCGACTGGTGCAAACTCGGCATGCCAACCTTCAATTAGCAGGCCCCACCAATGAGTACAGACCTTCTTGAACCCATCCTTCAGAAGCAGGCTTCACTCTCTATTAGTACGTATGGTCCTAGTACCCACCAAGCACCACGAAATAGGCGTAGATGCAATAACACGCCCCACTACTGGTCAATTCGATTCGGCTCAGAGCACATTCAGTCGAGGTAAGCTAAATGTCATCATATACAAACATTCGCCCGTCAAAGTGTCCGTACTGCCAATTACCGATAACCCTCAACGCGTTGTGGTGTTCCGTGAGGCCGGTAGAAACGGCCTCAGGATATTTTACTATGACGATGACCTTGAACATGTCTACATCGCCGTCCATCAATCATTTATCCGCCTCCATCGTGACCAACTCTATCAAGTCCATAAAGGCTTACGGAAATTCACCAAGAAACCACGCCAAGGACCATTCAAGCCACCTGGCAAGCAGTTCACCGAGTATCCGCCGCCGAAAGAAAAAGCGGCGAATACTGAGAATTGAATTGTGGAATACAATAATCGAGGAGTACATGTATGAATGCGCTTACTGCCCTTTTAAGACTAATAGTTTCGATGAGATGCTGTGGCATGGGTGGCATAGGCGAAAATGATTCGTAGAATTCATTTAGGGCCATGGCTGTTCACGTTCACCCTCGCCAAGACCACTAAGGTGATCGGGGCGAATTCGCAGTTAGGTAAAGATGAGCATATTTTGATGTGGGACTTCGACAATAAACCACTACATCTAATCGAGCATGAGTTAGGTGTCATTCAACGTCATTTTGAGCTACCAGAAATTAAAATATTCAAGACCAGCAGCGGAAAACACTATCAAGCATGGTGCTACAAGCGACTTACATGGTGGGAAAGCAAGAAAGTTGTTGCTTCAACAAAATGGGTTGACGAGGGCTTTTTCAGGTTCGGAGTATTCCGCGGACACTTCACACTCAGAACCAGCAGCAAGAACAACCAGAAAATCAAGCTAGTAGCAACCCTGCCCAGCGAGGTTCCAGCGGATTGCAACGAGTTTGATTTGATGAGTTGGACGAAATATGAGACCCTTAGTTCTTGATGTATGCTTAATCTGTGGTGCAGATATTCCCATCGGGGAACTGGCAAGTCATTATGGTACGCATATAACTGACGAATGGCGTAATGCGGTTCTAGCGAAGGGACGATATCACCCGTGGTAAGCCCGAAAGTTGAGGACGTACTCGCATGGCTAGCACGAGAAGAAGTCAACCTCGCAGATATCAATCAAATACGTCAACTGCAAGGCAGACTCGCACTAGCAGGCCTACAGAAAGGCGCCGCTTGGCAAGCAATCCTCAGCCGCACAGCAACCTACGTTCAACAAGCAATGCTCAGCCAAGGCATAAGGCCGGTTGCCTACGAGTTCCCAACAGGCACACAAGTAAGATTCGTGCTGCCAGGTCAACGTGGAGCATTCGGCTACGCCACCGTTCAAGCACGCTACGGACTTGAAACATACGTGCCTAAGGAATGACTGAATTGAACCGTTGGCAGTCTCACGTATGCGCTAAATGCAGACACGTTGACTTCGTATTAGCGGACCGTCATTGCCCGAAATGTCATACGAGCTTTAGTGTACTAGACAAGAAGCTGAGGTACATGAAGAACCAGCTTACGCTGGAGCAGACGGTAAAGGTTGACCATTCAAACCCAGATTCTTCTTAGCCAACGTCGCAATGATGTACGCCTCAATCGCCACCTTATGCGCAGCATCCCAATTTTCAGCTGTGAGATCGGCCTCCATGAAAGGTGTCACATCAACTCCTGTCTCCGCCAACTTAATCAGAAGGGCATACGTGAATGTCTTCTCTTTCACCACCTTCAACTTTTCGGCCTCAAGCTTGTTCTGCGCCGTCTGCATGTAGGTGGCGAGCTGTGAAGGATCTGAGTAGACTTTTGAGGCCGCTGCTTGCAGACCTTCTAGCGTTGTTTTTCCTTCTAGAAACAGTTTCAGCGTCGATTGTAGTAGCTGCTTCTCTAACGTTGCTTCTTGGCTCTCCGTCACGTAGTTATGCATCACTTGAAAGTCTGATACTGTGTCTCCTGGTAGGATGTCTGATCGTAGGCCTTGCCGTCGTATTCGGTTGTCTACGTCGCCTACGGGAATTGCACCGGCCTGGTAAATCATCTTCAAGGTTCTAATGGGAATATCATTCCACTGGCGCTCGTCGAAATATTTCTTGTAGTCAACGTAGTTGATGCCCATCCAGTCCTGTAAAGCACCGAAATCTATTGCTTCAGTTGGGTGCCTGTGGTGGTATGTGATAACATCCTCGAAGCCTGGTACTGCAAGTGAGTTCTTGTAGTGAGTATGCACCATATCTCCTGTGAGACCGGATACGCGAATTGCTGTTGGCGTGAAATACTCATTCGTGATTAACCCCTTACGTCGCTGCGAGATTAATTCGTTCAATGGTGCAAGCGTATGTTGATATTTCTCGTTGAGGGCATACTCCAACTGTTTTCCTACATTGGCCTCGTAGGTTCCGAAGAGTCGACCGGAAACGAATCGGCCGGTTCCGAAGGATTGAACTATGCCGTTGATTATGAACGCAAGCCCGCTGAGGTTTTCGGTGGGTATCCACTCTGTTGCAAGTGCTAAGATGGCTGCTGCTGTTTCAACTGCTAATCCTCCAAGGGCCGCATTTGTTGCTGTGTCAAATGCTTGCTCAACAGTAACCGGAGCTTCAAACGTAGCTCCTAACGTGTCAAAGGATGCTTTCAATTGGTCTTTAATCATTCCACCGATGTCTATGTCGCTGCCTTGGCTAGCTTTCACATCTGCAATGCGCTGTTTGATGTAAGTGCTTGAGTTGTCAACATGCATCCCTATTGGTGTGCCGCTGCCTGACTCCCATAGAGCCGATTCATGTTTACGGTAGAAGGCCCCCGGTGTCATGAAGAACTCTTTAACGCCCGCGAAGAAATCAACCCAATTGGTGAACCAGTCAGTGATAGATTTCGGTAGGCTATTCCATATGCCTGAGCCGATGTCTCCGCCGATGCCTCCGATGATTGAACCAACATCGCCGATAATGTTACCGATGGCTTTCGCTATGTCGCTTAAGTTGTGTGCATTTTCGAGGTCTTGAATGTCTTTCTTGAGTTTATCTGTGCCGGTTACTTTATGGGCAGTTTGGCATGCCTCAAGCGAATTGTACAAGTCAGTGGTATCAGTTGCTGAGGCTGGTGAACATGTTGAGCCATCCCAATGGTATTTCCCAGCGTTAGGGTTAGTTACCTTCTTTGCTGGGTTGCTGACTGCTGTGACAACGAACACTGACACCCATACGCCCTGCCCGGGCGGCAACCCGCCCAAGCTTATTGCTCCGCTGCTTGTTCCCTGGCCGTCGCTCGCGGCGCTAATTAAGCCTACTGACCCGACACCGGTTTTGCCGGTATTAACTACATATATCTGGCATTCAACGTGTGAGCCAACGGGGAAGTCGTCGTCACTGTTGTGGATCCAGTTGATGCCGTTCGCGCTCATGCGGTAGGCTGTGACTGTGGCGGTTGCCGGTGGGTCTACTGTTATGGTGGCTGTGAACCAAACGTTCACCATTATATGAACCCTCGTTTTTGTCGCTTGTAGAGTGCTTGGGCTATTGTTGAATAGTAAGCTAAGTCGTCGAAGTAGCATTCCTCGTTACCTCCCCCGTTCATATTGGTCATGCATTGGAATGCTACAACATTAAGTAGGTTCATTGCGCCAACTCCTTTGTACACTGTGTCGCGCCAGAGGTACCCTAACCCGTTCACTATGTCCGCTTCGAATTGAACGTAGTGGTAAACTCCGGCTACTCCTGGCGCTGCGTCGTTCACTATTTGGACACCGTTGTAATACAGTCCTGGCGCAAAACCTGAGCCATACTCTGAGTCTAGTATGTTGCCTGCTGAGTCGAAGAGGCGTAGAAAGTTGCCGCGTGCGCCAGCGGAGCCGACGGTTTCAAGTATCCATCCCTCAAACCTGAGGTAGTCCGGTAAGTCGTTGAAGACGTAGTTTACTCCGCAACCGAAGACGCCTACGGCACCACCCTTCCGCAAGTACAAGTCGTAGGTGCCTGTGTGCGGGTTGACGTTGTCTACTTGGACTATGAATGCTCCGCCTCCGTTGTCGAAGAGAACCCAGCCGTCAAACGTGTTGGATTCCCAGCCTTCGCTGTACGCGATCGGAAGCGTTGGGTTAACTGGTGGCAGGGAGTTGCACCTCTAATCCTACTTGGCATTGGTTCTGTGCTGCTGCGCCATTGTAGCAGTAGCATAGAATTTGATGAATGTCAGTGACCTCGATATCAAGAACCCAATCTACTGGTATGACTCCAATCCTGATTCTAGGTTGAAGTATGACATCGTCAAATATTGTGACGCCGCTTGGTGCGCCTGCTGCTGGCGGATTACCTCCGCTCCACTTGAACAGTTGAATGTACAGGAGCTGGTTGGGTGTGGGTGAGCCTTCTGCGTAGAGGTGCGTTATGCGGAATGGTAGCGGTAGGGGTTGGGTTGCGAGGCTGTTGTCTGCTGCTGCTGCTAGGCTGAAGCTGAAGGGAATAGTGGTCACCCTTGTCATGGTTTATGCTGACCCCCACACAATAATAATTGAACCAGCAGCTAAAGTACCTGCTGATGAGGCTATGTCAAAACGCACAATTTGGTTCACAACGTTAACCCAATGTCCGTTGATGAATTGCTGATGTGGTGCACTTGCCACGCCAGTTGGCGTATCAACACATATTTCTGAGTACATCTTTTCACGCGCCCCAGGATTCCATACCCAACCTGTTACAAACCTAGTTCCCGTTGATGCTCCTTGGTCAATTGAACCTGCATTAGGTTGATTGATTACTGAACCTGCTACTCCGTCAGATAAATACCTAAAAGCATAGTTATTTGCCGCATCATTGTTGAACGTTAATGTAACACGGCCTCCGAGTGAGGTACTTGGCACGTAGATGAAATACCATAATTGGTTCATCGCAGCAATTGGGTTTAGGGTGAGGGTTGCTGCTGGGGCTGCAAGTAAGGCTCTGCCTAATTCACTCCAAGCACCGCTCGTTCCTCCACCTCCGCTACTTTTCTGTGGTAAAGGCATACTCAATCGGGCTCCTGAGCTTCCTCTATTCTTAGATCGCCGCTTGTTGAACTTACAACAGCGTAGAACTCTGATTCCGTGTCGTCACCGAACCAAGCAGTCCACGTTCTGTCTGTGCCTGCTGCTATTGGTATTCCCCCTCCGTAAACACCTGTTGGTGTTCTGAAGATTTCTATCGTCACGGTTCCGGCGTTGTACATGTAGACCATGTGCCGGTCTACATCGCGGTCTACGACTTTTGCGATGGTGCTGGTCACGGTTTTCTGGCTGTTTTTGCCGCGTGGGTGGTGCTCAAGCAGCCAAAGGCTCACGGCTCATCAATCTTTAGCCGTTATTTTATGTTCGTCATGCGTGAACTCTTCGTAGATCGTTATGACTTTGCTGCCCGTTGATTCGACCATCCATAATTCGGCTGTTGGGTCAAGTCCGCCCTTGCCGAAAAACAAGGGAACATACACTGGCACGTAATGTCCTGTTGAGGCCGTGACAGTGCTATTGTCGCCTATGTAGGCTACCGTGCTTGCTGTTAGAACGCTGATTTGCGCAACTCTGCGGTGCTCGCTCTTGCTCCAGACCTGGAAAGCGGTGTTTGCGGATGTTGTGACCTGTCTGGTGGATCTTACAGTTACCATGATTCAATCATCTAGTCCAAGGAGTATATTCGATGCTCCACTTATTGAACATTTGCTTAACGATGTCAGTTGCCATGCGGAACCCTTTCGACTCCGAGTCGTTCAGGTTCTCAAGGTTCTCTAACTCGTGGCCCAGTTGGATTATCATTTTGAACATGATTTGCAGTATGAAGGGTGGAACTGCCTCCATAGCGCCCTTGAAGAATTGCATCTGCCAAAGGTACGCTTCGGTGAACGGTGCGTCAGAGGGTTTAGAAATAGGGGGGAAATCAGGCAAGGCTGTTCAAGCCTTACCCGATTGGTACGAGGTCTAATATTACTTCTTCTGTAGTGTCTCCGGCTGTAGCCAGCATTTCCGCTTGCGGGGGTGATGCTACGTTGAACTGTCCCCATATGCCCATGTTGCCGAGTCTGAATAGTCCTCCGTCGGTTTTTGCGACCGTGCTGAACCCTGGGCATCCGGGTCTGTGGCCGTATCCGGGGAATATTAGGCGCCCGAATTTGCATGTTGCGCTGTGGAATCTGGCTCCTGCGACGTAGTAGTTTTCTGCTGGTAGGTTCGATGGGAACGTTAGGGGTACTGCGGTCCATACGCTTGCTGCCAGTGTGGTTGTGCCTGTTGCTCGGATAGGTTTCATTTTGCCATTGAACGGTGTTACTGGTCCATCGCTGAGTTGCAGTAATCCGTATTCGAGTTCCGCTGCGGCTGAGGCGCTGTATCCGTATAGGTCAATTTCCTCACCAGCCTCTAAGGGTATTGGGCTTCGTGACCAGTCGTGGTATGGGTACATGGTGGTTACGGTTGCTGCTTGGTCTACTGGTGTTACGTCAATGAACCAGTCGTCACGTATAGATGGCGACTGTATTTGGCCGCGTGCTAGGCTGGTGCCGTTCATGTAGCATCCCATTAGCTTGGATGCCCACGAGGGCACGATCACTCCGTTGCCTCTACTGGTCTGTGACTGGTCTGCAACAAAGGTGATTTGTGCGAGTGTGGCGGCGGCTAGTGATGACACGTAGCCGATTGAAGTGAAAACCAAACGTGTTCATCTCCGTTTGGTTTAGGATGGTTTGCCTACTGCTTTCTTTTCTGCGGCTACGACTGCTGTGACGTTGTTCTGGATGTTGGTGCGGTAGTCGCTTGTTTTGTCGCTTAGGGTTAATCCTTGAAGTGCCTGATACACTGGTGCGTAACCCTTAGCTTGTTTCGGTGCTGCTGCTGTTATGCCTGGTCCAATTCTTTGCGCTCCTAGCGTGGAGGCTGGTCCAAACCAGTCTTGGTTTGATAGTGCCTGTAGTTTCTTCTGTCTTAGTCTGGCTGCGGCTGCGGCTGCGGTGTTTGTTCCGTAGAGGTTTTCTGAATTGTCGGAGGCGGCTGGTGTGTGCCAGTCAGAGCCTATGATTCCTGCTGCGTATCCTGTTGCGGCTTTGCCGCCTGAGTCTGCATAGTTCTTCTGTATTGCTGCTTGTGCTTTCATTTTGATTTGTGGCATTTTACATCGGGTATATACCTGTAAGGCAAAGTATATATTTCTATGGAGGTAATATACCAGTCACCCTGCGGTGGGTTGACGATGTGGGGTATATGGTTAAGCAGAAGATGGATCTACGATACTTACTTAACTTGGTTAATTCCGCAACGCAGAAAAATTATGATGGATCGCAGACAAGTGTTTTGACAGCTCTTGGGCTTCAAATTCACGATTACTTAGAACATCAGCAGGCCTATGTGCTTGAGGGTGAAATTGGAGCTATCAGCCAAGTCCGTGAAATCAAATTCGTTCTTGGGTGCCATCCGCGTGGATTGGTTTGGCAGATGGTTGTTGCTAAGTGGAATAGTTTGAGTGGACAGTCGTATGGTCAACCTCGCAGTTTCAATTCGCTTCAGCCTCCTGCTTAGTAACTTTTGCAGATTATTCCGCATTTTATACAGTTTTATATTTTACATGACGCATTATTTAATTTAACTAAATGAGAGTTTTTATTATTTGCCGCGCCG
>Ga0187886_1004075_pt1 | contig 10660 bp, 9 predicted proteins | sample June2016WEW_20_1_FD_133001 | JGI IMG/M metagenome (GOLD analysis project Ga0187886, IMG submission 133001) | Peatland microbial communities from SPRUCE experiment site at the Marcell Experimental Forest, Minnesota, USA - June2016WEW_20_150 | ecosystem: Environmental > Terrestrial > Soil >...
CCAGTCCATCCACCTGATCTTTCATCAATGCAATCAGGGGCGAGATCACCAGTGTCACCCCGTCCAGGAGCAGCGCCGGCAACTGGTAACAGAGCGATTTACCGCTTCCTGTAGGCATGACCACGACCACATCGCGCTTGGTCAGGAGGGTATCGATGATCTCCTCCTGCCACTTTCGAAAATCAGAGAAATGGAACTTCTCGCTCAAGACTCGAGAACATTCATCTTTCATCGAAGCCTTCAACAGATCAGGGGACATTTGAAGGGACAGCTCCTTATTTTCAGAAGGTTTAGATTCTTTTCACTTTTGTTTGCTATCTTTGCTGCCTAGATTTTTCTGAAGGCGTTATCACAGGCTTCGATGGTTTTGTCTAGGTCCCTCTGTGTATGGGCCAGAGAGACAAAGCAGGCTTCGAACTGGGAAGGCGGAAGATAGATCCCCTGTTCCATCATCTCAATGAAGAATCGGGCAAACCGCATGGTATCGCTCTTCTTTGCAGATGGATAATCCCTCACAGGCCCCTCTGTAAAAAAGAGGGTGAACATTCCGGTGATGTGGTTAATGGAAAGAGGCATTCCCCTGTCCTCTGTGATTTTTGAAATCGCCTCTGTAAGGTAGGTCGTTTTGTTCTCCAAATCCTGATAGGCTCTTTTTGATCTTAAGAGTTCCAGCGTCTCAATGCCTGCCGTCATGGCCAGAGGATTTCCCGAGAGGGTTCCTGCTTGATAGACCCCTCCCAGAGGGGCGACCTTCTCCATAATCTTTTCCTTTCCACCATAGGCACCCACCGGAAGGCCGCCTCCGATGATCTTTCCGAGGCAAGTCAGATCAGCCTTGATTCCGTAAAGTTCCTGGGCGCCTCCGTAGGCCACCCGAAATCCAGTGATCACTTCATCGAAGAGAAGGATGATCCCCTTCTCATCACAGATCCTTCTCAATCCTGCTAAGAATCCATTTTCCGGAAGGACCACACCCATGTTGCCAGCAACAGGCTCTACAATGATGCAGGAGATCTGGTCAGGATATTGGCTTACCAAAGTCTTTACCCTCTCCAGATCATTATAAGGTGCCGTCAAGGTATGTTTGGCCAGATCTTCAGGGACTCCGAAACTATCAGGAATGCCAAAGGTGGTCGCCCCGGAGCCTGCCTTCACGAGCAGGCTGTCGCCGTGGCCATGATAGCACCCTTCGAATTTCAAGATTTTGTCCCTCCGTGTATAACCCCTTGCCAGTCGAATCGCACTGAGTACTGCCTCTGTGCCAGAGCTAACCATTCTCACCAATTCGATGGATGGAAAGGCCTTCATCACCTTAGTGGCGAGTTCGACCTCCAACGCCGTTGGTGCGCCATAACTCGTCCCTTTGGTAATCACTTTCTTGAGCGCTTCCACGACTCTCGGTTGGGCATGGCCCAATATCATCGGGCCCCAGGACCCGACGTAGTCAATATACTCATTTCCATCGACATCCCAAATCTTCGATCCTTTTGCCCGCTCGACAAAGGAGGGTGGAATGCCGATGGCCTTGAAGGCCCTGACAGGACTGTTTACCCCTCCTGGAATCATTTTCAAAGCCTTGGCGTAGAGCGTGATCGATTTTTTCCTATTCATCTCTGTTCTCCAGATGGTCCTTCAGCCACCACTCGATTGCTCAGCATGCCGATCTCTTCGATCACGATGTCGATCTTGTCACCAATGACCATCGGTCCAATCCCGGCGGGTGTCCCTGTAGCGATCACATCGCCTGGCAATAAGGTCATCACGTGAGAGATAAAACTCACCAGATGAAAAGGATTGAAGACAAGGTTCTTCGTATTGGAATGCTGGCGCCTCTCTCCATTCAGATAGGAGGATATCTCTAAATGACAAGGATCGATATCTGTCACAATCCAGGGACCGATTGGTGCAAAGGTGTCAAAGCCCTTCGCCGTTGTCCACTGACCATCCTTCGGTTGAAGGTCCCTGGCGGTCACATCGTTAAGGCAAGTATACCCAAGGATATATTCAGCTGCCTTTTCCACCGGTAAAGCCTTGGCTAACTTTCGAATGACCACAGCCAACTCAGCCTCGTAGTCGACTCGGTTAGACATCTTCGGATAGGCGATGTCCTCTCCCGGACCGATCACAGACGTGGAGGGTTTGAGAAAGAGAAGAGGTTTCTTGGGAAGGGGCGTCTTCATCTCTTCGGCGTGATCGCGATAGTTCACACCCAGAGCGACGATCTTTGAAGGAAGACAGGGTGAAAGTAGTTTTATCTCTTGAAGACCTTTTGCTTTCGAGGTGAGATGAAATGGGCGGAAAGGATCTCCATCCATCTCCCGAATCGAATCCTCCTCCATCACTCCCCATTTCATCAGGTCGCCTTCTCGGTACCGGACAATCTTCATTCGAACTCCATTTCATTAACCAAATCCAAAGAACCGAAATGTCCCATCAATGATAAACGACTCAAGGGAAAAGATTTCTTCTTATTCGGATTTTGAGCTTTGACGTCTGCCGTTGTTCTCTCTCATCTCAGTCCCAGTACGTCCTGCATATCATAAAGACCGTTGGGCTGGTTCACTACCCAGAGGGCTGCCCTAACCGCTCCGCGAGCAAAGTTATCTCGGCTATGTGCACGGTGTGTGACTTCCAGCCGTTCACCAATACCTCCAAAGAGTACTGTGTGCTCTCCAACGATGTCTCCTGCCCGGATCACTTGCATTCCGATCTCGTCTTTTGTCCGTTCACCCACCATTCCCTTCCTTCCATACACTCCCACCCGACCGAAGTCACGACCGGTCGCCTTTGCAATCAACTCTCCTAATCTCACCGCTGTGCCGCTGGGCGAATCCTTTTTCAGACGGTGATGGGCTTCAAGGATCTCCACGTCATACTCCGACCCCAAGACGTGAGCGATCTCTTGGACGATCCGAAACATCACATTCATTCCAACGCTCATGTTGGGAGAGAGAACACATCGAACGCTCTTTGAAAGTTCCTTCACCCTGTTGAGCTGCTCAGGACTAAATCCAGTGGTGCCGATCACTGCGGCCAGGCTATTCTCTCTCGCAAACTGCAAGCTCTCTAAGGAGGACTGAGGATTGGTGAAGTTGATGATCACATCTCCTCCATCTTTCTTCAGATCTCTTTCCAAAGTAACGCCGATCCTGCCGAGACCAACGGTTTCCCCGGCGTCCTTTCCCAACGAAGGATGATCCGTTCTCTCAATAGCTCGATAAAGCTCAATCGAAGGGGTCTCGTTGATGACGTGAATGATCCGGCCTCCCATCTTGCCCGCCGCTCCGACGACAATCGCTTTGATCCCTTCTTTTTTCTCTCCCGTTCTCATTAGCAGGCCTCCTCCCACATCTCACCTTCATAGATAACGTGGACGTCGCCCTCAAAAAAGACCTTCTTTACATCCTGTCCTTCGATCTCAAAATAGACCTGCAAGACCTCGCCTCCTCTGGTTTTGATCGATGCCGGAGATTTCACCCACCCGTTGAAGGCTGCAATCAAAGCAGAAGCCACAGCTCCTGTGCCACAGGCCAGGGTCTCATCCTCTACCCCTCTTTCATAAGTTCGTAGGGATAATTGAGAACTGTTCTCCAACCGGACAAAATTGACATTGGTTCCACTGGGTGCAAAATGAGGATGGAAACGAATTTCCCTACCCATCTGAATCACATCGACCTCTTCGAGATCTTTCAAAAATAAGACCGCATGGGGAACTCCTGTGTTGATCCTTGAAAGAATCAGTTCTCTCCCTTCGATGTGAACGGCTTCATCGAGTGACAGACTGTGGGGTTTGGTCATTTCCAGTTTCACCCTTTTCCCATTGACCTGAGCAGAAAGAATCCCGGCCAGGGTTTCAAAGGTCAGAGAGGAACCTGCGATCCCCTTCAAACAGGCAAAGCGAGCAGCGCAACGGCCTCCGTTACCGCACATCTCTGCCTCACTTCCGTCTGCATTGAAGTACCGCCATTTAAAATCGGCCCGTTCCGATCGCTCGATCAAGATCAGTCCGTCCGCACCGACAGAAACTCTTCTTCGACAGACACTTCGAATGAATACCTTTAGGCGACCGGGATCCAAGAAGGGTTTCCGATGATCGATGACGATGAAGTCGTTTCCGCTGCCACTCATCTTCGTGAAATGAATCTTCATTGTTCACCTCGAAGCTTCATGTCTATTCTTGATCCAACGCAACCACACCCACCGACTGATTAATTGCATCCCAGATTCGAATACTGAAACCCTAAAGAATCTCAAGTTCCCAATGTCCAAATGCCTAACCCAATGTGTTCACCTGAGCTTTTGAGCATTTGAATTTGCCACTTATCTCGGATATAGAATTCTGGATTCAGTGTTTGACTACCTCCCAATATGCTTCAAAAGGCTGATGACACCCTTACGGCTTTTCTAAGGATTCACTAAAAAGTCGGGAATCTTTTCCCCTCGGACGAGATCCTCGTAGTTCTCCCGTTGACGAATCAGAAACATCTGATCGTCCCGGACAAGGACTTCGGCGACCCTGGGCCTGGAATTGTAATTCGTCGACATCGAAAATCCGTAGGCACCAGCGCTCATAATCGCAATCAATTCGCCAGGATTCAGTTTCGGAATCTTGCGTTCTTTTGCCAAGAAGTCGCTCGACTCACAAATGGGGCCTACTACATCAGCTATGACCTCCTCCCGGTTTTCCTCATTCACAGGAAGGATCTTGTGGTAGGAACCGTAGTAACTAGGCCTAACCAGATCGTTCATGCCGGCATCAACAATCACAAACCGCTTTTCCTCATTCTCCTTTGTGTAGAGAACCTTCGATACCAAGACTCCTGCATTTCCAACGATGACACGACCTGGCTCCAAGATGAGCGTACAGCCGAATCCTCGAATCTCGTCAAGAATGGTGGAGGCGTATTCTACGGGATGGGGAGGTTCTTCATCCTCATAGGTGATTCCAAGGCCCCCTCCCAAATCCAAATATTGAATCTCTATTCCTTCCTTCCTCAGATTCTCGACCAATTGTCTAAGTTTCTTCAAACCCTCGATAATGGGCTTGACCTCGACCAACTGTGATCCGATATGACAATCAACTCCCAGGATCTTGAGATTGGGCAATTGGGAGGCAAGACGGTAAGCCACTGGTGCCCGAAGGATGTCTATCCCAAATTTGGCCTGCTTCAACCCGGTCGAGATATAGGGGTGAGTCTTGGGATCGATATCAGGATTAACGCGGATGGAAATAGGGGCTCTCTTCTTAAGCCGGACTGCGACTCCATTGATCGCCTGGAGCTCCTGAGAAGATTCCACATTGAACATGAGAATTCCCGTTTTCAAGGCATATTCTATTTCGTCCTCTCTTTTCCCAACCCCGGAATAGACAATCTTTTGCGGGATCGCTCCACCTTTAATGGCCCGGTGGAGTTCACCTCCAGAGACCACATCTACTCCTCCGCCCAAGTTAACGAAGAGACGAAGAAGAGCCAGATTGGAATTGGCCTTCGCAGAATAGCAGACCAGATGAGGGATTCCTTTGAATGCGTCATCGAAGACGGTGAAGTGTCTCACCAAGGTGTTGTAGCTGTATAAATAGAAAGGCGTTCCCACTTTTTCAGCGATCTGTTGTATGGGCATTCCCTCACATTGAAGTTGGTGGTTTTTGTATTCAAAAAAATGCATCGGCTTATTCCTCAATGATCAATGGTCAATGTCCAATTATCAATTGTCAATGCTAAGTGTTAATTGCTCATTGATCATTGCCAATTGATTGTTAATAAATGTATTTCACCCTTACTTCCTCAGAGAAAGGGCTTTCGTTCCTTCGAACAGAGTTATCCACTGCAGTCACAGCATATTCATAATCTTGCCCTGACTCGACATCCGTATCAACGTAGATCTCCTTTTCCAAAGGGCTCTTGTTGAGCCTCTTGAACTCTCTTTCCCCGGGCTTCCTTCGATAGACATAATACCCTAAGAGATCAGGTTCGCGATTCCTCCTCCAATTCAACTCCATTCCATCTTTGAGGGGAATGGCTGCCAGACCTGCCGGAGGACCGGGCGGAATCAGGTCGGTGGGGGTCAAAGGAATATCGAGAGATCCCTTTCCCTCCACATCTGTCTTGACCACCCGCCTGACCGTCCTGACCGAATAAACATATCTTCTCTCATTCTCTACATTTAGATCAATATAACGGGTCGCTGCCAATGGCTCTCTGTTTAACGGCTTAAGGGAAAAGACTCCACCCTCTTCCCTTCGGTAAATGTTATAACCAGTAGCGCTCCCCGCAGGTTCCCAGAACAGATCTACCCTTTTGTCCCCTGCTTCCCCCTGCACCATCTTTGGCGCTTGGGGAGGATAGTCCCAAAAGACCGACACAGGATTTGAAGGAGCACTGGGATATCCTCTTCGATTGGTTGACACCACTTGGTACACATAGACTTCTCTTGCTTCTTGATCCTCAACCCAGATGGACATCTTTCCGCCCTTCACCTCTTGCGAGGTCACCTTTATTTCAGAGATTACCTCGCTCTTCTCTCCGCACCCTCTGCATTCTCCTGCGATAAGCGAACCCTCTGATCTCAAGATCTTCAACTCGGCCAGGTCGGTGAGGGGTGACTTATCTGTGTTTTCCTTGGGGAGAGACCACTCTAACAGGAGGCGGCCCTCTCTCGGCAAAGCCTCAAGATCGACGATCCTTTTGGGGACGACCGATGCCCATGGAACTGGAGGTCTTTTCGTTCCACATCCCACCATCATCAATAGAACGCACATTAGTAACACTATCTCTTTCATGTTGTCTCTCGTTGATTATCTGTATTGCATCCCAATAGGGCTGAGGTTAAGGCTAAGGTTGAGGATTTCTAACCCTAAACCTGCACCTTGACCTTGAACATCTATTTTCGTGGTCCAAAGATCGCCGTTCCTACTCGAACGTAGGTCGCCCCTTCTTCAATGGCGATCTCAAAATCATTTGACATTCCCATAGAAAGTTCCTTCATCGGGATACCTTCTCTCACCATCTTTTCGCGCAATTCCCGAAGTTCGACATAATAAGGCTGGCTCATCTCCGGCGAATCGAAATAGGGTGGCATGGTCATCAATCCTTCTAAGGAGAGGCGGCGGAGATTAAGGATCCCTTTGGCGAAATTCATTACCCTGTCCTCATCCGCCCCAAATTTCGTCGTTTCCCGAGAAAGATTCACCTCGATCATGACCTTGACAAAACGATCTGCCTGCTCAGCCCTTCGGTTCAGTTCTTCAGACAGGAGGAGGCTGTCCAAAGAGTGTATCATATCGAAGAGTCGGACCGCATATTTCGCCTTATTCGATTGAAGATGTCCGATGAAATGCCAGGCCACAGACCGACCAATCTCCTCAATCTTCTTCTGTGCCTCTTGGACATAGTTTTCGCCCAGGATAGAGACTCCTGCTTCGATGGCGTCTCTGATCCGTGCGGATTCAACAGTCTTTGAGACTGCGACTAATTTGATCTCCCTTGGATCTCTTCCCACCCTCCGAGCAGCCTTCTCTATCCTCTCCATCACCCTTAGGAGATTTTCTCTAATCTCTGACATCTGTCAATCTGCAAACCGAAACCCGCAATCCGAAATCGTAATGGCTCCCAGACGAAATAACATCTGGACCAGCTCACACAAAGGTAGGCCGACCACATTGGTGTACGATCCCCGGATCGTTTCAATCATAAAAGATCCGATCCCCTGGATGGCATAGCCTCCAGCCTTGTCGAACGGTTCGCCCGTCTGCACATACCATTCTATTTCAGCCGGGGTCAGGGGCTTCACCTTCACCGCTGTTTGAACTGCCTGCCGATCGCTTCTCCTTTTTTCGAAATGGCACGCGGAGAACCCTGTCAAAACCCAATGCTCTTTGCCACTTAGGCCATGTAGCATTTCTCTCGCGTCAGCTCGGTCCCTCGGTTTACCCAAGATGGAGCTATCCATACAAACGATGGTATCTGCAGCAACCACCCAACAATTGGGATATTGATTTCCAACGTCCGTTGCTTTAGCTTCAGCCAATCGAAGGACATGTTCCTGGGGAGATTCTCTTCGAATCGAATTCTCCTCAACCCCGCTCGGAATCACGTCGAAATTGAGCCCTATCTGTCTTAACAACTCATGTCGGCGAGGTGATCTTGAGGCGAGAATGAGTCGATCTACCATTTTTTAATAACTAAAGGAAATCCAAGGGTTTGTCAAGAAGATTGAAGCTCGGAAAGAAGAGATCGGCACGCCAACTCTAATGATATGGGAGCAGTCTCGCCTGGCGCAAAATGTGAAAGAGTTGACTGCATGGATCAAATCTGGTAGGTTTTAAGAAGAGAGTAATAATGAAGGAAAAGATCAAAACGGAAGAAGACCTTCGAAAGACCATCGAAGACCTCAAGACAAAGGGAAGAAGGATCGTCTTCACGAATGGCTGCTTCGACCTCCTTCACGTCGGGCATATCCGCTATTTGGAAGAAGCCAAAGGCCTGGGAGACATCCTCGTTGTGGGCGTGAACAGCGATCAGTCCGTCCGTAGCATAAAAGGACCCAGCCGGCCCATTCTTCCCGAGGAGGAAAGGGCGGAGGTTCTTTCAGGCCTCGGGTGCGTTGATTACATCACGATTTTCGATGAAGCAGACCCACTCGAGTTGATCTCTTCCCTCCAGCCCCATATCCTTGTCAAAGGAGGCGATTGGACCAAAGAAACCACCGTGGGAAAGGAAGTGGTGGAGGAATTGGGCGGAAGAGTGGTCATCCTCCCCTTTGTTCAGGGGGCTTCCACTTCGAACCTTATCGAGACCGTCTTGAAACGTTATGAAAAAAGAACCTGAAAAAGACCTATTCTCCCTTCCAGAGATGCTTCCCCTCCTCCCCGTAAGGGATATTGTCATTTTTCCCTATATGGTCCTTCCTCTATTTATCAGCCGGGAGAAATCGATCAAGGCCTTGGAAGAGGCTCTTTCCAATGACCGACTCATCTTCCTGGTCGGCCAGAAGAACCTCAGTGAAGAGGACCCATCGATGAAAGATTTTTATCGGGTGGGTACTGTGGCCCTTGTCATGAAGATGCTCAAACTTCCTGACGGAAAGGTCAAGATCCTTGTTCAAGGACTTTCCAAGGCCTCCGTCAAGGAGACGCTTCAGACAGCTCCTTACTTCCTCGTGAAAGTGGAAAATATCAAAGATCCTTTCGTGACCGAGATCACCCTTGAAACAGAAGCCCTGATGAGGAATGTAAGGGAACAGTTGGAGAGGATCGTTTCTTACGGCAAGTTTCTCTCCCCCGATCTGATGTTCGTCATCGAAAGCGTCGACGATCCAGGAAGGTTAGCCGATTTGGTGGCTTCTAACCTGGACCTCACTATAGAGAAAGCCCAAGAGATCCTGGAAGTCTTCGACCCCATCGAAAGGCTGAAGGTAGTGAGCGAAGTCCTGGGGAAGGAAGTTCAGGTTCTCACCATGCAGGCCAAGATTCAGTCCCAGGCGAGAGAGGAGATCACTAAGACCCAGAGGGAGTACTATCTTCGCGAACAGATGAGGGCCATTCGAAGCGAGCTGGGCGAAGGGGACGAACGTGCAGAGGAGTTCAAGGGACTTCGGCAGAAGGTCAAAAAGGCCAGGATGCCCAAAGAGGTTCAAAAGGAGGCCCTTCGAGAATTGGATCGATTGGAACAGATGCATCCCGATGCCGCAGAGGCTTCCATGGTTCGCACTTACCTCGATTGGCTCGTGGAGATGCCCTGGTCGAAATCGACCGTGGATAACCTCGATCTCCGGAAGGCTAAGAGGGTTTTGGAAGAGGATCATTATGATTTGGAAAAGGTGAAGGAACGTATCTTAGAATACCTGGCTGTCCGCAAACTGAAGAAGAAGATGAAGGGGCCTATCCTTTGCTTCATTGGACCTCCCGGGGTTGGAAAAACCTCTTTGGGAAGATCGATCGCTCGGGCCTTGGGGAGGAAATTTGTAAGGATTTCTTTGGGTGGGATACGTGATGAAGCCGAGATTCGAGGACACCGTCGGACTTATGTCGGCGCCCTTCCCGGGCGGATTATCCAATCGATCAAACAGGCTGGTAGTAACAACCCGGTTTTCATGATGGACGAAGTGGATAAGATTGGTGTCGACTTTCGGGGAGATCCAGCCTCTGCGCTCTTAGAGGTTCTGGATCCAGAGCAAAATAACGCCTTCAGCGACCACTATCTCAACGTTCCCTTCGACCTTTCCCAGGTGATGTTTATCACCACTGGGAATCTAACGGATCCCATTCCCTCAGCCCTTAGAGATCGCATGGAGGTGATCAACCTTCCCGGATACACCGACGTCGAGAAACTGAAGATCGCTCAAGCCTTTCTTCTTCCGCGGCAGATGGAAGAAAATGGGGTCAGTCCAAAGTTGCTGCAAATCTCTGATAAGGCCATCCTCCAAATCATATCAGAATACACTCAGGAAGCTGGTCTTCGGAACCTTGAACGGGAATTGGCTTCCGTCTGTAGGAAGGTAGCCAGGAAGATTGCAGAAGGAGAGAAGAGAAGGATAAGAATTCATACCAGGAACCTTCACCACTTCTTGGGACCTCCCACCTTCTTGCCCGATGAAGAACAGGAGCAAAACGAAGTCGGTGTGGCCACGGGCCTGGCGTGGACTGAGGCCGGTGGTGAGA
>Ga0187886_1004076_pt1 | contig 10658 bp, 7 predicted proteins | sample June2016WEW_20_1_FD_133001 | JGI IMG/M metagenome (GOLD analysis project Ga0187886, IMG submission 133001) | Peatland microbial communities from SPRUCE experiment site at the Marcell Experimental Forest, Minnesota, USA - June2016WEW_20_150 | ecosystem: Environmental > Terrestrial > Soil >...
CCAGATAGTCAGCCCTGCTAACGTCGCGTATGAGTAAGTAATCTTGAAAAATGACACCACTATAAGCGCAAGACATACGACGATAACCCCGACGTAAATTATGAACTCATAGTTTCTTTTGAGTAAAAAGGATGTGCCGAACGCGAGCAGCAGGGCGATATTGATGACAAGTAAAATGATATGACCGGGTCTGATTTTATTACTCATTAAAAGGACCTCCTGTATAAGAGAATCATAAGCGATATTGCCAGCACTATTATCGCCGGATATAGCACGGGATTTTGCGGCACGATTGACGGGTGAAAAGCGGTCGTTGTCAGCAGGCCGATAATCGCGCCGCCTAAGTGAGCGTCGTGGCCGATATTGCCTATTTGTGTGCGTATGCCGAAGTATGAGATAAGCATAAATAATACCGCGTAAACGTTGGCGGGTATCGGGACGGGAATGAAAAACATCTGGACCGACGTCCCCGGTATCAGAAATATGCAGGCAAATATCACCCCGCATACCCCGCCCGACGCCCCTAAAGCGCGATAGGTTTCTTTGCGATGCAGTATCAGCGCCAGAATGTTGCCGCCGATGATTCCCGCCAGATAGGTCGCCAGAAATGTAACCCGCCCGAACAATAACTCGATTGCGCTGCCGAACGAATATAAGCTAAACACATTAAAAAGCAAATGCACCCAGTCGGCGTGCAGTGCCCCGCTGGTCAAAATCCGGTAATATTGCCTGTCTTCCAGTATGTCTCGCGTGCTGAACAGGTAGCGATTCAAAAAGGCGGAACTGGAAAAACCCTTCACGGAAAAATATACCGTTATCGCGATGATGGCAATGTTGGCCGGCGCTAATGTTTCGTCCATTCCTCAGCTCCCTTAAAAACGGGTTCAGTTAAACCGGCGAATTGTAACCTTGCAGCCGACTTCGGTCAATGACCGCGTCGCCGTTGACTTTGGGCCGGCTTGGCGGTAATATCAGTAAAAATGATAAGCCGCTTTGTTTTTATATTATCAATGGAGGCAATTTGATAAAAAAAGTAAATCGTAAGACAAAGGCGTTGGTAATCGCCGCCGCAAAACTGGCCGGCGAGCGGCACTGCACCGATATAGTCGCCCTCGATATGCGAAAGGTCTCGCAGGTTACGGATTATTTCCTCATTCTTACCGGCACAAGCGACAGGCAGATGCGAAGCGTCGCCGAGGAAATCACCGCTTTGGCAAAGAAAAAAGACCTCCCCCTTTTTGGAAGGGCCGGCTTCGAGCAGGGCAGATGGGTGCTGCTGGATTTTGTAGATGTCGTCGTCCACGTCTTCGATACCCAGTCGAGAAAGTATTACGACCTCGAAATGCTCTGGGGCGATGCGAAGAGATTGAAAATTTAGAATTGAGAATTTGGAATTAAGAAATTTACGGGTTGGTAGGGATGCATTCCGTTCTTGATATACTCGAAAAAAGAATAAGCGAAGTAATGGCCGAAGAGACGGGGCAAAGGGAATGCTCCGCTTCGGTCAAGCCCGCCACCGACCCCAAATTCGGCGATTACCAGGTCAATGGCGTTATGCCCCTCGCAAAACAGCTCAAAACCAATCCCCGCAAATTAGCCGAGCAAATAGTAGCGAAACTCATTAAAAAATCGAGCATCGAGAATCAAGTATCGAGTATCGAGACAGCAGGCCCCGGCTTTATCAACCTGCGATTGAAACCTGAATTCGTCGCCGACAGCTTTTTACAGGTAACCAAAGACCCCGGCCGTTTAGGCATTGAAAAAACCGACAAACCCAAAACAATTGTCGTCGATTTCTCAGGCCCCAATATCGCCAAGCAAATGCACGTGGGGCACTTACGCAGTACAATCATTGGTGACTGCATCTGCCGGCTCCTCGAGCTCGAAGGCCACAAGGTAATCCGCCAAAATCACATCGGCGACTGGGGAACTCAATTCGGTATGTTGATATGTTGTTTTTATCAGAAATTTCCGGCTGCATCAATTGAGAGATTAGGGGCCATTGGTGTGACATCTGGATTTGATGTTAGCGATATGAACATACCTGACATGGAGGCCTTTTATCGTGAAGCCAGAAAGCTTTATGATAGCGACCCTGCCTTTGCATCTAAGTCCAGAGAATATGTTGTAAAGCTGCAATCGGGGGACCAGCAAGTATGGTTAATTTGGCAATTTATTCGTGACCAATCACTTTCCTATTCTGATGAGCTTTATCATAGATTAAATATAACTCTTACAAGGGAACACGTTCGCGGAGAGAGTGAATACAATAAAGATTTGCCAAAAGTTGTTGAGGAACTGAAAAATAAGGGTTTGGCGGTGGAGTCGGAAGGGGCGATTTGTGTTTTTCCTGATAAAGAAAAATTCAAAGATAAGGAAGGTAAGCCCTTGCCGGTGATTGTGCAAAAATCGGATGGTGCGTTTTTGTATGCAACGACCGATTTGGCGGCGATTAGGTATCGGGTAGGGGAGCTAAAGGCGGACAGGATTATTTACGTTACTGACAGCAGGCAGAGTTTGCATTTTGAAATGGTTTTCGCGGTGGCGAGAATGGCCGGCTGGGCAAAGCCGGAAACCGAGCTTGTTCACGTTACATTCGGCAGTGTTCTCGGCGAGGACGGCAAACCCTTAAAGACGCGTTCGGGCGAAAACGTTAAATTGAAAGAGCTTTTGGATGAGGCCATAACGCGGGCGCGTAAAATCGTTGATGAGAAAAACCCTGATTTGCCGGACGCCGACAGGGCGAAGATTGCGCAGGCCGTGGGTATCGGCGCCGTTAAATACGCCGACTATACTAATAATCGCACAAGCGACTATATCTTCAGCTTCAATAAGATGTTAGCGATGGAGGGTAACACCGCCCCCTATATGCAATACGCCTACGCCCGCGTGCAGTCAATCAGGCGAAAAGGCGAGCAGAGGGGTATTGAGGTCAATAAGGAATTGGCTGATTTGAAAATCGTTTCACTTGTCGAGCCGAGCGAATTGGATTTGGCCAAGCACCTGATTCGCTATGGCGAAGCGGTCGAGGCCTCGGTTGCCGATTACAGGCCCAATTACCTGACAAGCTACCTTTACGACCTGGCGCAAAAGTTCAGCGTTTTTTACACCAATTGTCCCGTTCTCGACGCCGGCCCCGACAAGTGTCCGACGCGCCTCTTGCTTTGCGACCTCACCGCCAGGACAATTCAGCACGGCCTGCACAACCTGCTGGGTATCGAAGTCATCGAGCAGATGTAAGGGCGAAAAGTCGTAGGGCGGGGCAGGCCCCGCTTACTATAAGGGATGCCTACTGGCGAAATTGAAGCGGCAGAATCGATTTGTCATACCTGCGCAAGCAGGTATCCAGTATTTTTTATATGGTGGTGTGGATTCTCGCTTTCGCGGGAATGACAATTAACGTATCGTCGAGCAGATGTAGGAGCGTAGAATATGAAAGTTATTACAAAAGATTTTCATATAAGCACGGCAAATCGCTGTGAGTTTGTTGATATCACAAGCGAAGTTGCCTCGCTTGTCGCAAAAGCCGGCGTAAAGGAAGGCGACGTGCTCGTTTACTGTCCCCATACGACTGCCGGCATTACCATAAATGAAAACGCCGACCGCTCAGTCGTCCACGATATACTTTTAACGTTCGAAGAATTGATTCCCCATTTACGCGCGGGCTACCGGCACGATGAGGGCAATTCCGACGCACACTGTAAAAGTTCGCTTGTTGGCTGCTCCAAACAGTTTATTATCCGGCAAGGCCGGCTGGAGCTTGGCACCTGGCAGGGGATTTTCTTCTGCGAATTCGACGGCCCGCGAAGCAGGTCTTTTATCGTTCAGGTCAGAGGGGAGTAGCAAATGGCATTACAGGAAGCTAAAAACCAAGAAGGGGGATTCCGCAACGTCATAATCCTCAGCATTGTCAGTTTCCTCAACGACCTCAGCTCCGAAATGATAATGCCTATTTTGCCGATGTTTTTGGAATCGCTGGGGGCGTCGGGCAAGATTGTGGGTTTGGTCGGCGGCATCCGTGACGGCATATCGGGCTTATTAAAGGTATTGTGCGGGTACTGGTCGGACAAAACGGGCAGGCGGAAAATATTCGTTTACGCTGGTTACGGCATCTCTTCGGTTTTCAAACTTTTGCTTGGTCTGACAAAGACGGCCGGCGGAGCGGTTGTTTTCAGCTCAATTGAACGAGTCGGCAAAGGTTTGCGCACCGCCGCACGCGACGCCATAATAGCCGAATCTGTTGACCCGGCCAAGCGCGGGAAAAGTTTCGGCATTCACCGCGGGATGGATAGCGCCGGAGCTGTTCTCGGCGCTGGGGTGGCGTTTCTGTTTTTACAGTTCACCGGGCTTGGATTCAACGCCATAATAATCATCTCCGCCGGTATAGGTCTTGTGTCGCTGGTTCCGCTTCGCTTTGTCACGGAGCCCGAAGCGGGTAAGCAAAACGCGAAATTAAAACTAAGCTTGTCGATTTTGCCGAGGCCGCTGAAGCTTTTTATCCTGGTTGCCGCCATTTTTGCCCTCGGCAATTTCAGCTATATGTTTTTTGTCCTGAGGGCGCAGCATTTGTTCGAGGGCAAATGGGCTACTACCGCACCTATCTTGCTGTATGTTCTTTTTAATATTTTTCAAAGCGCTTTGGCTGTTCCCCTTGGATTGCTTTCGGATAAGATTGGCAGGCAGAAGGTTCTGATTTTCGGATTCGGGCTGTTCGCGGCTGTATCGTTTGGCTTTGCTTTTTTCAATACGCTGGTGTTTTATATTATTTTGTTCGCGTTATATGGAGTGGTTTTCGCTGCCGTTGACGGAGCCGAAAGGGCGCTCGTATCGGACCTGGCAGGACCTGATTCGAGGGCGACTGCTCTCGGAACATACTCTACTATTACGGGTCTGGCAGCTTTGCCGGCGGGAATCGTGGCGGGTTTCCTGTGGGATAAATCGCCTGTTTACACATTTGTTTTCGGCGGGGCGATGGCAATTCTGGCTATTGCGGTTTTTGCGGCTTTCAGCGGGCATTTCGCAGGCCGAAAGCCGGTTTAGAGCCAATAAAAAGGCGAGGTGGTGGGACCGGCTGGGGGGGTAACCGATAGCCACGCTGCCTCGCCGAGGTTCGAAAAGCCCGTAAAAACGGGGTATTATCGTATTATTTATTATCGCAGTTTATTTTACGGCAAAAAGTGAAATGCAGCCCGCCCCGGATTACTATTATAATGACCATGCCCCTGCTGTTCCTGAAAGGGCTTTTTCGCACTAATCTGCCCAAACAACACTAATATACTCACAGTTATCGGTAATTGCAAGAAAAAAATGCACGTTTTTTGGGAAAAGAGCCGCGAAAAGGCATAAAATTAGCCACGATAAGGCAGAAGAGTTCACCACGAATTACACGAAGCCTTTGGCGGAGTCCCCTCAGAAATTGCGAAGCAATTTCGAGGACTTTAGTCCCGGAAATCCTATGGATTTCATGGGGTCGCCTTAGCGAGACGAAGAAAGCACGAAGGTTTTATCACAGATTGACGCGGATTGCACTGTATTTGCTCGGCTAAGCGTTCTGCGGCTAAGGGTATTCTCGATACGCGTATCTGCGATACCCTTTCGCCTTGTCCGCGAAGGCCGTAGGCCTTCCTTACTAAGCCGAGCACACCAAGCGAAGCGCAGGGGCCCGCTTCGGAAATAACACGGATTTTCAGCCACTTGGCGACGATGTCGCCACCGCTTTTAGCGTTTACCGGCTGGCAAAATACACGGATTAAAGAGCTTAGACGCGGATTTCGCTGGTTACGCTGTTTTTTGCCACTAAGACACAAAGAGATTTCCGATTTGCGATTGACGATTGACGATTTAGGGATGAGGATTGCGGATTGATGATTGACGGGAAGAACGTGAGGATTTATGTTCGCCACTGGCGGAGACGAAATCGAGGGAGTCAAAAAAATGTTGCATTTTGCGGAATGTTGTGGTATTGGTTTATTAAGGACTTATATTTGTCGGGACTGCTATATAGCAAAAATTCATACATCCAGGCGAATACAAGCTGCGCTTGGATATGAGGCCGGGAATATGAAGGTATAATCTCAATGCAGCCGGTAAGGGAAAATCTGCCAGGAAGGGGTCGTAATTTACCTGTGGCCTCTGTCGTATTTTTCGGTGCGTTTTACCTTTTCCTGTGGTTGTATGTTGGGCCTCTGCTCTATCATCATTTCGAGATATCACGAAGGAGTCTCTACTTCGAGACCGGCTGGCCGTTTTTGCTGGATTACCTGAGCTATCCTAGTGGATTGAGTCAATATCTGGCGGCGTTTCTCACGCAATTATGCTATTTTTCCTGGCTCGGCGCCCTGTGTATCACCCTGATTGCCTGGGCGATTTACCGGCTTACCGCATCGCTGACCGTTATCAAAGCAGACAGCCCTTGGCGGGTTATACATTATGTACCTGCCCTTTTGATGTTGATGATATGCTGCCGGTATGAGAATCCGCTGAGCACGGGAATGGCCGTGTTGATTGCTGCGTTTTTCTCGGTTATGTATGAGAAATTCTCGCCGCGTCCTGCACTTGCGCGGGGGGCTTTATTTTTGATAATCTGTGGTGTTCTCTATTATATTGCCGGCAGTGCAGTTTTGGTATTCGTAGCTTTAGCGGCTATTTATGAGTTCTTTCACCGGCCTGAACCGGTTTTCGGCGCGCTTTATCTTATACTGGGGGCGGCTGTTTGCTGGTTTCTGAATACCCACATTTTCAAACCAGAGATGAGCGAGCTATTTCTGTACTCGAATCCTTTTAGCCCGGTAGAGTATAATCTGATAAGGGAAAGCTGGACCAGAGTGTTCGAAGGGGCCTTGTTTGTTGGTCTGCCTGTTCTTGTTCTGTTTGTTAACTTAGTGCGGAGGCTGGGTAAGAGTGGGAGCATTTTTCGCACGTCCTGGTGGAATTATGATAAGAATTCCTCTGTTATGAAGCGAGTCATCTGCCATTTATACCTTGGCGGATTCAAGTGGATTATTCAAATTGCGCTCCTGATTCTTATTGCCGTTCCGGGTGTTCTGTTTTCTTATGACTATAAGACCAGGAGAACACTTCAGATGAGCTACTTTGCCTGCAGGAGGATGTGGCCGGAATTACTGGTTGTCGCCGAAAAGATTCCTCTGAATCGGTATCAATATTTTTATTTTAATGCCCTCAATCGCGCATTATATCACACAGGCCGAATGGGTAATGAAATGTTTACCTGCCCTCAGAATTATGATATCAGAGATTTGGTCTTCAGTATGGAAAATGCCGGTAACCAGGTCATTATGGAGAGGATGGAATTGTGTTTGGAGCTGGGGCTGGTCAACGTGGCAGAGAGAATCGCGCACGAATTCCTTGGATGGACCAACGACCGTCCGAATCCGTTTGTCCTCAAGCAATTTGCGCTCATATACATCACAAAAGGAAGAATCGAAACAGCCCGCGTATTTCTCAGGGCGCTCAGCAAAAATCTGTTCTACGGCAGGGAAGCAAAAGACCTTCTTCGCCGTCTTGAAATCGACCCCCTGCTCGAAAATGACGAGAATATTCAGCATTTGCGTTCGATTATGATTACCAACGACCTTATCTTCGGCCCTTATCCCGAAGAGGGCCGGTGCCTGGAGGAGCTGCTGCGCATTAACAAGCACAACAGGATGGCCTTTGAGTACCTGATTGCTCATTACCTTCTGACAAAGCAATTGGGCAAGTTTGTTGAGAACCTGCATCGCCTTGACGATTTCGGTTATGATAGCATCCCCCGGCATTACCAGGAGGCCATTTTGATCTATAAAGGCATATCCCGCAAAGACGTTGACCTCGGCCAGCGCGGGATAAACGCCGAGGTGAAAGAGCAATATGACGATATCGACGAAATTATTCAGAGATACAATAACGATATGGAGCTTATGCGGAAAGTAATCGCGCCAAAATACGGCGATACTTACTTCTTCTACTTTATTTTCGGTGTCTCGGGAGTAAACCAATGAAAAAACGGCACATCTGCCTGATGGTCTGTTTGCTTTGCGCCACGGCCATTGCGGTATTGGGATTCATCCTGCGAAAAGATTCTCCCCCGCCCCGAAACTATACAAAGGTTGGCCGGACTGCAGAAATCAGGCCGGATTACACCGGCATTGTCATCCCGCCCAACATAGCGCCTCTTAATTTCCTTGTCCTTGAGCCGGGTGAAAGGTACCTGGTCAAAATATATTCGGCGGCCGGGGATGGTTTCACTGTTTCCGGCAGGAAAGGTAAAATCAAAATCCCGGCAAAAAAGTGGAAGTCGCTGCTGGAAAAAAATCGAGGCAATGAGCTGTTTTTTGATATTTACGTAAAAGCGCCGGACGGTCGCTGGGGCCTGTACGATTCCGTTATCAACATCATTGCAAAAGAAGATATCGACGCGTACATTACCTATCGTTTAATGACGCCATCGTCTTACTATCCCAAAAAAATGGGAGTATATCAGCAAAATCTCGAGAACTGTGACAGGCGGGTTGTCCTTCACGGCAATATGTATGGCAATGGCTGTATTAACTGTCATACATTCGTGAACAATAACGCTGATAAAATGCTTATCGGCGTCCGCAGTCAGGATTATGGGGACGGCACTTTATTAGTCAATAAGGGGCGGGTAAGTAAAATAGGGAAGCAATTCGGCTATACATGCTGGCATCCCAGCGGACGGCTCGCGGCGTGTTCGATTAACGGGGTGAGGCAGTTTTTCCATCTTGCCAGGCAGGAGATTCATGACGTTATTGACATCGATTCAGGCATTGTTTATTACCTCGTTGACAGCCAGACCGTCAAGACGACCACCGCCTTGTCCGACAGGGACAAGCTGGAGACGTATCCCGCCTGGACGCCGGATGGCAAATACCTTTATTTCTGCAGCGCACCGATATTGTGGCAGGACCATAACCAGGTAAAGCCGGAGTACCACAATAAAATCAAATATGACCTGAGACGAGTCAGCTATGATATTCAAACCGACAAATGGGGCCGGCCTGAAACGGTTCTGTTGGCAGACACAACCGGTTTAAGTATCCTGCTGCCGCGTATATCGCCAAATGGCCGATTCCTCCTTTTCTGCATGTGCGAGTATGGCTGCTTCCCGGTTTATCAGCCCAGCAGCGACCTTTATATGATGAATCTCGAAACAGGCCAATACAAAAAATTAGATATTAATAGCGAATATTCCGAATCTTGGCATAGCTGGTCGAGCAACAGCCGATGGATTGCCTTCAGCAGTAAAAGACAGGGAGGACTGTTTACAAAAATCTACTTAAGCTATGTTGACGAGAATGGCAAGGCATACAAGCCGTTCGTAATGCCGCAGAAAGACCCCGAGTTTTATGATGCGCTCTTCAAGGTTTACAGCATACCCGAACTCACTACCGGCCCGATTAAGATTGACCCCAGGGCCCTTAGCCGTGCCGCATGCGGTCCACAAAAAATCGATGTTGACCTGCCCATTACGACTGCCACTCCCGTCGCCGGCGCTGAGAAGTCGCATCCTTGGCAGGACGCACATCAATAAAGATACAGACCTGTACTGAGCGGAGCACGGCATCCTGCCCTCGAATGTTGTTATCGGGGGATGGTTGTGCTGCAAGCATTACCTACAAACTCGATTCGCACTCCCTGTTATGAAAAGTGCCGGGTAACTGTCCCAAGAAATGTGGTTAGGGTATAAATAAACAGACCTCCTTGACGATTTTAACTGAAGGAAAACGCAAGGAGGCCCAAAAATGGTCGATTTTGTTATTCCTTCGGTCGGGCAGACGCTAAAACTTGAAAGATGCTGCCCGTTTTGCGGACGTAACAACGGCAATATTCATTCGGCAACGCACAGACGCAGGATAACGGACATCAGAATAGATTTTGTTACTCAACGCAGGATGAAATGCCCCTGGTGTCATACCACCTGGACGCTTAGGCCTGAGGGTATCGGTGACGGCAGGCACAGGACAGACCGGCTTATCATTTTGGGTGTTGTGCTATATATGTTTGGATTAAGTCATCGCAGGGTTGAGCAGTTTTTGATGTTGCTCGTCTGTAACGGTTCAAAGAGCAGTATAGAAAGAGATGTGGCAGATGCCGGCCAAAATGCCAAACAACTTCACCGTTGTGCTCCGAAGATGAATGTTAAAGTGCTGGGAGTGGACGGCACAGGGGCAAGAATGGCAGGCAAATCGAGGTCGGGGATGTTGTTTTTTGTAGACGTAGAAAAAAGCAGGCTGATTTGCGTTGAGCCGATTAACGAGACCGATAGCAAAAAAGTGAGGGAGCATGTTTTGATGGTTTTCGCCGACGTTGGGGCACAAAAGCTGTGCACCGACGAACTGAGCGTATATGAGGGTATCGTCGATGAATCGAATCACAAGATATGCCTGGCGAACTGGCGAAAGAGCAAGCTAAAGAGAGTTTATGAGATACACAGGCAGCTCAAGACAGAAGGGCTGGAGTGTGCTGCAAAGGATATGCTGGACTTGTCGGCATTGTTGCGGAAGGACACTATGCCGCAGAAGATACCGGAAGGTATTGAGAAGCTGGTGCGTAGATACATAAACTGCCGCAGCGGTGTTTTATGGAAAGTCAATCAGTTATTGCAGCACATAGAGCGAACGTGGGACAAGGTAAACAAG
>Ga0187886_1004078_pt1 | contig 10655 bp, 17 predicted proteins | sample June2016WEW_20_1_FD_133001 | JGI IMG/M metagenome (GOLD analysis project Ga0187886, IMG submission 133001) | Peatland microbial communities from SPRUCE experiment site at the Marcell Experimental Forest, Minnesota, USA - June2016WEW_20_150 | ecosystem: Environmental > Terrestrial > Soil >...
AAGAGTGGCAAAAAGACGGGTCCTTGGTCGCTCTCGTGGAGATGCCAGCCGGACTCTACGGGTCATTCATCGATCGGCTCGGGAAACTCACGCAAGGTACCGTGCAGACAAAAGTCCTAAAGTGAGCAGTTTTTGGCGGAATAATTTATTAGCCTAGCCGCTGCACTATTGCAAACGGTCTCGTTGACGTTCGACACTTGGCTCGAGAAGGTAGGTATCAAGTCTGACCGTACTGCGCAAGAGTACGCGTCGACAGTTCGACGTTGGGCTAAGAGCCGTGGGTTCGAGTCACCGGATCAAGCGATTGCGGACATGAAGGTGCGTAGCCTAGATCCGTATCAGGTTCTGCAGGAATACGTGACTAACCTCCACGATCGGAAGCTAGCGCCTGCCTCGATTCATGTTCACTTCTCCGCTGTCAAGCGATTCCTGAACGACTGCGACATCGAAATTCTTTCAGAGAGAGTCCGCAACAAGATCGTTCTGCCATCATACTATCTCGTCAGTACAGACCGTGCGCCCACAAAGGCTGAATTGAAGCAGACGTTGCTCCGTAGCAAACTCAAGACGAAAGTCGCCATTGAGCTCATGGGAAGCAGTGGAATGCGTATCGGCGAAGCCGCCAGCCTCCGCGTCTGCGACATCCAGTTCGGAAAGCCAGGCCAACCCAGCAAGATCATGCTGAAAGCAAAGACTACAAAGAGCCGCAAGAAGCGAGTCACATTCATCTCCCCAGAGGCGACGGAGATCCTACGCCAATACCTAGGCGAACGGATCAAGCAGCCAGACGATTACATCTTCCCTAGAACGAAGGAAGAAGTCGATACGAAGAATGTGGCATCGACCCTCTACAAACAGATCGTCTACGCATTCAACCTCGCCGGACTCCGCAAAAAGGAGGACTCCGAATCTCCACGGTACAGCCTCCACCCCCACTGCCTCAGAAAGTTCTTTCACACCAACTGCCTAGCCGCCGGCGTCGACAGAGGCCTGGTCGAGGGATTCATGGGCCACACCTTCGCGCTCGACTCATCCTACCTACGAATGACCGACGACGAACTGCAGGCGAACTACATGAAAGCCGTAGACCGCCTAACCTTCCTCACAACGCCCGAGCCTGACCAGGAGACCGCCAAGGAGATGGAGAGCCTACGCGAAGAAGTCGACCACCTCAAACGCCTAGAGGAAGCGCGGAAACCTGCAGACACACTCATGAGCCACCTGCTAGAGGATTCAGAGGTCCAAGCGTTCCTGAAACGAAAGCTCAAAGCAACATCGAAGAGCAAGGATACCTGAAACCCAAGGATACTGTCTCATAGAGGCTATTCCGGCGAGTTTGGAAGCCTTTCAATTGAGTGGTTCGCTCTGCATTGAGGCAATGATTAGATCAATTTCGTCGCTTCGGCGCATCAGGTCTTTGATGCGTGACTGCAGGAGACTGGACGTGAGCTTCAGTTGTTCAAGCATTATGGTCCGCAGTTTCTCGTCTTTTTGAAGGCGCTGGAGATATTCCTTCGCTCCTTTCCTCAGTGGCCACCCGCCGCTGATGTTGTCGAGCTCGAGTGCCGGATGTAGTAGCGCACGGTAGCTAAGCCATTTGGGGGGCGGGGAGTGACCCTCTACTAGCGCACGGTGGCAGTCACCCACGAGCGCACGAGCGACTGCGTCTCGTATTCCTGTGGCTTCGATGTTGGGCCATAGGTCAAGGAGGAATAGCCGCGCATTGTTGTCCGTTAGGTCACGATACTTGGTCGCCAAGAATCCCAGGAGCTTCCGGTCCTTGTCGGTGGTCAGATCTCCGATGAGTTGAAGCAAACCAGGAAGAGTCAGCTTGTAGTATTTGGAGGTCCCTGTGAATCCTCGCGCATCCCGTTTGATGTGGTCCGTTTGGATGAGGCGATCATTCACTAACCTCTTGATCGTCTCTAGAACCACCGGCTTTGAACCGCTCTCCTTGGGCAAGTGCTTCAGGATCCCGTACTGATTGAGCGGTTCCTCCGTGGCGAGTAATCGAAGAAGAGCGAGCCCTCGTTTTAACGTCCTATCTCTCTCCTCGTCTCTTCTGTCCAGTCTGCGGGACTCTTGATCCGACAAGATGTATGGTAAGTTCGGATTCACACTCAAAGGTAAGCGCTCCATAGGTAAGTGCTACCTAAAGGTAGCTGATTGCTACCTTATAACCATACCCTACCGTACCTTACGGCAAGGAGATCGACATGAGCCGGAAGATTCAGTCTCCATTCGAACTTGAGAAAGCAGACGTGAAAGCCCTCAACGAGAAGGCTAAGCAACTCCAACGTAGCAAGTCGGGAATCATTCGGCAACTCATCCGCGAATACCTGCCGAAAATTTAGGAAGACGGTAGACAAAGAAATGACGAACGAGCTTGCTGAGACGCTTCCCTCCTGGGCCCGGACCCTTCTGGCGCTCGCAGAGGAAGTCGGAGCGCTATCGAAGCCAAGTCAAGAGCAGACGCAGGGATCCAGCGCTTGAGCACGCACCGCCCGATCGCTCGCGCCTCAAGTTCGAGTTCACAGGTCCGGGTTCAAATTACATGCAGCGTCTGCGGTGAGGAAGCCACTCTCCCTTGTGACCCGGAACCTCAGCCGCCAATGATTTGTGAAAAATGTCGCGGGGAAGGGTTCGCATGAACTCAGCGCCTTGAGAGGACCATCCTGTTTCCTGCAGGGAGGAACGACACCAGCTTGCAATCTGAAGATGAGTGCGAGCACACGTCGCGCTTAACGGACCCGTCGACCGGGGAAACCTTCTGCGCGAAGTGCGGTCTCTTACTCCCGGAAGGGCCGGTCCAGATTGGCAGCCGACTTGTTAGTCCACAAGAGGTCATGCGTCGAGTCAGAATGCGAATGCCAAAAGTGGTTCATGAGATGCACCAATTACTCCTTGTTGCCGCGAAGGTTCAGGGTACTCGATGCCACTGGCCAAACTGCCAGGCCCCTCCGATCCTTCGATCTAAGTGGTGCCCTACGCATTATCACGAGCACGGAAAGGAGTTGGCGAGGGAACGGCAGCGCAGACATCGCCAGAAAGCAGCTGAGCCGGTTAAACTCCTCGAATGTCACGCTGTCACGCATGACAAACCCGTAGGTTAAGGAAGAGAATCATGTCCGCCCTAGATCTCAACGAGAGACTAACCGGTCTAATCGCAGAGATTGATCAAGTCAACGAGGAAACGAAAATCCTCACAGCAAAGAGAACCGCAGCGCTCTCAGAACAGAACGAAGCAACAGCCACAACGATCAGGCATCAACTCCAAGAACTCCAAGAGCGCCTGGAAGACATCACGTTCATGAAGATCGCGGTTGAAGGAAAACTGCGAGTCTACAAAGGGAACGCTCAGAAAGCAGCCGGCATCAGAAAACAGATAGCTGGCGAGTTCTGGCCTCAGGGAACGAAAGCTCTGAGCAAAGTGGAACAGGCCGTTAAGGATCTCTCGAATGCGATTGGAGAAATGGATGGACTCAACGCAACCATATTCGCGCTAACCGCGGAACATGAGAGGTTGATCGGTGAGAGCGTCCCCGTTCCCTCAATATCCAATGTGATTCCACAGGATCTCCGCCGGGTCGTAGGAATCCGTCTGCCTGAGTTGCCTGAGACGTTGGAGTTGAAGGTTCGTTCTCAAGTAATTCGTGAAGCAGAGGAAAGACAGGAAGCAGCCCTCAACGAGCGCATATCCAAACAGAAGACTCTGGTCCTCCCATATCTGGAGTCGGCAGACATGACTTACCCTAAGTGCAAGACCTGCAGTCGAGAATTGCTCCTCGTTGGCGGGGCAGTCTACGCTGGATCTTCCACTTCCACTGAAGACGCTCCGAGAGAGAAAGCATTCAGGCTCATGTTTCGATGTGAAGACGGCCGGCACAACGGATCCCAAGGTTTCATCAGAATCGAGGGCGGCGCATACTCAACGGCACCACTCACTGATCTCGAAATAGACAGAGAGAGGTAGGTGACAAATTTGTGCAATAAATGCGAAACTTGCATGCAGAAAGTCAAGGAACTCGTGAGACAGGCAGCACTCGGAGTCACGCGGACCCCTGAGGAAATCGCAAACCTTGAAGCCGCTATCAACATGAGACCTCATACAGCCATATCAGGCGAGAAAGCCGCTGCCAACGATCTCCTCCGAGGTGGAACCGTCGACGAGGAACGGTTGCGCCAAGCGATGTTCGGTTACTCGAGGAATCAGAGAGGCGAAAAAATCCCGCTCTCTGTCCCCCTCGACAATCCTCAGTTCAGCGACAGCTTCCGCGTGGAAGCATCGAAAATATTCGCTCAAGGTGCGGCCTCGTGCTCAAGCTGCTGCAAACTGGACTCCTGCAACTTTGCCCGGTGACTCAAATGCTTAGAGAATCCTGCTGGCTTCCTTGCAGCCTTGCCCAGACAGGGATCCCACGTGGGAGATGACCTGATTTGGCGACGACGCATCGAGCAAGCAAACGAGCTCTTGCTCTGGCACATCGTGAAATAGAACGCCTTGAGGTTGCGTTGCGTCATTCAACGATTGAACGCCTCATCGACGTTGAAGTACAAGTAGGCATTCGGACAGAGAAGCAACGGATCCAATCCCGTCTCGAGATGGAAGATGAGAAGAAGTATCCTTCTGAGGCGCTGGAGTATCTCCGAAATGATCTACTAATCGCCCTGGCTCGAATAAACCACGCATCCGGCGGAGTCCGAGATCAGCCTCAAACCGATGTTGGCTATATCCAATGAATCACATGGACAGTCAAGTCAGAACTGAGATCAAGTGCTCCGACTGCGGCAAGACTGATTCAGTACCTTTCAAACCGGATCCAGGTAGACCTGTCTACTGTAGGTCTTGTCACAAGCGTAGATGCGACTTTGCGAAGGGAGAATCGTCAGAGCGAATCCTGCGAGCGACTACACGCGTCATCGTCTACGATAGTTCATGGCCTGACAAGGAGGCCGGCAAGAATGAGTCTTGAGCAACGACGCGCCAAGTGTGGAACCCGCTCGGCGTTCTGGGGCTGGCTCGGTCTCGATCCGAGAAAGGAAAAGAGCCTTGTCTTGAAACAGCAAGCCCTCGACGCTCAACATCGTGGATCATATCGAGGCCGGCAACTTGAAGGGTTGCCTGAATGGATGCGCTCGAGGTGTTTCCGAAACCAAATTCCCTCCGAATGTCTGCTAGGGACGGAGTCATGTCCAGACGCGAAGTTCTGCCTCATGCAGAGAATATCAGCCTACCGGGAGGCTATGACGGTTGACGCTTGAGCAGCCAACCCCAGAGTTTCAGAAGATGATGGATCAGGCTGACCACTCGAAAGCACTACGGGCAGAGATCCTCGAGAAGGACGCGAACGGTCGCCTCCGTCTCCTCCCCAACAAGATTGCGGATCTAATCCTCCGTGGAGGCAGCATCGGCGAATCAGCGCTTGAAATCAAAACTTTCCGTGACAACGACCAAATCATCACCTACGATAAGGTTCAGAATCCGGGGTACTGGAACCCGAACGGCAAGATCACGATTCGAGAGTTTGCTCACAAAATCGTTGAAGCTGCGGGGCTTGATGCTGTCAAGTTTCTCGGCAGAAACGTGCAGGAGGAAATCGTCTTCCACATCAAATGTCAGACAGGCATCGACCGGCGGGACTTCAAGGAGGCGGAAGGGAAGATCTGCTTCATGAATGGTAGCCTCAACCTCAAGATAATGGAACTGGAACCCCATTCCGCTGAGAACCGATTCCTCTGGCGTCTGCCAGTTCGATATGATCCTGCGGCAGCATCATGCCCTAAAATCGACAAGTTTCTCAATGACGTCCTCGGCGAGCAGGCAGTCCTCGGCTACGAGATCGCGGGGTACATCCTCTGCGACAGTCGGAACAAGATGCAGAGAGCCTTCATGGCGCTCGGATCTGGCGATAACGGCAAATCAACGTACCTCCAACTCTTAACCGCCCTGATCGGTGCCGACAACATCAGCCATGTGGAACTGCAAGACTTGCAAGAGAACAGGTTCGCAAAGGCCCAGCTGCATGGTAGGCTCGCGAACTTCGCCGCAGACATCAGCGACCGAGCGCTCTACCGAACCGCGATATTCAAGTCGCTCACAGGTGGCGACGAGATTGACGCCGAGCATAAGTTCTGCAACCCATTCACGCTTCGCCCCCGCGCCAAGCTAGTCTACTCATGCAACTCGCTCGCAGAAACCTACGACGACAGCGACGCCTTCTTCAAGCGATGGATCATCGCGCTCTTTGAGCGGATATTCACAGGCGAACAGCAAGACCGCGACATATTAGCGAAACTCACGACGCCCGAGGAATTGAGCGTCTTCGCAAACAAGGCAATCGAAGCCTACGCTCGTGTAGAGGCTTCAGGTCGCTTCTCAGGCGAACTTGACACCCAAGGCAAACGCGACGTCTACACGAAACTCAGCGACCCCGTCCTAATCTTCATAGATGAACGTTGCCTATTCAACCCCGACGGAGAGGTCAAGAAGCAGCTTCTGTACAGCGCATTCCAAGTCTTCACGCAGAAACGCGGATACGGCAAGCACTTCACCCAGAAACGTTTCTTCCAGAAGTTCCGCGAAAAGGCAGGCGACCAAATACATGAAACATGGACGCATGACTCAGACGGAGTCAAACATCGCACCTTCAGAGGCATCCAACTAGACATCGAAACCCTAGACCTAGACACCCTCACCGTGGAGGCGAAAACATGACCCTGCCTGTCTCACCATTCTCAGGGTTCTCAAACAGAGGCTTGTCTCACCATTCTCACCATTCTCACCATTTTCCCAGATACCCGCTGCATGTAGATCACTACACATGGGGGGTAAGTAGGAAAATCATGAGAACCCTGAGAACCCTGAGACAAACCAAGGAGGCACCTAACACTTGAAACCAGAACAGGCCAAAATGAGGCGTGTTAGGGGGCCCTCTTCTCGCTCGAGATCCCCACGTACACCACACAATCAAGGTAGGCATGGTGGTGCTCGTGCAGGAGCGGGGGTGAAGGAGCACAACCTGAATGCGATGAAGAGTCTCCCTTGGCTTGACAGTTATGACTTGTCCACACCAGAAGGCATCGACTCGTTCCTGCAGGAGCTAATCAAAGCCACTTGGACAGGTCAGTTAGGCAGCCGAAGTGGAGGCTGTCTTAACGGATCGTTGAGGATTCTGCTTGAGCATATGACTTTGCCTGCTCTTGAGAAACGGATCGAGCAGCTTGAAGCAACCAAGGGGGTGAGATCGTGACAAAATCAGAAGTCAAGAACCTAGAGAAACGTCTCGAGACGATGTCAGGAGCGGGGAAAGTGTGGATCCCGCCATGGTTGAGCGCTGTAGGATCTCGAGAAGAGATCGCGGAATGGAAAGCCATCTATCAGGCCCGGCGTGGACTGGATCGCCGTGAACGCGAGCGCGAGTTCATTCATGAGATGCGCAAGAAGCATCCGAACATGCCGCTTAGCTTCGACGAGCAACTTGAGGCAGGGGCAAAGCGACTTCAGGCGAATCCTTGGCTTAGCTGGGTCAGAGGCATAGGCCCAATTCTAGACGCGGATCCAGTCGTTGACAAGATCATGGCCCAGCTGAGTATTGACGAGCGGATTCACCTGTCAAAGGCGATCCGCGCGTTCGACAAGGCCGACGCCGCACCAGATGCCGTCCTAACATCGTCTCTTGCGGACCTGCCAGCCGAGCAACATGCCGTAATCGAGAAGGTGCGTCGCCTCTCTCGAGAGAACGAGCGGGGAGGTGAATGAGGATTGACACATATCGACAAGCTAGAGGAGCGCGTGGACGCTCTCGATCGCTCCCAGCCGGGACGGAAGAGGCCGCGGCTCATGGGCGAGGTTGAGGGTGAAGCATGGATCAACTACTGCATCTCGCTTCTCTCAGACGAGGAACGCCGAGAACTTGACCAAGTAGGGGTTGAAATCGAGAAGAACTGGGAATGCCATCCAGACTGCCGCAACAGAGAGGAATGGCAGAAGCATGACGACGAGCGCACGCGACTGTATCACCGACACGGCGAACTGATAGCTATTGGTGAGGCCCGCGCTGAGGCTGGACCCTGGGAACCCTGGACACTCTTCGAGGCGGAATATCGTGACGCGAAAGCGCAACTCGGGAAGGTGAAGCCGATTGACTCAACAGCATGAGCGGTTCAAGTTTCGGTGCGCTCGTTGCGGCAAGCCTGACAGCCTGCAGTTACAGCCACGAGACGACAGGCCGCTCTACTGCTATGACTGCTTCATACAGAACAAGGAAGAGCGACAGCCGAAAACGAGCGCTAGGCCGACCAGAAAAAGAGAGGAAGAGAGTCAGGACCTTTCGGACCACGTATTGCCGAGGACGTCATGTATCCACTTTGCCTTGCATCTCTCGCATTCATAGTAGAGGTATGCAGGCTGCTTCACGCCATTGCTGTCTTCGAACGTCTCGCGACTTTCTTCCACGAGTTTCAGCCATTTCTCCGTGCAGCTAGGACAGGCCTCATGCTTGACCTCATCGCTTTGAGCCATTCCATGAATCGCCTCCTTTCGTTTTGTGGGTTGTGGGCCTCACAAGGATTTGAATCATGTTAGTCACTTTGGTATTCGCCAGGATCCGTCTCTTTTCGTCTGGCCTTTCATCCAGTGGCCACCGAGCGAGCGCACAACCTCGTTGATCTCAGCCCATCCGTCACCCAGGTACGAGCGCGGCTTCACGATCAGATCGTCCATGCCGTCTGTGATCCTGCAGACGAGCGCCCAAGCCAGGACTGATTGGAAAGACTGCCCGGCCACGAAAAGCGTAATTAGGACAGTCCGATGACCTTCCGTTTGGTAAAGCGAATGCTCCTGAAGAAGTTCGGATGGCTCTCCATCTCGTGTCAGTTCCATCCTGAACTCTCAAGAAGTCTTGCAAGGCAATACTCGAAAAGGCTCCGAACAAGAGACGTGCTTTCAAGACTCAATGTCGAAAGAGTTCTCGATGTCTACACGGGCGAAGATGGACATGTAGGTCTGAGGATGCGTGATGGTGCCACCATTGTCGTTCACCCCCGGCGCGAGTTCACAGTGCGCGGAACAGACATCGTCGTCGAACAAATACCGTACTTCGAAAAACACGTTATCGGACTTGCACATGAAGTCGCGCATCTCAAGAAGGGAATCAAGATTCGAATTGGAGCCATGGTTCACGCAGAGGCAGATAAGATGGGGCGAGCTGTGCTAGCAAGATGGTTCCCGCCGTTGGCAAGACGCATGGGGCCAAGGCTCCCGAAGAACGCACTACTGAAGGCGGTCCTACTCGAGGTCTCACCCGAAATCGGCGTGGCTCTGGACCCTCCTGCCCATGTTGACATATATGTCACAAGAGACCTCCCAGCTGCCAAGATCAGCAGAGGGTTTTTAGAGCGCGGCTTTGACCTAGCACTGCAGACCGTTTCGGGGCTTGGGAGTAAGTAGGTTTTGATGAGACTCCAATGGCATCCTGACGATTTCGAGCCTATTCTCCACCCGGGGCATAGGCCGGCGATCCCTCCTATGGATCTCTGTGAGGAACCAAGAGAATGGTCTTTCGAAATCTGGGGGCGATATGTCTCCCGAACTCGAGCGAGGCGAATAGCCGAGAGCGAAGAGGCCCAAGGAATCGATGATCTTCAAGATCGAAAACAGATAGCCGCTCTCGTAGGACTTGGGCCAGTTCCTAAGAGAACAGCCGACCTGGATGAGTTGCTTGGCGTCCTCGATTCCCTAGTCGCCCCGAACGAGCAAGTCGATGTGGTCCAGTGGCTAAGGTCTGCTCGCAAGCGGTACGGCTAGATGACGCTTGTCTATCTCGAGACCTCCTTCCTGATGTCGGCTATGGTCACAGAAGACGAGAACCATCACAAAACGTTACCAGTGCTTGAGAAGATCCGGTCCGGAGCCTATGTGGGCATAGTCTCGCGCCATGCCTTCAATGAGATTCTTGATGCCCTGAGAAAAAAGACACCCGCGGACCCCAAAGTAAAGTCCACCGCAGACCCGCGAGTCTTGCACCGTCTCGTGGACGAGCGTTACAAGGAAATCACAGGTAAGATCATTGCCTCTCGCAACGTTAGGATTCAGGATACTCCTGCCCCCATCGTCGCAGTTCTTCTAGAAACGATGAAGTTGCTTATGCCCGCGCGTGGAACAATCAAGGAATTGAGACGTTGCCCGATCTGCCACTCTCGCTACTACTACCTTGACTACGATGGTCCTGACCATGATGACGTCTTGCATCTTATCATCGCTGACAAAGTCGGTTGTGATCAGCTAATCACATTTGATCGAGATTACAATGTCCTCACAGGGATCCCTGCCTATTCACACTTAGCGATCAAAGTGCTCTAACGCAGATTTGTCGACCCGAGGCTTAGGCTTACGCGAGTTGGCTGGCGTTCTTGGATGCTCATTCTATGTCACTTGACCAAAAAAGGGGGAGGGTGAGGCTTGTCAGGGTCCTCACTCGAAAGGTTCCTTCCATTCGTCCAGGGTTTGGTAGGTAGAGTTGGCGAGGATCGTGTCCGCTATCTTCTCGTACTTGCCTAGGATGTTCTCGAGGTAGCGCAGAGGGTTCTTGCCAGAGTCGTTTCGTGCTGCTCGAACCAGGTCAGAGAGGAACTTGACGGCGCAGGCTGCAGCTATC
>Ga0187886_1004079_pt1 | contig 10651 bp, 8 predicted proteins | sample June2016WEW_20_1_FD_133001 | JGI IMG/M metagenome (GOLD analysis project Ga0187886, IMG submission 133001) | Peatland microbial communities from SPRUCE experiment site at the Marcell Experimental Forest, Minnesota, USA - June2016WEW_20_150 | ecosystem: Environmental > Terrestrial > Soil >...
ACAGTGATAGTGATTTATACCGGCCGATAATCAGCGTCAGCATTGGAGCGCATTACCTGGCCCGCTTGCGTGACCTGTTCGATGACAATATTTATGCCGCTCTGGCCGCCTACAATGGTGGACCAGGCAACGCCCAGGCCTGGAATGACATGGCGAACAACGATCCGGACCTACTGGTGGAAGTGATCCGCCCGGATGAGACGCGCACCTACTTGAAGCAGATTTTTACCTTCGCCAAAATTTACGAACAGGTCTACCTGCGCGAACCGTAGCAATAAACCTGGCTCTTTGGGAATTGCCGTGGTGAACTCCAACCAGGCTAAATCCCAATAAACTATAAACCCGTTTCAAGAATCTAGATCAATAACCTCAGCGGTTGCTCCAATAAAACCGCCAGCGACTGTAAAAATTGCGCCCCTTCAGCTCCATCTGTGACGCGGTGATCGGCAGACAGGGTGGCGCGCATACGCATACCAACCTTTACTTCGCCGTTTACCACCACCGGAACCTGTTTGGCTGAGCCAACCGCCAGGATGGCAGCTTCGGGGGGGTTTATAATGGCGATAAAGTGCTCCACGTCGAACATACCCAGGTTGCTGATCGAGAAAGTCGACCCTTCGATATCCTCGGTACGCACTTTCCCCAGGCGCGCCCGTGCTACCATTTCTTTCACTTCCTGGGAAATTACTCGCAGCGGCTTGCGATCAGCATCCTTGACCACCACAGTCATCAGCCCGTTGCTTAACGCCACAGCCACGCCAACATTGACACGCCCGTGGCGGATCACTTCATTTTCTCCCAGCGAAACATTTAGGTTGGGGAACTGCCGTAAGGCCAGCCCTACAGCTTTTACGATGAAATCATTCACCGACAGCTTCTGATCATCGGATAGCATGGCGTTGATCTCGCTGCGCATCTTCATCACGGTTTCCGTGTCGTATTCGTGGGTAACATAGAAGTGGGGCACATGTTGCTTGGAATCGGTCATCCTGCGCCCGATGGCAGCCCGCAGCCGTTCGACCGGCGCGTGTTGGTTCGCCTGAGCTTCACCCGCCTGCCAGGAAGGCAACAACACAGGCAATGGGACTGGGCTCTGGGCAGGTTTGGTTGGTGCCGGTGCGGATGCAGATACAGCAGGAGATGGGGTAACCGGTAGAGGCATTCCCGCCGGAGCAGCCGGCGCTCTGGCCAGGAAAACTTCCACATCTTTTTTCACAATCCGGCCTTCAGGCCCGCTGCCGTGCAAAAGGCTCAAATCCACCTCATGGTCTTGGGCAATCCGCTTTGCCAGGGGAGATGCCTTGACCACCCCAGATAGGGTATCAGGGGCAGCTGGAATTTCAGGGCCGGCCGGCCCTGCTGGCAGGGACGGTTGCGCCTGGGCTGGCGCAGCGGCTTTTTCGGGAGCCGCCGCCAGCGAGGGAGTGGACGGCCTGGCTTCTACACCGGCTTCCACTTTTTCGCCAGGAGAGGCGATAATGGCGATAGGCGATCCTACCGGGACAATCGTACCCTGTTCGACCAGGCGCCGGTTCAGCACTCCGCTGAAATTCGACTCGACTTCAACGGTCGCCTTATCCGTTTCAATTTCAGCCAGTACATCGCCTTTTATGACATTTTCGCCTTCCGCTTTCACCCAGCGTACCAGGGTACCTTCTGCCATATCAAATCCAAGCTTAGGCATGGTGACAGTTTCGGCCATTACAACACCTCCTTAACGGCGTCGATAACATCTTCGACCCGCGGAATCGCCAGTTGTTCAAGTGTGCGGTTATAGGGTAACGGTACTTCTTTCTGGGCAACGCGCCGGATGGGCGCGTCAACGTAATCGAACGCCTGCTCGTAAATCCGGGCAGACACCTCAGAACCGATCCCGAAAGAGGGCCAGCCTTCTTCTACGATCACTGCCCGGTTGGTTTTCTTAAACGACTCAATGACCGGATCCATATCCAGCGGACGCAGGCAGCGCAGATCGACAATTTCAGCTTCAATGCCTGCTTGGGCAAGTTGTTCTGCAGCTTTGAGAGAAATTTCTAGCATCTTACTGTAAGTCACAATAGTGACGTCGCGCCCGGGACGCTGAACTGTTGATTTTCCCAAAGGCACGACGAAATCCTCATCGGGCACCTCACCGCGCCCTTGATAGAGAGTAGCATGCTCGATGAATAACACCGGGTTATTGCCTCGGATGGCAGCTTTTAGCATGCCTTTTGCATCCGCCGGCGTGCCCGGAGCCGCCACGATCAGACCAGGAAAATGGGCAAAGATAGCATCCGGGGTCTGGGAGTGAGTGGCGCCCAACTGGCGCCCCCCTCCACTGACCGTGCGGATCACCATGGGAAGCACCATCTGGCCGTCGAACATATAGTGCAACTTGGCGGTTTCGTTGACAATGTGGTCCATGGCTGAAAATGCAAAATTAATCGTCATGATCTCTGCTACTGGCCGCAGTCCGGTTAGGGCAGCGCCAATGGCCGCCCCGACGATAGCCGCTTCAGAGATAGGCGTATCGCGCACCCTTTCCGCTCCAAAGTGATCGTAAAATCCCTTAGTAACCGCATAAGTCCCACCCCACACGCCAACTTCTTCACCTAAAATAAAAACGGCGGGGTCCTTTTCCATCTCTTCCCATAATGCCTGCGAAATAGCTTCACGCATTGTCAGTCTCGCCATAAGTAAACCTCCCCTTATCCTTCGTAATAGACATTTCTAAAGAGCGTGTCTGCGGCCGGTTCGGGACTGCTTTCGGCAAACTCGACCGCCTGACGAATGCTTTCTTCCGCCAGCCGATCCTGTTCGTCCAGCTCGGTTTCCGCAGCAATTTGATTTTCAACCAGGTAACTGCGAAAAATACCAATCGGGTCTTCCTCTTCCCACTTAACCACTTCGGCATGCTTGCGATAACGTTCAGGATCGCCCATAGAATGGCCGCGAAAACGGTAGGTCATCACTTCGAGGAACTGCGGGCCAGAACCGGCGCGGATCTCATCGAACATTTTAGACGCCACTTCCCGGACATTCATGATATCCATCCCGTTACCGCACTGGCTGGGCATGCCATACCCTTCCGCTTTGCGCTGCATATCCGAAACCGCCGAAGCCCGGTCAACCGCCGTGCCCATGCCGTACTGGTTGTTCTCACACACCCATAAAACCGGCAGATTCCAGACTTTCGACATGTTCAGGGCTTCGTGGAAATAGCCGATATTCGTGGCTCCGTCACCGAACATACACAAGGTGACAGCTTTCCGGCCGGCATAATGGTCGCCAAGAGCCAGTCCGGTAGCAATTGGCAAATGCGAGCCTACAATGGCGTGACCACCAAAATAATTCTTGGTAACATCGGCCATGTGCATCGATCCCCCACGACCACCGGAGCAGCCGGTGGCCTTACCAAGCAGTTCAGCCATGATTAAATTAACCGGAATGCCGCAATTAAGCGCCACACCATGGTCACGATAGGCAGTGATCACCCGATCTTCGGGACGCCGCACCGAAATCAACCCGGTGCTGACCGCCTCCTGCCCGATATAGAGATGAAGAAAACCACCGATCTTGCCCTGTTGGTAAAGCTCAGCAGCTTTTTCTTCCATCCGGCGGATTTCGACTATCTGGAAATAAAGATTTATATATTCCGGTTTATCCATGTGGTTCACTTCACTCCTATGTAGGATTCCCCATAAGAATTATCCCTTAAAAACTCATTTACTGTATATTAATGTATAAAGTATCTTACCTCTTCTGAAGACGAAAGACAACCATACGAAAGTTGGAAGGCGGGTTGGAAAAAAGGCACTTTTTCAATCACAGCGATGAAGTGTTCCAAACCCCTTGAGTGTTCTGACGAGGAAAGGTGGAATGAAAACCAGCAAGTTCAGGATAGAATAGACCGGTTCCCCCCTTCTGATAAGAAATTTGCCTGAGATGATTATCCACCCTATGCAAAATCCTCAAGGGAAGTTAGGATATAAAAATGAGAATCACCATTTTCGGCGCAACTGGTGAAACCGGACAAATACTTACCCAACAGGCGCTTGCCTGTGGTCATGAGGTCGTCGCTTACGCCCGCAACCCGGCAAAATTGGAAATTAAAGGCAACCGGCTAAAGGTTGTTCAAGGTGAGTTAGAAAATCAAACAGCGATTGAAGAAGCTGTAAAGGGCAGTGATGCTGTGATAAGTGTATTGGGGCCAAGGGGAGCGTCAAAAGGTTTGCCCATTTCAAGGGGCATACAGAATGTTCTTCAAGCGATGAAAAAGTGTGGAGTGAAGCGGATTATCGCCACAACCACGCCCAGTGCAGTAGATCCACAAGATTCCTTTGACCTTAAATTCAAATTGGCCATTCTAATGATCAGGTGGTTAATTCCGAGCGCTTACCAGGAAATTGTCAAGACCGCTGAAGCCATCCGGGCGACAGACCTGGATTGGACGATTGTTCGGCTGCCGTTGCTCAACAGTAAACCAAAGCAAGGCAGGGTGATTGCCGGTTATTTGGGCAAGGGAAAAGTTAATCTCCCTCTATCAAGAGCCGATTTGGTTGACTTCCTGCTTGCTCAGCTAGAAGACGACACATTTATAAAGAAAGCTCCGGCAATAAGTAATTAAAGCATGTTTCGTAACTGGAGATTGACAGGGTTGGCCTTCCTCAAGAGAGGGCTGACGCAGAAGGTTCTACTATGACACAATTGCCTGACATTTTTACAACCCCCGCTTCTGAAGAGACCCTTCAGCAAGTAGTCGCAAACCTCTGGAAGCGCAATATCGAGGGTATGATTGTTGACAATGGTGATGACGCCCGAAAGCTGGTGAAGGAAAGCCTGCCTAAAGGGGCAGAGGTCCATTCCAGCAAGTCAAAAACCCTTCAAGAGACTGGCATCTTCGATTTGATACAGGATCCAAACGAATATGATGCCCTGCGATCGCGCTACTTGAAAATGGATCGCCAGACCCAGGCGCGCGAGATCCGCAAGCTCATTGCAGCCCCAGATTTTATGCTGGGGAGCGTCAACGCCGTAACGGAGGACGGGATGCTGGTAACCGCATCCGCTACCGCGAGTCAGTTTGGCCCATACGCCAGCGCTGCTGGTAAAGTTATCCTAATCGTAGGCAGTCAAAAGATCGTGCCCGACCTCGAAACGGCGCTACGGCGCTACGGCGCATCCGGGATTACGTTTTACCCTGGGAAGATGCCCAGGTTCGTCAAGTGTTGCCCACAGGATCGTTTGTGGGTAAGATCCTGATCGTTGAACGGGAATGGATGGCCGGGCGGGTGACGGTGATTCTGGTGAGAAAGCCGGTTGGGATCTAATCTAAAGTAAATCTTCTCAGTTACTGGCCTGGTGATGCGAGCTACCTCGCTTGCTGGGTAGACGCCAGCCTCATCTTTCAATTCTCAACTTTCATAAAAGCTATTCTTCTGGCAGAGCGCCGAAGACAACCTTCATGTCCACCTCGACTCGCTCTGGCTGGCGGGTGCGTAGCAAATACCAAACCAATCCCAACCCCAGGAAAACCACCATAATCCCCAAGCTGGCGGGACGGATCGGGCCGGCTACCACCGGGTACAAAAACGAGGACAGGATTAGCCATAAAAGGTAAAGCAGGGTGATCGTACCTACCAGCGGAATAACCGACAGTTTTCCGATCTTCAGCCGGACAAGGCGCGGCGCCCGGTCAAACCAGGCCGGCTTCAGATAGGGGAATAAGGTCATGGCAATTACCGCCACCCATTGTGTGATCACGGTGAAAAAAGTCTGGACTGACATCCTTCCCCCAGAATCAAACAGGGGCGGCATGGGAGCCGCCCCTACTAGCTGTTTCAGAAGTATCTTTATTTATCGACTTCGAGGCCCTTGGAATGCTTGATGGCGGCATGCGCAGCGGCCAGGCGGGCAACCGGCACACGGAACGGCGAGCAGCTCACGTAATTCTGACCAATGATGTGGCAGAACTCGATTGAGTCTGGATCACCGCCATGTTCACCACAGATACCCACTTCCAGGCTCGGGCGGGTCTTGCGACCATCCTCAACAGCCATACGCATCAATTTGCCAACTCCATCGCGGTCGATGGTCTGGAACGGGTTCCTTGGAAGAATACCTTCCTCGACATACTTCACCAGGAAGTTACGTTCGGCATCGTCCCGGCTGTAACCGAAGGTCATCTGGGTCAGGTCGTTGGTGCCGAAGGAGAAGAACTCAGCGCTCTTGGCAATTTCCCCGGCAGTCACGGCTGCCCGCGGGATTTCGATCATCGTGCCGAATTTGTAGGGGAAGGAAATACCCTTTTCTTCCATGACCTTCTTGGCAATCTTGATCAGGCGAGGCTGAATCCACTCCAGCTCTTTGTAAGTGCCGGTCAGGGGGATCATCACTTCCGGATGTACTTTGATGCCGCGCTTGGTGCAGTCGGCAGCGGCTTCAAAAATGCCGCGCACCTGCATTTCGACGATCTGCGGCATGTAGATGCTCAAGCGCACCCCGCGCAGACCCATCATCGGGTTGCTTTCATGCATGGAGCGGATGCTAGCCAGCAGCTTTTCTTTTTCAGCCAGACCCTTGGTCTCACCCTTCACCCGCATTATAATCACTTCTTCAAAGAGCTTTTCCTCATCCGGCATGAATTCATGCAGGGGAGGATCGATCAAGCGGATGATGACCGGATAGCCATCCATGGCCTCAAACAGGCCATCAAAATCCGCCCTCTGGTAAGGCAGCAGCTCATCCAGGGCAGCCACACGTTCTTCAATCGTCTCAGCCAGGATCATACGTTGCACGATGGGCAGGCGCTCGGTCTCGAAGAACATGTGCTCAGTGCGACACAGGCCAATGCCTTTGGCGCCGTAAGCGCGGGCGCGGCGGGCATCCTTGGGATAATCCGAGTTGGCCCACACCTGCAAACGGGCAATTTTATCGGCCCAGGTTAACAGGGTCAACAGGTCAGTCTGCTGTTCGATGTCGGCGACAGTCAGATCCAGCTTGCCAATGAATACTTCGCCAGTCGTGCCATCTAATGAAATCCAATCACCTTCCTTGACCACCACGCCGCCGGCGGCCATCTGCCGTTTATCCACGTCGATGCGGATTGCGGAAGCACCCACCACGCAGGGCACGCCAAACTGGCGAGCCACCACCGCCGCGTGTGAAGTAGCTCCGCCTTCGCTGGTGACGATGCCTTTGGCGGCCAGCATGCCATGTACGTCGTCCGGTTTGGTGAAAGGACGCACCATGATGACATCCAGTTTGTGTTCCTTGGCCATCTTCTCAGCCGTGTCAGCGTCGAAGTAAGCCTGGCCGACTGCCGCGCCCGGCGAGGCATTTACGCCTTTGCCAAACAGGCGATTCGCTGAGCGGGCTTCTTTCATAGTCTTATCGTTGAACTGAGGGTGGAGCATGGTATCCACCTGGGCAGGAGTTACACGCGTGACCGCTTTTTCCTTGTCGATCAGGCCCTCATTGGCCATATCGACAGCGATCTTGATTTCAGCCCGGGCGGTGCGTTTGCCATCGCAGGTTTGCAACATCCACAGGCGGCCACGTTCGATGGTGAACTCAACATCCTGCATGTTGTTGTAATGCTTCTCGAGTTTGTCCACAATCTCAAGGAACTGCTTGTAGGCCTCCGGAAGCTTTTCGCCCATTCGGTCGATTGGATCCGTGTTGCGGATACCAGCCACCACGTCTTCACCTTGGGCATTCAGCAAGTATTCACCGTACAGTTTTTTCTCACCAGTCGAAGGGTTGCGGGTAAAGGCCACACCCGTGCCAGAGTCCCAGCCCATGTTGCCGAAAACCATGGTGACAATATTGACTGCCGTACCCAGGTCATCCGGGATATTGGTGGCGCGGCGATAATCAATGGCGCGTTTACCCATCCAGGAACCGAAAACTGCCACGGTAGCCAAACGCATTTGATCGAAAGGATCCTGCGGGAAATCGTGGCCCAAATGTTTCTTCACCACGCCCTTGTATTTCACCACCAGGTCCTTCAAGTCAGCCGCGGAAAGATCGGTATCCATCTTGGCGCCTTTTCCGGCTTTGAATGAATCCAGAACCTCCTCGAAAGCCTTGTCCGGCATTCCCAGCACTACCGAACCGAACATCTGGATCAGTCGGCGGTACGAGTCGTAGACGAAGCGTTCGTTGTTGGTCAATGCGACCATGCCCTTGGCTGTCTCGTCGTTCAGCCCGATATTCAGGACGGTATCCATCATACCTGGCATCGAGAACTTGGCGCCTGAGCGGCAAGAAACCAACAGCGGATTCTTCGGGTCGCCGAATTTCTTTCCCGACGCAGTCTCGACTTGCGCCAGGGCGGCCAGCATTTCGTCCCACATTCCCCCGGGAAATTCATTGTGAGCAGAATAATAATTGCACGCTTCGGTGGTGACCGTAAAGAATGGCGGGACAGGGCAACCAATGCGTGTCATTTCAGCCAGGTTAGCGCCTTTGCCACCCAGCAACCCGCGTACTCCATCCCAACTGCCACCCACGTACTTATCCGCCTGGTCTAATTCATTGAACAAAAAGACCCATTTTTTCGTTACCATGCAGTCCTCCTAAAATAATTGAAATATTCGGTAACCCCTTGAATTTGAGGTTGTATGCTCTGGGCATTCAAATAGAACATTTTACCACAAAGGAAAATTTTTAGAGGTGCGATAAGTTCGATTCTCTGGGATAGACGTTGTGAACTCCCAGATTTTGTGGTGTCATGACACCACAAAATCTGGGACCTTCCACGGTAAATCCCAATGAGCCACAAGCCCATTCCAAAATATTTATGTGGTCCTGTTTAGAAATTCTAAGGTGTAATCTTGCGGATGGCATTGTTGCCGGTATCGGCCACATAAACTATACCCTTGCTATCCCCTGCCAGGGCCTGCGGCAGGCGGAACTGGGCCTCCCCAGCCGGCCCATCCACATCGCCCGGCTGACCGCTTCCGGCCAGGGTGGTGACTGTGCCATCCGGTGTAATTTTGCGGATGCGGTGGTTAGCCGTGTCGGCTACGTAAACGTTGCCGGCTGCGTCGACTGCCACTCCATTCGGGTAGTTGAACTGGGCCGCCTTACCTTTCCCATCCGCAAAACCTGGAGTAGGAGACCCGGCCAGAGTGGTTACCTGGCCGTCAGGTGTGATCTTCCGGATGCAGTCATTGCCGGTATCCGCCACGTAGACATTGCCAACCCCGTCCACCGCTACCGCCCCGGGACTGTTGAACTTCGCCTGGGCGGCCAGCCCGTCGGTATACCCGCTAGACAGGGTAGACCCGGCCACCCCGGCAAAGGTGGTCACTGTCCCATCCGGGGTAATTTTGCGAATACGGTAATTGTTGGTATCCGCCACGTAGACATTGCCATCTTTATCGATAGCAACGCTGATCGGAGTGCGGAAGAAAGCGTTGGTTCCTTTGGCATCCATGTTGCCTGCCGATGAGCCGCCCGCCAGTGTTTTCACCGTCCCGTCCATTGTGACCAGGCGGATATACCCGGGGTGTGGGTCCATCATAGCGCTGTCGGCAAAAACCAGTATGTTTGTGGCATTGATAGCAATGCCGGATGGAGAGCTGATTTTGACCATTGCGGCGGGCCCGTCCTGGTAACCGCTCTCCCCGGAACCAGCCAGCGTACTGACAGTACCATCCGGAGCGATTTTGCGGATGCGGTGGTTGGAAAAATCGGCCACATACAGGGTCCTATCCGCGCCAACTGCACCACCATCCGGCGTGTCGAACTGGGCTGCGTCACTATTGCCATCTGCAAAGCCGCGCGTACCGCCGGCTATTGTTGTCACCTAGCTGGCCTTTGACGCTCAGCCGGACAACAACAGGGTGAGCGTTAAGAAGATCACCATATAGATCGACCCCCTCTGTTTTTTCATCGCATCCCTCCTCCGATCAAGATTTGTCTTCAACCGAATAATCAGGATTTCAAAACGTCGCGTAAGATCAGGTACTTGGCGTGTGACCACAGCAAGGGATTGGCCACCGTCCCCCAGCGTTGCTCCCATTCTGGCAAATAGCCCGGCGCAAGGGTGTGCTGGGAGATTTGTTCAGGCAGGCTACCGTCATTCCCGGCCTGCTCTTCGATCCATTCCAATAGTTGCAGAGCCTTACCCGGCTGCCCGTTCTCGACGTAGTTCCAGCCCAACCAGCCTGCCAGCAATATCCATTCCCCGCCACCATAATAAGTATCGCCGAGGTAACGATATACTCCACCGTCCGGGCGGTGCAGATCGTGCTCAATCTTTTCCAGGGTCGCCTGCCAGATGGGGTCCTGGGGTGACAACAATCCATACGGCGTACAGGCGCCAAGCAGGCTGGCATCCACCCCTTCTGAATAGTCGTCGTGGTCGTTTTCGCCGGCTTCCACCGGGCGGATGTGCTTCATCAAGCGGCCGTTCTTCACCCCATATTGCATTACAAACTGGCGCACAGCATGGGCAGTGTCGGTAATTTCCTCCAGCGGCAGGCCTTCCACACCCATTTCGGCCAGCCGCAGCGCCGCTTGCAGCCCGCCAAACACAGCCGCCAGGGAATAAGGATGCTGGTATTCGGGGTGTTCTTCCCAACAATCGCTGTTGGGAAGACACCAGACGGCTGCCAGGTAACGCACCGTCAGACGCACGCTTTCGGACAACTCCAGCAGGAAA
>Ga0187886_1004080_pt1 | contig 10647 bp, 7 predicted proteins | sample June2016WEW_20_1_FD_133001 | JGI IMG/M metagenome (GOLD analysis project Ga0187886, IMG submission 133001) | Peatland microbial communities from SPRUCE experiment site at the Marcell Experimental Forest, Minnesota, USA - June2016WEW_20_150 | ecosystem: Environmental > Terrestrial > Soil >...
CTGACAGTGCACCAGCGGGGCACGACAATAAGACAGACCGCACACAGGATAGCGCCAACGGTCTACGGCTCGCCGAACACCGAGCGAACGGACCCCTGAATTACCCGACAAGCTGTAGCTATGAACTGAATCAAAAAAAGAATTTGACAGAAGGGGAAAAATATGCATTAATAACACGTGTAAATACACGTGTTATTACTCGTGTAAACACTTGCGGTTTAGGAGAGTCGCGCATGTTTATAGGTGTAGCTTATTACCGCCATCCTACACCTCCTACCAAAGTCTGGGAAGATGATCTTAGGAAGATCAAAGACTCAGGCATAACTATTGTACGAGCTTGGGCATATTGGTGCCTCATCGAGCCACAAGAAGACCGGTTTGTTTGGGACAACCTGGATCGTCTCCTTGAATTAGCAGATAAGAATGATCTGCAAGTCACGCTCCAATTGGGCCTTGAAGGTCCGGCGTTCTGGCTAGAGGAGAAGTACCCGGAGCTTCTGCACGTGGACAGTAGGGGAAACAGAGTCTTATTCAGAGCAACATTCTTCCAAAATGCTGTCGGAGGTTATCCAGGATTGTGTCTGCATAACCCTGATGCCAGAAAGCGAGCTGGAAAATTCATACAGAAGACAGTTGAGAGATATAAGGAAAACAATTCGTTGTTTTCTTGGGAACTCTGGAATGAGATATGGAAGTTCCAGCCATGCTATTGCAGACATAGTCAGGATGATTTCCAGCAGTGGTTGAAGAAGAAGTATTCAAAGATCAGCAACTTAAACGAGGTATGGCAACGTTCTTATCTGGATTTTTCTGAGATCAGAATGCCTCGTGATGGGCAATATGCAGATATGATTGACTTATATGAGTATTGTCAAAACTCAGCAGCAAACAATATGTCTTGGAGAGCGAATACTGTACGAGAAGCTGATAGAAAGCATATTGTTGTCGCCCATCACTTGAGTTCTTGCACCGAACAGTTCGCAATGCCGTATAGTGGCCACTGCTCTCCTGAGTGGAAATTGCCGGACGATTTTGGGCAGTCAATGGAAATGGGAGATGATGATTGGCTCCTTGCAGAGCCCCTGGATGGATGGGGGGTAAGCTGTTATGAGACAGACTATGATCGATTGTCCCTTAGGTACACGACTACTAGATGTGCTTCAAGGAGCAAGCCTTGGTGGGATGCTGAACATGCCGGAGGCAAAGCTGGAAGGGCATTAGGCGAGAGGAACCATACACCCGCAGAAGCTAGAGCTATGCTCTTCCTGGCTCTTGCCCACGGAGCAGCCGGATCTATTATTTGGGAATGGCGGCCGGATGCCTTCGGCGAAGAGGCCTCAAATTTTGGATTAACTAGCCCCTCCGGGGAGAAGAACCCTCGAACTGAATCCGTAGCCCAAGTATGCGGAATATTGAAGAGACACAAGGATGTATTCGAGAACATCAGGTTTGAGAATTCCCAAGCTGCAATACTCTGGGAACCGAAAAGTTACATCATCGATCAGCTTTCTTATAAGGGCAAAGGAAGGGATGGGTTTGGCTTCAGAAATCTCTATGGGTATTACAGGGCTCTTGCCAGGGCTGGGATAACTGCAGATATTCTCAATTCGCGAGAAGTAGCTGAAGGCGGAATTCCAGAGCATATCGGACTACTAATTTGTCCGTATCAGATTATTGATCGCGAAAATCTCGCAGACAAAATGATTTCCTGGACAAGAAATGGGGGAGTCCTTCTTGCGGGACCGATGTTCGGGGTTTACGATTCAAACACCTATGCCTCAGATCATATCCCTCCAGAAAAGGTACTCCCTCTATTCGGAGCAGAGCAGAGGGATGTCCATTTTCCTAGTGATAGTGATCTAACAATCAATTTTGTGAATAGCGAGTTCATCGATAGTGAAGTCGCGTTTAGAGCCAAGCATCTGATAGAAACCCTCAGTATCCATGAAGCTAGGGCACTGGCAGCTTGGAATGATGAGATAGTCATTAGCGAAAACCGATTCGGAAAAGGTAAGGCAATCTTGCTAGGCAGCTTTTTGGGCATTGAGTATTTGGAGTCCGGAAACAATGGCATCAAAAACTTCATATCAAAAATATGCATTAGGCAGAACATCGTACCGCGAATACTCGTTACCGGTGATGCATTGATCAGACTGGCCTATTTGAATGAGAGTATTATCGCATTCGTATTCAATCCATCATATGAGGAGAGGTCCTATTGGCTAGTTAGCAATAATGATAACCGGAAAAGGAGTATTCTCAGCCTAATTGATGAAAAAGACTTGGGGTACATGGATCCCTCGAACCCGATCAATATCAAGCTGAATGCAAGAGATGTTGGGGTCTATGTAATGCAATGATGCATTTTAAGGTCGATATTGTCGGATGCATAGAGAGACTCTGATGCTGAGAATCAAGTTGTATTGCTGAGGGAGGTATCTATGAGACAAGAAGAAATCCTCGACTTGAGTCAGAGAATGATACCTGGAAAAGAGAATTTCAAACTTGAGATCAGACTTGAAGACATTGTGAAAACGCTTCCGCATACGGCACATAGAGCAGATGTTTGGTATGTTCTGGGCGAGACAACGTATTGTACTCATGCCGGCACGCATGTCGAAGTTCCCTATCATCATATTAAGACGGGCATTGATACCGCTGACTTTCCTGTGCATCGACTGATAGGTAGCGCTGTCGTTCTTGACTTCACGAACAAGAAAGGCGATGAGGCCATAACCCTTGAAGAAATAAGAAAGTATGACTCCGCAGTCATGTCCGATGACATTGTCTTTGTAAGAACCGGAATGGACAAATACTATCGAACAAAGAGATGGATGGAAATGCCGTTCTTGGATTTCGATGCAACATCATGGCTTATCGGAAAAGGAATTGCGTGCTTAGGAACCGATGCTGCGGGACTAGAGATACCAGGAACAGACTACCAGCCAAATCACACTGCTCTCTTTAAGGCTAACATCCCGGTGATTGAATCTCTCACGAATCTAGACAAGCTTGAGAATGGAAAGTTCATAGTCTTTGTTCTGCCTCTGCCGATTGAAGGCCTTGACGCAAGTCCTGTAAGGGTAATCGCAGTTGAAAAGAAGGCGCTGAAGAAATGGCTATCCTGATTCTCTGTCTGCAATCGACCTAATAGGGACATATGTATGTCCACCAGTAAAGATGTTGCAAGGATCGCAGGGGTATCAAGGGCCACAGTTTCAAACGTAATAAATAGGACGAGATATGTTAGTCCGCAACTCGCTAGGAGCGTCAGGGAAGCAATTGCCCAACTTAACTACTATACCCATGGGATAGCAAGAAGCTTGGTTGCGCGAAAGACGTATTCTATCGGTATAGTGGTAGCTCGCCTTTCTAGCTCCTTCTACCCTTCATTACTATCAGCAATTGAAAGCACCATATCAAGAAAGGGTTATTCTATGATTCTGCTTGATAGTCATGAAGACGAAGGCGTCGAAAAGAGAAACTTGCGAATTCTAGCAGAAAAGAGAGTCGATGGCGTATTATGGGTCCCTTGCTCGGACAAGAATGTGGAGTCTGCTCAGAACCTATCAAGAATGGATGTGCCAATTATCCAAGTAGATAGGCGAATCGCTGATTATGAGTTGGATAGCATTACATCCGATAACGAGGCAGCGGGAAGGGAAGCGGTCAGACATTTTCTTAGAATTGGATGTTCGCGAATAGCTGTGCTCACCTTCTGTCAACAGCATTCTCCAGCACGAGAAAGACTACAGGGATATCTTCTTGCGCTCGAGGAAGCTGGTATTGAGATCAATGATGAATATGTTTGCATAGCAGAGAATCCGGAATATGAAGATGCAGAAAAGAAGGTAGTCGAACTTCTAAAGAAGCGGCCCAGAGTAGAAGCTATTTTTGCCTGTTCTGATACGCTAACAATAGCTGCTTTGGCCGGAATTAGAAGAATAGGGCTAAGAATCCCGAAAGATGTAAAGCTCTTGGGTTTCGATGATTCGCCTTGGTGCGACTTTAGTGATCCACCGGTTTCAGTGATCACACAGAATACCAAAGATATGGGTGTCATTTCTTCTACGTTACTACTGCAGAAGATGTCAAAGAAGGGTGCCGGGGATTCTTTTGAAACGGTCAAAATACCAACTAGACTCATTAAGCGGAGATCATGCGGTGAACAAGTGAAAGCTGACAAGTAGTGCTTACAAAGGGCAAACCATGAAACTGCAAAACTTTCAAGTCTCTGACAACAAAGTGATCGAGGAATTCCTCCATTTCAGGAACGACAATCCAAGAATAACAACCAGATTAAATCTCTCGTGGAGCAACTGGGGATTTGGCATCGAACCGCTTGAGAAGTCAGTTGCCCACTTGAGAAAAAACGGCCTGCGCTATATCGAATTGCACGGCAATCGATACGGACCTGACATAGGATATAAGACTAGGGAAACTAAGAAAATTCTTGATGATTATGGTGTAAAGGTCTCCGGAATCTGCGGGATGGTGAGTCCGGAATGTGAGCTTTCCAGCAATTTACCTCACATCACACAGCGTTCGATTGATTATTTCAGAAGGAATATTGAAATGTGTGCTGAGTTGGGTGGCCGTTATCTTCTTTTTGCACCCGGAGCAGTCGGTCGCCCAAAGCCGTACGACGATTACGAGCTATATCGCGCGGCTGAAGCAATTCGTGTTCTAGGTGAAGATTTCGTGCGCGCAGGCGTAAGAGCAGCAATAGAACCGGTTCGAGCCGCTGAGGTTAGCTTCTGCCACACATACAAAGAGGCAAAACAGCTCATCGATTTGGTGGATCATCCTGGGGTGAAACATATAGCGGGCGATGTATACCATATGCTAACAGAAGAAGAGCACATATCGGGGACGATCTTGGAATACGGCCACATGATGGTTAATCTCCATATGGCTGATTCAAACAGGAGAGCGTTAGGAAGCGGCGCACTGGACTTAGACTTGATCCTTATGGCGCTCTATGTGACAGGCTATAACAACGAGAATTGTTTCTGCTCTGCGGAGCCGCTCGGGCCAGGAGGGGACCCATACCCGCAAATGTTCGGATCGCCAGGCACCGAGATTCTGGACACGCTGGTTGAACAGACAGCTCGCTATTTCTTTGAACGGGAGAATGAGATTCTTGGTGCAGATGTTGATAACTTGCGGCGAGCGAGAAGAGAAGTTCTTGAAAACCACTAGGGAAGGGGGGTGAGAATAGAAGAAGAAGGTCGAGATCTAGCGGCAGCGGATGATTAGGAGGTGAGAAATGGTCTAGCTGGTTAGAACAGTGAGGGTGGATCGGGGATGTACCAATTCCTAGAGCGGAAGAAGAAAGGGGTTCAAAATGAAAAGAATAATCATTGCAATTCTAGTCCTAGTGATGCTATCTGCGGTGGTGTTTTGCGAAGGCCAAAAAGAAAAGAAGATCACCATTAAGGTGTGGGATCAATGGTCCATCCCAACCGATGTAAAGGCGATTGATCTGATCCAGGATAAATTCTTTAAAGAATACCCCAATATTCAAATCGACAGAACTGGAATGACAACTGAACAGATAAAGAACCTCATACTGCCGGCTGTCGGTTCTGGGACTGGACCAGATATAATCTATCCAGAAGCCGATGTTGGGATCCTTGCGCCTCTTGTGAAAGCAAAGGCTTTGCTAGATTTGACCGATGTGTGGAAGAAACAGTGGGATAACAAGCTGTTCCTGATGAGCAAGGAGTTTACTTTGCTCGGGAACCGCGCCTGGGGCATAGGAAATGAGCTCGAATTCTCACCGATCTACTACTCAAAGAGCCTATTCAAACAGCTTGGCGTCACTCCTCCGACGTTGATTTCTGACCTGGAAAAGATCTTGGATACTGCGAAAAATGCGAACTATATTCCCATAACTTGGGGCGGAAGAACATGGTGGATGGTCTCCAACTATGCCACATATGTTCTGTGGGCCTACATGGGAAAAGCAGAAACGGATAAAGCAACTCTGATCGGAGGCACATGGAAAGTACCTGCAGCATATGAAGGAATTAGGACTGCATTCGTCAAATGGGTAGATAATAACTACTACGCGAAAGATGCAATGTCCTTGAGTTTCGAAGAAACCATGATGCTTCTATCGCAGAAAAAGACCGCAATATTTCCTGGAGCAAATGCGTTCGTCCCGCAGATGATGGAAGTTCCCGATCAGGACTTTGCTTCTTTCCTCTGGCCGGTTCCCAAGAAGGGACAGAGAACCAACACAGTCACGTTCTGTGGTTCTATGTATGTTGTGAATGCAAGCACGAAATATCCGAAGGAAGCAATAGCATACCTAGATTTCATTTTGGGAACCGAATATGCTGCACGGACTTGGTATGAGGTTGCAGATAGAGTTCCCCCATACAAGAAGCCCATACCAGGACTAAAGATAAATCCTCTTGTCGGGGAGACTTTGGATGTTCTGCTGAAAGGCGACGCAGACCTTACCCCTGCACACAATACGGTCGCCCCGCCCGAAGCAGTGAGCTGGATGACGGATGGCATAGGTAAAGTCTTCTTGAAACAAATCACACCGGAAGAATTCATAGACCAGCTAGACGCTTTCTGGCAAAAGGGCAGAGAGGAGGGCTTAACCAGAGATTCCATGAAGTAATAGATGTCTTGGAAGCGAGGAGAATTAGAGTCATCATTATGTGAAATGAACATGATAGTTGGTGAGTCTCAAACCAAGAGACTCACCAACTAATTGGTGATAGAGGAATTGTAACTTGAAGAGCCGAGGCCTAAGAAGAGATTTCCGCAGCATTAACTCATCATTTGTTGGCATGATGATGGTCTTGCCAGCCGCTTTGATTTATGCGGTATTCCTGCTTTACCCGATTATTGAAACGGTTCTACTCAGTTTGAATGAATGGATGGGAATAGGTCCAAAGAGATTTGTTGGACTTAGGAACTATATAGCAGCTTTCCACGACAATCTCGTATTCAAGTCCTTTCTTAACAATATCATCTACACAATTGGCGTGATCATACTGGGAGTACTCGTTGGTCTTATTGTAGCCGTTCTTCTAGCGAGAAAATTGCGTGGTAGAGTACTATTCGAGACTATCTTTTTTCTCCCTCGGCTTCTGGCAATGGTAGTGGTTGCGGTTGTCTGGGGATGGATATTCAATCCTCATATTGGACTAACAGTAAGAATATTTAACGCGATTGGCATGAAAAGCTTAGCAGTTGGTTGGTTGGGCACTTTTCAGTTGGCGATGTTTGCTATTGTTATTGCCGGCAGCTGGACCTACTTTGGCTTCTGTATGATAATCTTCATGGCCGCTCTTCAGAGTACCGACGAATCACTGTCAGAAGCAGCATTGATCGATGGGGCAAATCAATTCCAGATTTTTTATAAGATAACTCTCCCTCAGATTAGCAATGCGATCACCCTAGTAATAATGGTGTCAGTTATCGATTCATTCAAGTTGTTTGATCTTATTTGGGTCATGACTCAAGGCGGTCCAGGTGATGCAACACATATTCTGGCGACACACCTATATCGAGAGGCATTTAGACACAATCATTTTGGCTACGCAGCCACAATCGCCGTTCTGCTGACCATTCTCGTATTAGGCTTTTCTCTGGTTTTCCAGCAATTGCGGGAAAAGGAGAATTGAGACAATGCGAAAGAAGGCAATCTCCAGAACATTTATATATATAGTCTTGATAATCGTGGCGATCTATACGCTGATCCCAGTAGTAGCAGTGGTAACCACCTCAGTAAGATCGGAAGCAGACTTGGCTCAGGGACCTTTCAGTCTTCCCAAAGAGATGCGAATCTTAGAGAATTTCAAGAGTGCATGGATTGATGGCAAGTTCAACGTATATTTCAAGAATAGCATTTTCATTACTATCCCAACGGTGATTCTAGTTGTTGCACTATCGACGCTAGCTGGCTATTCCTTTGCGAAGATTCATTTTCCTGGCGCAAATATTGTCTTTTCCTTCATGCTTATAGGAATGATGATTCCTTTTCAAGCCGTAATGATTCCCTTATATTTCCTGATGAAGAATCTTCATCTTCTAGATACTACGCTCGGAGTGATTCTGATAATCACAGCAACCAGTCTCTCTTTCGGCGCCTTTATGATGCGTGCTTTCTTTAGAGGCCTACCTAATGAGTTGATTGAGGCAGCGAAACTTGACGGTTGCACAGATCTCCAAACCTTTTGGAATGTAATGCTTCCTCTAACCATTCCAGCCTGGATTAGCCTTATCATTTTTCAAGCTATATGGACATGGAACAATTTGTTGATTCCTCTTCTATTCCTTTACAACGATAAAATGAGGCCTTTGCCTTTAGCGCTATACAATTTCCAAGATAGGTATTCAACAATGTATACCCTAGTGGCCGCCGCTGTCATGATTACTATTCTTCCTTTGGTCGTTCTATTCATTCTCCTTCAAAGAAAGTTTGTTACAAGCATAACCATGGGAGCGATAAAGGGATAGGAACATCGCCACTCTTATGCTCTTATTCGGAGGGTGAGGAAGTGTCTGTACGCTTTAGACCAAAAGGATCAGTTGTTGGGGACGTAATGCCTTTCTATGAGAATAGGAATGGCGAATATCACATATTCTATTTGAGGGGCTATGAAGGAGATCGTCTATCCAGGTGGCAGCTAAGATGTTCTCATATCAAGAGCAGGGATCTGCTGAATTGGCAAGAGATGCCAGATGCTCTTGACATAGGAGATAGGTCTTCGCCAGATGGTGGAGCAGTTAGTACGGGGTCGATAATTCTAGGAAAAGACAATGAATGGCACTTTTTCTATGTTGGCTACAACCCGGAGAATCCCAGGGGTAAAGAACAAATTCTGCATGCGACCTCTAGGGACGGAATTCTCTTCAAGAAAGATGGGGAATTGACGGTCATAGATCCAGACAATAGGAACTACTTGGCCGGTGGCGATTGGAGAGACCCTTATGTCTTCTGGGATGCAGACCAGAAAGAATATTGCATGACCATCACTGCAAATTCGCCAGAGGCGGTCTGCAGGGAGAGAGCCGGTGTAGTTGGGATAGCAAAATCTGACAATCTGAAGACCTGGGTATTAGATAAACCCATATATGTTCCCAACAATTACCCAGCACTAGAATGTACCGAAGTCTTTAAGATTGGCAAGCAATGGTACATGATCTTTTCTCAATTCGGAGGTTATACAGAATATAGGATCTCCAATAGCCTCTATGGCCCTTGGTCAAGACCGAAGAATCCGATTCTGGATAGAGGGGCCTCGTTCTTCTATGCGGCTAGAACGCTTTTTGACGGAAAAAGGAGACTTCTTTTTGGCTGGTGCGGGACTGAGAAGGATAATATTGACAGCGAATTCGGACAGTGGGGCGGTGATCTAGTAAGTGCGCGAGAGATAATGCAGGGAAAAAACGGTGAACTCTATCTTATGTGCCCGATTGAACTCCGCAAAGATTTCACACCGCTCGATGATAGTATCTTTCCTCTGATCGGTAATTGGGCGAAGGAGGATAGACGAAAGATAAGATGCGTCTTTACGCCCGGATTCTCGGCATGTCTTTTCAAGGGATCCCATTCTCGGGGGATTATGGCCCTTAACCTGAAAAGTGATAGGAACAGTGGAAAAGGAGGAGTGCTTCTAAATGCGTATGATGATTTGTCGAGGTGCTATTATATCTCTTACGACTTCGGCTTGAAATTGCTGGAAATTATCAAATTTAAGTTCGAACGACAAGACGTCGATTCACTACCGCGATTGACAAAGACAATCGCATATCAAATCCTGGAGCACAAAGAGGACCAAGAAGAAGCGATTGAACTTCGCATTTTCCATGATTCCGACATAATCGAGGTCTTCGCCAATAATCAGGCAGTAATCACAGCTAGAGTCGGTGAAATTGGCGGAAAGAGGATCGGGCTATTTGCTGAAGACGCTGAGGTTGTTTTCGGAGACATGGAACTAGGGTGATGCGGGCGCTGGTGGTCCAGGGACTCGCTGACGTAGATGAATATCGGTATGAATGTGGTAGGGGGATGTCTCTCCTATTAGTTGCTAGGGCAACTGCTCGCTCATGTTTGCGATCTGGACTGTATGTTGCCCAAGGAATATTTGAAGAAGGCAATTCTTTCAGTATTCAACAACGATTTTCATCTAGACTTCCCCGGTCACAATAATGCTCAGAGAACATATGTTCTGGACGATGAAAAGGGCATGCTTTGGTGCGCGATGTCGAAGGAATCAGAGTAAATGGGCAATTTGAGGTAGGTCGCCATTATGGGAATGTGCTGCGAGGCCGGATCGCCGAACCGAATGTGGGAGAATGGAAGGACATGGGTTAGACCCATATCACTTTACTTGTCCAACCTTGCATAGTATTGCTGCGTATCATGAAAAGGGTGTCAGCCAATCGAAACTAAGCAAGGGCTTGTCCGTATCCGCTAAAACAATCGCACCCACCGTGGCGGGGTCAGAGGGACAGGTTTTCGAAATCCTTCGGGTCCAATTGCTGCGGAGTCAAGGCGCGGTAATCATCCTTGCTCTTGGCCAGAGGAAGGTTCGTGAAGACGTATCTCAAGTAGCGATATGGCTCGATGCCGTTTGCCTTCGCCGTTTCAATCAAGCTGTAGAGCGTCGCACTCGC
>Ga0187886_1004082_pt1 | contig 10638 bp, 11 predicted proteins | sample June2016WEW_20_1_FD_133001 | JGI IMG/M metagenome (GOLD analysis project Ga0187886, IMG submission 133001) | Peatland microbial communities from SPRUCE experiment site at the Marcell Experimental Forest, Minnesota, USA - June2016WEW_20_150 | ecosystem: Environmental > Terrestrial > Soil >...
ACCAAGTGTTTCAACCCGGGCAGCGAATACGGGGAAGGGGTACTCCGCGGTCTCCTAGTCGACCTAACAGAGAAGGGGATCAAGAGCTACCTATTCACGTCTGGCTGACATGGAACTGGCATCGTACGGCCGTCAGCACGCTCTCGGAAAGCTTTAACGTTCATTCCGTGTGGAATTCTGTTTGGGTAGTGCAGCTTGACCGAAGAGAGAATCATCAAGATGCCTCCCGAATGGGGAGGAGTTGTCCCAACAGAAGCTTTCCTGCAGCAGGGACGGAAAATCGTTGATGAGGCAACGAAAGCGAAGATCCCGCTCAGGTTGATCGGTGGGGTCGCAATTCGAGTGCACAGCAACGAATATGCGGATTTCGCAAAGAGGCTAGGTAGGCTTGGCCCTGGAGAGCAGGAATACACGGACCTCGATTTTATGTCATACATGAAACTCCGAGACAATGTGCGCAAGTTCTTCGAGTCAGTAGGCTACCGCAAGAGACGGACGACGCTATCCTCCGCTGCGACGCAACGCCAGATATACTTCCATCCAGACGGGTGGTTTTATGCCGATGTCTTCTTCGATAAGCTCCTAGCGGCAAACCACCCGATTGATTTCAGAGGCAGGCTTGAGATGGACTCCCCCACAATCTCTCTTGTGGACTTGCTGCTTGAGAAATTGCAGATAGTATCATTCAGCGAGAAGGACCTCAAGGACACGCTTCTCCTACTCAGAGCCCACGCCTTGGGAGAGGGGGAAGCGCCAGAGACTATTGATATACGCTATGTTGCTTCGCTCCTCTCAAGAGACTGGGGGTTCTGGTACACCGTCACGACAAACCTAAACGGCTTGCGCAAGGCAGCTTCAGAAATGGCCGAGTTGAACGAGACAGAGAAGAGCGACATAACCTCGAAGATCGCTAAGCTTCTTGAAAGAATCAAGAGTGAACCCAAGACCACGGGCTGGAAGATGCGGTCAACGATCGGCGCGAAGAAAAGGTGGTATGAGCCAGTCGAAACTTCTCAGACGGTAGGAGAATTCGGCATCTGGAGACTCTAGCTTAGAGCCACAGATCCGTACTAGTTAACGATCTCCTTGTCGGCTTCCGGAAGTTCGTACCAAGGGACCTTATCCCCCACCCTCGCTCTCACTTTCCATGACATACTCTTGGGCGCTTCCTCTATCATGGTCAGAATCTGCTGAGCTCGACCTTTGACTACCTGCTGCTGCTCTGCCGCAAGTCCATAGGCGTCGAGAGCACCTAGGAGGTTGTGAATCGTCTGCTTGAAGGTCATGTACATTCCCCAGTCGCCCGAAGTGAGTTTCGTTAGGTAGGCACCGTTGATGACTTCAGGTTCGTCTTTGCTTCCGACGCTGTGGTCAAGCAGCAGACACATCAGATCCTTGTATTCTCGTTCTGTCATCTGTACAACTTGGAGTTTCGTGGCCACCAAGTCCGCCAGAGAAAGCGTGTATGGTTCGATCTCAAGTCGGTGCTTAAAGTTGAAAACGTGGCACATCTTGAAGACGTCAAGGAATATGTCCGCGCGACGTTCATGCTCTAGATCATTGAAGATCAGCCGCGTGTCGCCATGCATCGCATTGAATCGATCTCTTGGGGTGTACCCAAGATCTACGAAGAGCTTCTTGATCAGCTTTGACTGCTTCGCATGCCCGACCAAGTCCACGTCAACGTATCTTCGAGTGAGTGGAGGTTTCTCGGCACTGCGACAATGGAAACGAATAGCCATACCGCCTACGAGGCGAAGGATAACCTTGCGTTCTTCAGCCAAGCCAAGTATTCTCTTTGTCTCCTCGTGGATATCCTTGATCGGCATGATTTGACCTCTGCTGGGCTCTGCGGTTACTATTCCTGCACGGCACGTGCCGCCGCTCTAGAGAGCAATGGGCATTTTAGCTTTCCTAAGCCGTGTCCAGAATTGTGCAGTCGATGCCTAGAACTTGGGCGAGTTTTGATATGCTGCCTCTGAGGTCTCCAGGCACGAGTGCCCAATGCTGTGTCGTTCCTACAGTCGTGGTTGCGGCAAAAAAGGATCTGAGGGGCATTTCTAGCTTGACGAGCGCATTCGGGTAACCTTGCAGTCTTCCCTTCGCAGGGAGGGCCTCACCCTTTGTCGCGACGAAGTGGAAGCCCCTTTGATCACTCGCGATTGACAGAAGCGTAACGGGTCCTGGTTTAACAGAGAATGCCATCCACACCCCCGCTTCTTCCTTGGGGTACTCGTAGTCGGGAGTGATCGTCACAGCTGACCGGTCTCCAGCGAGTCTGATGTCGTGCATACCGGCGTGCCCAACAAGGATCTGATTCTGTTGCTCATCGTATGTGAAGATCTCCGTGAACAAAGTGGGCTGACCTGAGAGTCTTGCAAGTATGAGTTGGGCTAGAATGCCTCCTAGATCTCCCTCACTGCCGACGACAACACCACGCTCGAATACAGACGGGAGGTAGAGGCAAGGCCTACACTTCAATACAGCATGAAGCTCATCATTACAGTCGCCGATGGAGACAGCGTCCAGCCGTCGATCCTTGACGATCTTAGCCAATCCAAGTGAAATCCTAGCAGCTTCTGAGAGCCCCTTGGAAGAAACCTGAGGAGACACATGCATTCCTTTGAGCCCATCGATGTAGCTCCTGACCTCCGCGTCCTTGACCAATCCCGCCGCCGAGGCTAGCTCGCCAACTGAGACGTAGATGACATCTATGCCGATCTTGCTCATTAGGTCGAATTCATCGACCCAAGTGTTCGGCATCACATAGTATCTGTATGGGAGTAGGCCGACTCTTGTGTGCCTCAGACTCCTAGCAACCGCAGCCGCTGCAACGAACTCTTGGATTTCTCGAATGGTCTTCTTCTCATTGTGGTTTCCGATGACGAACGTGAACTTTCGTCCGGAACGCCTCAGCGCCCCAGAAATCTGCTGCGCACCTACTGGCCCACTCCATTTCGTCAAGTCAAGTGCGGTGAGGCTCTCAGGAAGCGACGTGCCTGGGGTCCAGCACCAGAGTAGCAGTGGAGTATCCCTCATCTCCTCGAGAACTCTGAGTAGAGGCTGGTCTTCGCTCCACATGACACAGCAAGCGACCAACACATCTACGTCCGCTTCTCTGAACCTGGCTGCTGCAGATCTTGCGGAATCCTCGGTGGTAACCAGGCCTGCACTGATCAGCTCGTGAGATACAGAAATGCCAGCTTCGATTTTCCCAATCTGGGATTGAACTTCTCTAGTCATCGCGGAGTCTGACATGTTCGTATCCCAGAACCACTGGGCGGCAAGTGCAAGGAATCCGATCTTGGCCAATTTGTCGTCCTTCCACTAAGGTTCGATTCTGTCCACGGAAACTCACGGGTTATGCTCATAACGTTTCTCTGACAGGATACCTAGCTTCGGTTAGGCGTTCCAATAGACGAAAACACTGGGGCCCGCCGACACTCTGGCCGTGCACTGGTTCGTTCACGTGGGGTTTGCACAAGGAGTCGTCGAAGAGTATCGTTGCTGCCTCGGCTATACAGAAAGAAAAAGGGGAAAAGGTAGACTCTGTTCGTTTGGTTCTCTATTCTGGCGGCACTTCGCGGAAGATCAGGTCGATGTCAATGCCTTGGCTCTTGCGATATGCTCGGATGATTGGGTAGAGTATGAATGCAATTACTGCTGCGCCTAGTATGATCCATCCAGCGCCGGTTCCTGCAAATCCGACAGCTGGGCTAGTGGAGAAGAGGTATACCGCATATCCGTTGTAGTAGGCACCTATGATGCCGACGATTGTTATGATGGGGATACCGACCAGCTTCCAGTTCTTCACAGGGGAGTTTGCCCACAAGGTCTTCCTTAGGGGTAGCGCTGCAACCGCTATGCAAAGTATCGTGGTCTCCACGAGCGTCGCGTCCCAACCTACTGAGAAGAAGCCACTGGTGTACTGGGGCAAATACGTGAAGAGGAGTACCAGTATCTCTGCCACAATGAAGTTCGCGAATATGGTCCAGACCGGAGTGTGGAATCTCTCATTGACTTCGGAGAACTTGGCAGGGAGTAGTCGGTCGAAGGACCAAGCGAACATGTCTCTGGTAATAACCAGCCATGTTGCAGGAACATACGCGAGGGTTGCACATATGAGCCCGATCATTATGATTAGCTGCAGCCAGTAGTTGTCAGCCAGCATCATCGCAGCGTAGGGAATTGCGACTCCACCCCATGTGAGAGGGGCCTTGATCACTCCCGATGTCAGATTTGAGAGATTGATGAGAGATATCAGGAAGTCTCTTCCCATGAGGCCATAGAGTTCGCCATAGACTGTGACTGCGAGCAGCGTTATGATGATGCTTGGAATCCACATGGATAGCATCTGCATCTTGACGTCGCCGGCACGTTTCACTTCGCCCACGTTCCAAGCGTTCCAGTAAGTATTAGCTGAGCCTGCCGAGAATCCGGCCGCTCCCATCACGGCCGGAAATGCGTAAGAGAGCGGAGTCATCGTTGGCAGATCTTTGCCCGCTTGGATTATCCCATCGTATGTGTTGCCCAGGTACCTTGGCATTAGTGCTGCGAATTGTTCCTTGCTAGTTGTTGCGAAGAGCCACATCATCAGGAATATTGCGATGAACATGACGACTGTAACCGGTATCTGGAAGTCTCTAACGAGTCTCCTGGTACCTGAGACCGCGATGAGCACGCAGAAGATCAGGAATATTGTTCCGAGCACAAACGCTGCAGATGGCGTATTCATCAGCCACATGGCAGCTGCTTTCAGAGCTTCGTTGCTGCTTGAGACTCCCATCGCGTAAAGGCCTGGCATCAATGCGAACTGAATGAAGAATGCGCTGGGATAGAGTGCCAATGCGACGATCCATCCGAGCCACATGAGTACTTCGCTTGGCCATCCGATCCAGGGTGACAGAACACGACTCTGCATGACCCATGGAGAGCCTGAACGTGGAAACGTAGCCGCACTCATTGCATATGCGGTTATGTATCCGAAGATTCCGAACAGGCAGCCAAGGATGATACCGATTGTCGGATCGCCTCCGGGGATGGCGACGTAGATCCAGAATGGAGTCATCGCGATCGCGGCCAGCGGAACGACGCCGTTCATGCCCGTCAATGCATGATCGCGCAGACCGATTTCTCGAACGAGCCCTGTTGCTTCTCTAACGAATACTTTTGGTTTGCTTGCCATTGTTGTTCACCATTTTCGTGCCAGATACCGCCGTGTGATCAGTATAAGGAACTTTCGACGAACTCACTTTCTCTTCAAGCAGGTGGCACGCGCCAAGTAGTCCCGGAGATGGCGTGAGGTCTCAATGAAGCCTTTTCAATATGTTCGTTTGTACACCATGCGCGCCAAATGAGGATAGGGCATTTGGAACTCAGAGCGAAGGTCCTTAGTCCCGACGAAGTCGAAGAGATCGACAGAGCAACAATTCAGGTTCTCTCCGATGTCGGAGTCTCGATTGCGAGCGAGAGAGCATGTCAACTGTTGGAGAAAGCCGGCGCGCGTGTCGATCACAGGACGGGAGTCGCAAAGATCCCTGAAGATCTAGTAAGGAAATCGGTGTTCTCAGCGAGAAAGAGAACTGTAGAGCTGTTCGACAGAAGCGGTGCCAATAGCATAAGACTCGAGGGGAAGAGAACCTACAACATCAGTGGCTTCGATGCGACCTACACTCTGGATTCTGAGACAGGGGAACGACGCCCCTCTACTAAACACGATGTCGGGGAATTCGCAAGACTCGCTGATGCCCTCCCGAACATCCATGTGGTCGGTACTCAGGCTATCCCCCAAGATGTGCCTGCAAGATCTGCTGAGCTTCACGCAGTCGAAGCTATTCTGAGTAACACCTCGAAGCATTGCCATTTTTCGTTGTCAGACGCAGGGATTGCCAGAGCAGTCTTCGAAATGGCAAGACATGTCTGCGATGGGCGAGACCTTTCTTCGAAACCACCAATCACGTCAATGGCCTCCCCTACTAGTCCGCTTCGATGGGAGAAGAACGCGATTGAGACATTGATCGAAACAGCGTCGGCGGGGATCCCTCTTCACATCATCTCCCAGCCAATCGCCGGAATTACCGCTCCGATCACTCTCGCCGGTGTGCTGCTATTGCAGAATGTAGAAACCCTAACTGGCTTGGTGGTTGCGCAGCTACTCAGACCCGGGACTCCCGTGATCTACGGATACGTTCCCACGGTCCTTGACATGCGCGAAGCTAATGCAGCGATCGCATCTCCTGAAGGGGCAATAATGAGAATTGCGAGCTCCCAAGTGGCGAAGCATTATGGTCTCCCTTGCCTTTCAGCAGGGCCGGATACGGATGCGCACGTGCACGATGAACAGACTGCCTGGGAGAAGGCGATTACAGGGCTAGCGGTCTACCTCGGAGGAGCTGACCTAATGCTGAACCCAGGGATGTTCTCCAGCGGATTAATCGTCAGCTATGAGCAGTTGGTAATCGACAACGAGATCCTCGGATACATTGGCAGGGTCGCAAGAGGAATGCAAGCTAGCCCCGAAACGCTCGTCGTCGATCTTGTGCGCAAGGTCGGTCATGGAGGGCAGTTCCTGAAGGAGGCACACACGTTGAAGGAGTTCAAGAGCGAGTATTGGATCCCTGACATATCATCTCGCGCAGCTTTCGGCCGTTGGACACACAGGGGTGGTCAGGACATCGTGAAATCCGCAAGAGAGAGAGCTCGCAAACTTCTCGGCGAACATCATCCGCCAGAGCTGTCCCCAAGTACGAGAGAAGGGCTGAGGCGGATCGTCAAAGATTTCGAGACGAGAGCCTGACCACAAGCTGACCTGTTAGAAATTCAGATCTTACGAAGCCACCAGTTTCTTAAAGAGTTCGACTGCATCGACGGCGTTGTCACTGTAGCCTTCCGCTCCGATCTCGCGGGCCCATTCAGGCGTAACTGCAGCCCCGCCTACCGCTATTTTCACATTCTTCCGGATCCCAGCTTTCTCGATTGCGTGGACCGTATTCTTCTGTTCCGGAGTCGTCACTGTGAGCAAGGATGACATGGCAACTATCTGCGCCTTCGATTCCTTTGTCTTGCTCAGAAAGTTCTCCGGAGTTACATCAACACCGAGATCATTTACCTCGAAACCGGCTGCTTCCAGCATCACGGCAACGATGTTCTTTCCAATGTCGTGGATGTCTCCGCGGACCGTGCCGATGACCACGATCCCGGTGCTCTTTCGCTGAAGCTTACGTTGGAGGATGACCGGTCTGAGAACTTCAACTCCTGCTTTCATGGCTTCTCCAGCCATAACGAGCTCTGTTAGGAAGGCTTCGCCCGCGGCAAACCTGTCCCCGATCGTGCGAACACCCTTCGCAAGGCCTTCGTCGATTGCTTCAATAGGATCGATTCCAAGTCGAACTGCCTCTCGGGCGGCGGCATTAACTCGGTCTATGTCCAAGTCAAGGACTGCCTTTCTTAGGCTCTCGATAACCTCAGACTTTGAACTCATCCAGACAGCACCGATGTCCTAACGCGCCACACACTGGAGGCCTACCAATATTAGCCTTGGGCCTTCTTTGGGCGATTTCACTGCCCTCCCCCCTTCCAAGAATGCGGCGCTGTCGCAATTCATCCGACCCCTAGAGGGCTGTGGGGTTTCTTGCTCAATTCCTCGCTAAGCGAAGTCTGAGCTGTGTGGGCCTTCGGCGCGTTTTCTATCGTTCGTACCCTGAAGTCAAAGTGACGATCTTCCTCTTTTTTGAGAGTGGCCGAAGGGGCACCCTCCTTCTGGCACCCACGATCCTGTAGGTCGTCAAGCGCCCCTTAAGTTGGATGTCGTAGTGCTCAGCTCTCTCGGTCGGTCTCCTTCATTTGGCGTGTGTGTTCGTCTATGATCCTATCGAGTGTGAGTCCGCCGCCTTGCGCGGGGGTTCGCCACTTCTCGAAGGCGGCTCTCACACTTTCAGGAGTTATCTTCCACGTGTGTACGATTCGACCAGCTCCTTCTGGTGTGGTTTCCGTGAGTGTGTATGTCTTGCCATAATATTCTCTCCACGAGGTGACAAATGAGGAAAAGGGGAGTAGGGGGCTTCCTTCTCCTGCTCTTCCCACTACGCCTGGTATGCGTGATATGTCGGTCCGTGGATCAAACAATGAGGCATCCGCATCATTGGTTGGGCCGAATGTGGGGAGGGGCAGAGGAAGCCCTGAGAGTTTATTGAGCATAATGAGAGCCAGCTCGAACTCTTTCCTCGAGGACTCAGCGGATTTCTTGTTTTGGGCTCCCAAGACGTATGCTTGAGCCAGGAGGATGCCTAGCATCGTGATCTGTTCCTTGTAGTTGTTTATGCTTTGTTGCAGGTTCACAAGGTTGACTTTCTGAATCGCATTCTCTGACTCGAGTTTCGCATTTTCAGATCGTAACCTCGTGTTCTGGGTCGAGAGGTGGGTCACAGGTACAGCGTTGCTGTCTAGGAGGTTCATGTTCCTGCTCGGGCCCTTGTACCTCCTAGTCGCCTTCGCGAGGCTCAGCATTGAGAGTCTATCCTTCAACTCTTCGGGGAGGTGTGATAGGGCCTCTGAGATCAATGCCTCATGGGCGAAGTCCTCGGCCATCTTTCCGCCTTGAAGCCACTTGACGTAATCCACGCCCTGGCTAGAGAGGTAGTATCTATACTCGAATCCCTTGTGGCATAGTTTCCCTCCCCGAGCGAGACAACTCCGCTTCATCGATGTCCTCCTGAGGAAGCCCATCCTCCAGAGGCGCCTCAGGTCATTCGAGGCACGCTTAACAGGCATGTGGAAATGGGAGGCGACAGCATGCGAGTCAAATCCCTCCTCTCCCGGCAACCCTTGAACGCCTGAACCCATCTGCTTAAGCCCTAGAAGCAAAGATCTGAAATCCAAAGTTGGTCACTCCAATGGGATGATGAACTCTATTCCACGTAGTTACTATCCCAACCGCCCTAAATAAGGCTCAATGGTCGTCATGGAGATCATGTATTCAGTAACCGTTATAGTCTCCATAGCGATTATCGCGCCAATGATCTTCATGGGAACCACCACGATAAGCATCTCAGATGACCTGCGGAAGCAGCTCCTAAAGGTCGCAGCCGAGCTTCAAGCAAAGACCGGTGAGAAGGCTGACTACGACGATGTGGTACGCTATCTTCTCTCAAGGGTTGCAAGAGACGAGCAGCTGTTGAAGCAGGCATGCGCCCCAGTCAACGTCGATCTATCGAGAGTGAGGACTGAGCTTCGCAAGGGACGCGCGGAGGATAAGTGAGGCATTTGAACGCAAGTACGCCTAGCTTCTCGTTCGATAGCGGAGTCCTAGTAGAGATGCTTCTGGGCAAGATAGTCTCAGGCCCGCTCTTAGAATCAACGATCACCGCCAACACATGCTACTTCAACCTCAGTGAGGCAGAGTACGTACTGTGCAGGTTGCTTGACCGGACGCAGGCGAGATCGAAGGTCGACAAGCTCGTGCGCTCTAACTACATCAGCCTCACTGATGTGGCGGAGTTGTACGCCAACGCTGCTGAGATCAAGTGCGAGAGGTCGCTGGCCCTAGGGGAGTGCTATACCATAGCGAACGCCAAGGTGACTGGTTCAACCGCGCTCTTCGCGTTTCAAGAAGAGGACCTGAAGAGTGAGATGGAGAAGAAACCATTTGATGTGAAGATACAATTCACCGAAATCCTTCCGAGAACGGGAAGCCCCTGATGAATACGTGGCTGATCGTGTTGTCGCCGGTCGGTATGTTTGGGTGCTGACTCTTCAGAAATCCCGCTTCTCTTGCTATTTCCGCACTCAGGTCAGCGATCGTAAGTTGCTTCTTCTCTTCCGCGTTTGTCGGAGACGTAGCGCACGATTTCGGTGACAACTACCTTAGGTAAGATATCAGGTCAATAATGGCTTTGAGGTGTCTGGAGGTTTTCGATTTTGTATCTTCATCGTCGGAGAGAAAGTGCTCTAGTAGGAATCTTGAGTCGATGCCCTCCAAGTTCCTCCCTCATTCGTAACATCGGTGGCGTCTAGAACCTTGCGTTCCCCCTGCATCGGGCGTGGAGCGATGCTAGGCCGGGCTGGCGAGGTGGATGTTAGCTTCTTCTACGATCAAGATTCCAGCATTGACTCCACAGATATTGTAGAAAACGGCATTCTAAGGTAAGTACGAGATTCTAAGGCAAGCATCAAAAGGGCATGGCCGAGTGGCTAGGCCGACCTGTCCATCCTCGGAGAATAGTACATTAACGTCGACGAATGCGACAATGGTAACTGGAGGTACGTTTCAAGGTGCATTTCAAGCTCCCATTCGGGCATCACCAGATGGTCGAGTTCGACATACCAGACAAGAACCTGACTTACTACGTAGAAAGGAAGAAGCTGCCGGCGGTTCCAGATGTTCGCGGCTCGGTCGCTGAGGCGCTCAAGAAGCCGATCGGAACGTCTCCTCTGAGCAAGCTGGCAAAGAGAAGCGACAAAGTCGTGGTCCTTGTTGATGACCTAACCCGTCCGACTCCGCAGAACGAGGTCCTCCCGCCGGTCTTGGAAGAGCTATGCGCAGGAGGCCTTAGTGCCGACAACATAGAGATCATGATCGCACTAGGAACCCATCGACCGATGACGGATGCCGAGATTGTGGATCATTTGGGCCCAGAGGTG
>Ga0187886_1004083_pt1 | contig 10636 bp, 9 predicted proteins | sample June2016WEW_20_1_FD_133001 | JGI IMG/M metagenome (GOLD analysis project Ga0187886, IMG submission 133001) | Peatland microbial communities from SPRUCE experiment site at the Marcell Experimental Forest, Minnesota, USA - June2016WEW_20_150 | ecosystem: Environmental > Terrestrial > Soil >...
GTTCTCAGGAAAGGCGATTTGAATATTACCGCCAGCCAGATCGTAAGCGGCCTGGTTTACTGGCTGATCATTATTATGGTTCTAATAATGACAGTTGACGCACTGGGGCTGCCAAAGTCATCGGATGTCCTTGCGAGCGTATTCGCGTATGTTCCCAAGGTAATAGCGGCATTGCTTGTTCTGATAGTTGCAATGTTCCTGGCCGGTTTCGTGTCAGGAATAGTTCGCACGGCCTGCGGCAATGCTAAACTGCCCAAACCCGAACTAATCGCCGGCATAAGCAGATGGGCGATTATCATCTTCGCGGTAACTATTGCGATGGAAGAGCTTGGTATCGCACCGCTTCTGGTGGGCACTGCCTTCAATATTATCCTCGGCGGAGTCGTCCTCGCACTGGCGCTTGCCTTTGGATTAGGCGGCAAAGATGCTGCGGCAAAGTATCTTGAGGAATTAAGGAACAAACGCTCCGAAAATCACAAACGCTCCGGAGATAAAGAAGAGTTTACCTATCACGGCAGTGAAAAATATGTTGAAAGTTTGCATGTAAAATAAACATGCGGGTTTGGTCCGTCAGATGGCTTGTGGTCGGGTGTGGCGAAAACCGAACCCCAAAAAAGAAAGGTCGAATTGTTATGCTTTACACTATCGCTCTTGTTCTGATTGTATTGTGGCTCCTGGGGTTGGTCACTTCTACCACCATGGGCGGTTTCATTCACGCCCTCCTGGTGATTGCCATCGTGCTTGTTCTGCTTAGAGTCATCAGCGGACGAAGAATCGCGTGACTTTTCGTGAGTTAGACATAAAAATTTGAAAAGAGAATTCAATGAATAAAATCTCGCTGATTCTTGCCGTCGGAATTGTTGTGGCCATTACCGGCTGGCTAGTTTGTCACGTGGTCAACCTAAGTGGGTACGAATGATCCGATAGGGGGTATGTACTTAACATTAAGGAGTGTGTTGTATCAATATTTTAGTAAAGAAAGGTTTAAAATGAAAAACAAATACTTGATTCTTGTAGCGTTTGCCGTGCTCTTTTACGGCTCATCCACAGTATTGGCCGGGCCAACTCAACTGGGTTCGGCGCAGGGCTTCGCGGTCCTGGGTGCCTCGACGGTGACAAACACCGGCTCGACCACCATCTACGGAAGTTTAGGTGTTAATCCAGGTAGTGCGATTACGGGCTTTCCTCCGGGGACCGTGACCGGGGGATCGATATACGGACCTGGTGGAGTGTCGAATCAGGCTCAGGTTGACGCCCTCACTGCGTACAATACTCTGGCAGGTTTGTCGGGCGGTTACAACTACACTGGTTTTGTCCTGGGTTCAGCGGGATACACCACGCTTACGCCGGGTGTCTATCATTTTGACACGTCGGCACAGTTGACAGGAATACTCACCCTTGATTTCTCAAGCAACCCTACTGGGGACTTCGTTTTCCAGATAGGGAGCACGCTCACGACTGCAAGTGCCTCTTCTGTTAACGTGATCGGTGGGAGTTCACTTAGCGGCGTGTATTGGCAGGTCGGCAGCTCCGCGACTCTGGGTACAGACACTACGTTCGCAGGAAATATTCTCGCGAACCAGAGCATCACCATTACTACCGCCGCAGACATTCTGTGCGGTAGAGCCATCGCGCTAAATGGTGCAGTGACGTTGGATAATAATAGAATCTCCAACAATAACACCCTCCAGGACTTCGGCAGCGGCCGCCCCGACTTCGGCAGCTTCGGCTTCAGCGGCGGCAGCGGCAGCAGTAGCAGTACCGCTCCGGTCGTTCCTGTGCCTGGCGCATTTCTGCTTGTTTCCATCGGGATGGCGAGTTTGTCTGTTTTTAGAAAAAGAACGTCGATTTTAAATTAGGTTAACAATAAATATTTTTTTGAAAGGAAGTACCATGAACAAGCTTGTTTTATTGACTGTTACAGTAATAGTGGCGATGATAGTAACACCTGTGATGGCACAACCGACCATTGAGTTCAACCCAGGTGGAACAAATCCTGGTGGGTGGGCGTATGATGGCGCAGGCACGATCAGCTTCATGCCGGAAATCGTGGTTGTAAAAGTAGATGGTGCAACCAGCGATAGTCTGGCTGAGAACGCTCTGGTTTATCTCCCCAACTTCACGGTAGGCGGGATCCCGGGAGCTCCCTACACATTGACTCCGATTTCAAGAACAATCTACATCAAGGACCTGACAGGCGAAGTCACATATATGACTGGTACGCTTGGTGATGGTGACTTAGTTGCGGCCGGAACGACAGGTATCGGATATAGTAAGTTCCAGGCTGACATCACCGGCATCACGGTAAATAATCCGATAGGCTCCTATGCTCTGACTGCCATGGCTGCCAGTGGGAAAATGGATTTCGAGTTGTCCCTCCAGGGTGTGGGCATAGGTTTCGCCTATATGCTGGACAATTACAAGACTGGCGACGACGGCTTTAGCGGCGCAATGACCGTTATTAGAAGTCCAACCGTTCCAGCTCCAGGTGCTATTCTTCTAGCTGGCATCGGCACAAGCATTGTCGGATGGCTCCGCAGACGCAGGGCACTGTAAAACAATCTCAAAAAGCATCTGAGGACAGGGCTGTTTGTTCGCGATGCCCTGTCTTTAGATGTTTTGAGAAGGAAGAATCTATGAAGAAAACGTCTTGTCTATTACGCGGTCAAACTAAATGAAACCAGAAAGCTTAGATAGGAATATACGCTTAACAAAGAAGGGGTATTGTATGACTCCTAAAGTTTACTTAAGTTGTGCTATTCTGCTTTGTGGGATTATATTGCCTTACGTAAATTGTTAATTGTTTTAAGCTGAAAACAATGCTGTGCGTTAGTTTGGTACAGAGGCATTGGAAAAAGAGAACTGTTTTTAGGAGTGCACTTACATGAAACGATTAGTTTTTGCAATTGTGATTACCGCAGGTTTATCATCAATTGCTTACGCCAAATACTCGGGCGGTTCAGGCACTGTCGGTGCCCCATACCAAATCGGCACAGCCAATGACCTGCTGGCCCTGGCGGCAGACGCGAATGACTACGACGCAAACTTTGTCCTTACGGCGGATATCGACCTCCGCTCATCAGGGACTTTTACCACCGCCGTTATTGCGCCTGATACGAACAGCTCGAACTATACTTTCGAAGGAACTCCCTTCACCGGCGTCTTCAATGGCGCAGGGCACAAAATTCTCAACCTGAGCATAGAGGCCGGTGGAGCAGGAAAAGACTATTTGGGCCTGTTTGGGTGCGTTAAAAGCGGCGAGATAGAAAATCTCCGACTGGAAAATGTCAGAATCATCAGCGGGGACGATTCATACCGCCTCGGTGGGCTGGTAGGATTTAACGACGACGGCAATATCATTAACTGCTCTTCGGCAGGCGATGTCAACGGCGGAGATAATTCACAGTTTATCGGCGGGCTGGTGGGATATAACTACGGCAGTATCCACAACTGTTACTCGACAGGTACTGTCGCAGGCTACTCCTACCTCGGCGGGCTGGTAGGGGAAAACTGGAAAGGGGATATCAGCAACTGCTACTCAGAAGGTGCTGTCAGCAGCGGAGTTAATTCAGGCATCCTCGGCGGGCTGGTGGGGGAAAACTGGAAAGGGGATATCAGCAACTGCTACTCAGCAGGTGCTGTCAGCGGCGGAGATGATTCAGAAATTATCGGCGGGCTGGTGGGATATAACAACGGCAGTATAAGCGACTGTTACTCGACAGGTACTGTCACAGGCCACTCCTTCCTCGGCGGGCTGGTGGGATATAACGACTATTGCAGTATCAGCGACTGCTACTCGACAAGTGCCGTCAAAGGCGGCGCTGGTTCAGAGAATCTCGGCGGGCTGGTAGGAAAGAACTACGGCACCATCAGCAATTGCTACTCGAAAGGCGCCATCACAGGCGGCGCAAACTACCTCGGCGGGCTGATTGGGTCAAATGCTGGTTCAATAACCGCCTGCTTCTGGGATATCAATACCAGCGGGACAAGTGATGGTGTGGGAAATCTTGAGCCGGATCCGACTGGGGTAACAGGCAAGACGACGGCTGAGATGATGACGCAGTCGACCTTTACAAATTCAGGCTGGGATTTTACAAAAACCGACGGCGATCCTGCAGTTTGGGGGATGCCGACCAATGGTCCTCCTCGCCTAGTATGGGGATGCATAGATAATTTCACTTTGATTAATTATATCGGGCAGTGGAAAAGAGGGGAGATAAGCATGTCTGTGTTGCTGAACTATGTAATGATATGGAAATATGGTTGGGGATGTTAAAAATGAAAACAAAAAATTGTTTGATACCGGTATTAATTGTTTGGATAAACTTAATTGGGGTAGCTGGTGCGACTTCTATAAATAGAAGCTTGTCATGGCAACCTGTTGGTTCAGGAGAAGATATTACTGTAAATCTGACAGTGGATATCACCGGCAATGAATCTTATTATGCTATTGATGAATTGATTCCTGGTGGATGGTCGGTTAAAGCTTCTGGTGGAGGGTCTTTATTGCAGGCAGGACATATTAAATGGGTCGTTATTTCAGGAGCCATCAATACGGTCTATACATATGTAATAACTTCACCAACTATCCAGGGAACTACTCAATTTACTGGGTATTATTTATTCGAGGGAGATGATGCTGAAAAATTGATTGGTGGACAGAGCATTATAACAACAACAACGCAGCGTACTATTTCCGGCAATACGGGCGTTGGCAGTGTAACACTGGGCGGCCTGGGCGTTACCAGCGATGGCAGCGGTGACTATACCGCAACCGTATCTGACGGTTGGAGCGGAACAGTGACGCCATCAAAAACAGGATACACATTTACACCGCCGAGCAGAACATATAGCGATGTGACTTCAAACCAGACCTCGCAGAATTATACGGCAGCATTAACTTCACATACTATTTCCGGCAATACGGGCGTTGGAAGAGTAACACTTGTAACACTGGACGGCCTGGGCGTTACCAGCGATGGCAGCGGTAACTATACCGCAACCGTATCTGACGGTTGGAGCGGAACAGTGACGCCATCAAAAACAGGATACACATTTACACCGCTGAGCAGAACATATAGCAACATCACCGGCGACCAACTGAATCAAAACTATACGGCACAAGTAATTCAAACTGTCACGCCATGTTATTTTGGCAGCTTTAATGGTCAAAAAACCGCTACACTTACACTAAAAGATTGTAACAATAACGATGTTTCATTCTCACTCACTGGTGGTGGTTATGGCGAGATAAATTGCGACGACTGCTCTTTCTCAAATATTTCACTATACGACACAACAGAAAAGTCAATTCTTTCACTCAAAACCAAGAGCAATATTAGGACAAATGTAGGCGATATTATTTGTAACGGGCCGATTAAAGGTATTAACGCAAAAACAACCGCCTTCAATGGCAGCATTTCAATTGGTGCTTCTTCAAATCCAAAAGCAGCAGTAACGATAACATTCGACCGGACAGACAAGCTTAATATTAACAGCCAAATGCCAATTATGTCGATTTCCGCGACCGAATGGCTTGGCGGCTCAATTAACGCCCCACTTATCGGCAGTATCACAACCAAGGGCGACAAGAAACGAGGCATAGCAGGCGACTTGGATGTTAATGTTATGCTGGATGGCTCTATAAATAGCGTCAATGTGGCCGGCACGCTTTTTGGTGTGTGGGAGTGTGATTCCATTAAGAGTGTCTCTGCTACTGACATCGTCGAAGCCAATCTGATTTTAAGCCAGCAGCCGGATACAAAGATATTGGCCTTAGGCAAACTCACCGCCAAAGGATGGATAGATTCAAGTCAAATACTATCGCAAGGTAATATCGGCACTGTCACGGCAGGAGCAATGATAAATTCGACCTGCTTTGCGGGCATCTCCTCTGCCAGCGATTTAACCACAGATGGAGTCCTTGATTTGCCCGACCCGCAGATAAATATTAATTACGTCGAGCCAGCTACGATAAAGCTTATTACGATAAAGGGTATCAAGGCAGAGCCATATCCTTATGTTATCAACAGCAATATCGCGGCAGCGCAGATTCTAAGTGCTTCTTTGGTTTATCCAGAGAATAATAATGGCACCATACCATTTGGACTGTCTGCCGGTTTTATTAAGTTGCTCAAGATAAAAGACGGACAAGGCACTAAATCATATAAGAATCTCGATACCCCGAAAGATAACTTGGATTTCGGTGACGTCAAAATCCGCCTGTATTAGTATTAAGGCCAGCTCCGGCAGAATTGCCGGAGAATAATGAAGTATGCTTTGCCTGACCTCGAAAAGGATTAAATATGAAATGTATTTTTTAATTTAGGGGATTTAAAATGAAAAACAACTATTTGTTTCTCGTGACATTCGCCGTGCTTTTTTACGGCTCATCGACAGGATTGGCTTCACCATCTCAACTGGGTTCAGCGCAGAGCTTCGCGGTCCTGGGTCACGAAACGGTGACCAATGGCCATAGCGCCCCGAACCCAACCACTCAAGTCTACGGGAATTTGGGTGTAACGCCAGGAACTTCGGTTACTGGCTTTTATCCTGACGGGACCGTGAGCGGAGGAACGATACACATAGATGATGGGGTCGCGCAACTTGCTCTGGCGAATGCAACGACTGCGTACACTACTCTGGCAGGTTTGTCGGTTACTTCCGACTTGACTGGCCATGTCCTGGGTTCAACGGGATACACCACATTTACGCCGGGCGTCTATCATTTTGACACGTCGGCTCAGTTGACAGGAGCGATTACTCTCGATTTTCTGGGAAACCCCAATGCGGACTTCGTTTTCCAGATCGGCAGTACGCTAACGACCGCAAGCGGCTCGGCTGTTAACGTGATCAATGGGGGCTCACTTAGCGGCGTGTATTGGCAGGTCGGCACCTCCGCGACTCTGGGTACAGACACTACGTTCGCAGGAAATATTCTTGCTCTTGCGAGCGTTACCCTTGATCCCAGGGCAGATATTCTGTGCGGTAGAGCCTTCGCGCTAACTGGTGCAGTGTCGTTGACAGACAACCTCATTTCCAACAATAACACCGCCCGGGACTTCAGTGAAATCACTGGTAACGTGCGTTCCGACTTCGGCAGTTACGGCTTCAGCGGCGGCCCAGTTGTTCCCGCTCCAGGAGCTATTCTGCTCGGCAGCATTGGCGTCAGCATTGTTGGCTGGTTACGAAGGAGAAGAACACTATAAGGGATTACCTATGAATTCTAAGCTTAAAGGGTAGCAGGAAGGACGTATAACCGTCCTTCCTGCTTCCTGTGAGCTTTAAGGATTCAGGGAAATGGCTCAGAGGCAGGTTATAACACCGGTGGTCGGATTGAATTTGATGCAAAGTGCCCCGGTGGCAGCAATTGGTGTCGCTCGTTATTGGTAAGCGATATCCGTGTTGTAACGCGGTGCGGAAATAACTATTGGGAGTTTGGTCTGGACTTTGATGAGTCAAACTGCGACAAGGGTTATTTTCTGTCGCTGGATGAGCTAAGGATACAAGAGAGTTCAGGCAATCTTACCGGCTATCCGGACAACTTTCCTAGCGATGGCGGTATCGCCGTTTTTACTCGCTTGAGCTGCTTTTACTCGCTTGATTAGTTCCGCCGTAGGCACCCATATTAATTCGTTCGCCGTTCGGCCAAGGTTCTGCTGTCCAGTCGGAGGCCGGGTCGCCGGCGTCGATACAGGGGCTTGTCGATTCATCCAATATCCACCCATCTTCGATGCTGTTCGCCAGGTAATATTGGGCGAATAATTCCAGGTCCGTCCAGTCAACTATCCCGCTATAATCAAGGTCTTCCGGCATATCACCCTCTTCCATCCATACGCCGGCCAATCGAGCAAATTCAAACAAGGTAATTATACCATCCTGGTTGAAGTCGATTTTATAGAAGGTGGAATTCCACCGCCCGTAGCTGCTTTGCAGGTGAAAGTCCCATAAATTCGGGTCACCGTCGGGATCAAACGATGCAAAATATGGGTCGTTGCTGTCTGGGTCGTCGCTGCCTATGTTGCCATTGCCCCATACCAGTAAGCCACATGGGTCGGAAACACCTGCTTGCCCGCCCTGCACGTCGCTGTATGTGACGGAAATAGTTCCTTCGTGTTCGTCGAGGGCGAGTTGTTGTTTATTAGCCCAAATAATGCTGTTTGTGATATTGGCGCTACCTTGGTACTGGCAATAGACGGCGCCTCCGACAGATGATGTGGTCAGGTTTATGTTTGCAGCAATCGTGCAATTAACCACATTGGCGATGCCCGGGTAATAGCAATTTATGCCGCTGCCTATTAGAGCGTGGTTTTCGACGACAACGCAATTAAGGATGTTGGGGTCGCTTGCGCCGCTGTCGATGCCGCCGCCTCTGCTGTAGGCGATATTACCGCGTATAGTGCAGCCGATTATCATTGGCGAGGAGAACCTGCAACTTATGCCGCCGCCGTAATAATCCGCGATATTACCCGTTATAGTGCAGTTAATAAGGGTTGCGCTGCCGTAATCGAAGCAAATCCCGCCCCCGGAACCATCGACGGCGTGGTTATTTTTAATAACGCAATTAATTATCGTGGGACTGTTGTCGTAGCAATAGATACCGGCCCCATTCTGGCCGTCGGTGGCGCAGGCGTCTTCGATAGAAAGTCCTGAGATGATGCAGTTAGCGTCTTCGCCATTGTGAATATTGAAACCCCTGCCTTGTTGATTGGCATCAATTATCGTTTTGGTGATTATTTCCGGATTGTTAGATTCGATGCTGCGAATAATAATGGACTTGCCTTGTGGGTCCAGGTCGAAATTACCGGCTCCGGAGTAAATACCGGGCCTTATCAGCACGGTATCACCTGTCAAGGAATTGTTTATGCCGTCCTGGATTTTCCGAAACGGGTCTCCAAAGGTTCCGGTGCCCGGCTCGTTCGGCGAGTTGACATCAACATAAATAATGTTGGCGGCGTTCGATGCTGAAACAGCAAGACAAACGAATACCACTGTTATCAGGACTTTATGCTTATACATAACTCCTTTTAGGCCGGGGGGCAGAAGAAACCGACAGCCGTGTTTCGCCAACCCCCAATACCATCCCACCAGCTTGAGATGTGGTCAGTAATAGTCAGGTTCTGGTATTTCTCTTTATGCAATTCCAGCGCCATATCGTGAAGCCGGCGCATACAGTCGAGTCCTCCGGTTTGCCATACGCGAACGCCTATATCTACTGCCTGGCGTTCGGCTTGTTCAAAATTGGCATTGTTCGCCTGCAGAAGCAACGCGAGTTTTTCGGCGTCAGGTATCAAAAGTGCCTCCCAGCGGAGCCGGTCTTGTTCCTGTTGTGCAAACAGCCGGCTGAGTAGCACCTCGCGGTCGCGTTGCCGCTCCTCCCGTTGGCGTTTGTCCGCGGCCAAACGCTGAAACCTATGCTCTTGACTCGCCGGTAAGAGCATTTCCAGCATTGAGGCCAAAGGGTCTACGATAACCCACGTCAAAAACGTCATTGCTAACGTTCCCAGAGCAATACCGGAAAGGAACTGGGTGATTTTCGTTTCGCCGACCATTGCGACGGCGCCGGCCAAAACACCCAGTATGGGCACCGAAACGTAAAACGCCAGGTAAGGACCTGTGCTGGTCAGCGGATGCTCAACGGCTATTCCCTGTCCTTTGCCGCCTGCGCCGAATATGGTGAACAGATATAAGCTGATCAGCAGAAATATCAATAATGCCGAGTGCCCGGACAGGGAAAATATGAACCACCAGTTGAATCCGGCCTGGTGTAGTGTCAACACCAAGAGATACCCCACGCACACCATAAACCAAATGGTGCCCACAAGGTGAATCGTTTTCAGCGTATTTCTCTGGTTCATTCGGGTATTAAGTTTTTCTGACCTATTACTGCTACTGCCCCGGGTTAACGGTCTGTCTAATAGCCACCGTAACCGCCTAAAGAACTGTTTGTTCCGGCACCGGTACCGGCGTTCTGAACAATGTTCACGCCGGTAAACGCCCTGGCAACGGGTCTGATTATTTCCTCCAGCTTCATTCCTATAGCTGCCAGCACGGTAGGCGGCACGTATATAACGTCGCCTTCCTGCAGCAAAACGTTCTTTCCAAGCTCACCGTGTGCTGCCATTCTGTCAAAATTCACCTCAAATATCTTTGCCTTCACTTTTTCATCCTCTGAAGGTCTTATTATCTGGATTCTTTCCAACCACGCCATCGCGTTGGGATGTGCTTCGGAAATGGCCGACATTACGCTGTCTCGCCCGCTGTAGACCTTGGGCCCGGGCCGATCGACTTGGCCGATAACATGAAACATCTGGCTTTTGAAGGTGATGATGCGAACCTCGATGGGTTGGTCACCGACGAGTGCGTAAAGCGTTGAAGCTTTCTGCTTGATATCGGCGGCAACTTCCGCCGGTGTTTTCCCTGCTGCCTGGAACTCGCCAAGTACCTCAAAGCTGAGTTTGCCGTCGGGCCGAACACGCTGTCGCTGCAAATTCAGTTCGGGCACCCTGGCGCAGTGCACCTCAATCTCGTCCGGAGGTTGCAGGACATACTTTTCGGAAGTCACACTGGTCTGATAGGGCTTCAAAAAGGCCTCTATATCCTTTGGATTCGATGAAAAACAGCCCGTAAGGGCAAA
>Ga0187886_1004084_pt1 | contig 10632 bp, 8 predicted proteins | sample June2016WEW_20_1_FD_133001 | JGI IMG/M metagenome (GOLD analysis project Ga0187886, IMG submission 133001) | Peatland microbial communities from SPRUCE experiment site at the Marcell Experimental Forest, Minnesota, USA - June2016WEW_20_150 | ecosystem: Environmental > Terrestrial > Soil >...
CATGGCGACAAGAATGTCGCTCCTGCGAAAAAACTCAATCCAAAAAGAAAAACCCCGGCACATCGTGCCGGGGTTTTCCAATCAATCGCCAAATCGATCAGCCCTCCTTGCCGCTGTCGGTCTGTGTCGTCATGAGCGGGCAAACCCCGTTCTTCGCCATCTTGTCGGAAACGGACTTCCACTGCGCGAACTGCTCCGGCGTGAGAATCCGCTGCATGCCCTGGGCAAACATCGCAATGCGCTCTGATTTTGACGTCGCCGTGCGGAGCTGCTGGTTCAACTCTGCAATCCGCGTCTGCTGGTCCGACGTCAGGTTCAGTTTTGAAAGCATCTTGCTGCAAGCGCTGCTGCAACCCGCGCTGGCGCTTTTCGCCTTGCCTGCCGCGCAACAGCCAGCATCACCGGCATACACGGCAGCGACTCCCGCCAACACTGCGACCGCAACTGCAATTCCTAGAAGTTTCTTCATGACCACTCTCCTGTTCCTTTCTTTTTTGCTCAGTTCGACGCTACTCTATTAAGATTCGTCTAGAGGTCAATTGGTTTCACCGGCGCCTCCGCTCCAGCCTGAATCCTTGGTTCGTTGTAGCCGCGAAATCTTTTCGCGGTCTCACGCGCTTAATCCGTCGGTTTGAGCTACTGGTTAGGCAGACGGAGCCTATTGGAGCTGCGGCTTGATAACGCGAGAGCCTATCGCTGCCAGCTTGGTGCACAATTCTTCATACATTGTCTCGCCTTGATACGTGCCGATGATGGCGCCGCCCGACCCGGCGAACTTGGCGCTGGCACCGCACTGCCGTGCGACCTCAACCATTTGAATTTGCCAGGGTGGAAGATTGTAGATACTGCGCCGGGTGTTGAAGTTTTCGTCAATCAGTTCCGCCAGCCGCTTCGTATCATGGTTGAGCAGAGCCTCACGCCCCCGGGCAGCGAGCTCGGCAAAGTGTTTCATGGCGTTGACTACTTTCCCCTCCCCCCGATCGAAACGCCCGCGGATATCATTATGGAACACCTCGGTCGGCTCACTAAGGCTACTGTGATAGGCAATGTACAGCGGTGGCAATACGCTGGGAGGCATCGGCTCGTATTTGTAGCACTTCAAGCCCCCCACGAGGTGTTCGTGCATTGGATCGAAGTCCATATAGACCAGACCTTCATAGACCTGGATGACACGATCCTGCAGCCCGCCCGCGATGCCGAGTTCATCTTTTTCCACGGACAAAACAAGGGTGGGCTGCGCTTCGCGCGGGATCTCAATCCCGTAGAATTCCATGAGGCAGCGCAAGGTGGCCACGATCAGGGCACTGGAACCGGCCAACCCCACCTGTCGTGGGATACTGGTTTGGTAACGCACCGAAAAGTTGCGCTTTTGAAGCGTCAGATGATGAGCCTGACAGTAGTCAACAAAGCGTTTGATGGTGGCTTTGATCAGCCGAATGCCACCGTAGTAGCCGTGCAGTTTTACATCCTTCGCAAGGTCGTAGATGGAACTAAAACGAGCCCGGTCATCCTCGGTGAACACAATATCCACGGACTCCCATTCATACAGCACAGCCTCGGCCGAAAAGTTGCGCACGATAATGGAGATGGTCTTGCCGTTATAGCCGTCGGAAGGATTGCCAAGGAGTCCGGCTCGGGCGTAGGCGCGTTTACGAATGACGTTCATTCAACAATGTCTCCAAATGCTTTCGTAGAGCGGGCCCTTGTTTTTCATCTGCCAGGGCAAACTCCACGAACGCACGGAAATAGGCCTGGAAATTCCCGATATCATACCTTCGTTCATCACTGCGCAAGCGGATGCCATACGCTTTGCCACCCTCATGAATCATGAGGCGGATGGCGTCAGTAATCTGAATTTCACCGCCTTTGCCGGGTTGAATGCGTCGGATGGCATCAAAGATTGTCGGCGCCAATACATAGCGGGCCGCGATCGCCAGATTGCTGGGAGCTTCTGACAAGGATGGTTTCTCAATGAGGTCCTCGATCTCAAAGAGATCGCCGCTGTTCTTGGGTCTGGCTATGCCGTATTTATGGACCTCGGAGCGGTCCACTTCCTCGAACGCAATGACAGCAGCGGCCTTCTTTTCAGTAAAACAGGCTGTCATCCGTTTAACGATGTCGCTTTTCGCGTGCATGCCGATGATGGAGTCGCCCAAGGCCACCACAAACGGTTGGTTGCCCACGAACGGTTCCGCGCACAAGATCGCGTGCCCCAGTCCGAGCAATTGGCGCTGGCGCGTGTAAAAATACTGCACTAGCGCGCGCTCAAATTCGAGTTCAGCAAGCTGCTCCTCTTTGCCGGTCTCGCGCAATGCTTGGATAAGGTCATCGTTCAGGTCGAAATGGTTCTCGATGGAGGTTTTGCCCGGCCCGGTGATGAACAGCAGGCGTTTCATACCCACGCGCGTGAGCTCTTCCACCACGTACTGGACCACGGGTTTGCGGCCCACCGGCAGCATTTCTTTTGGCTGGGACTTGGTCGCGGGCAAAAGCCTTGTACCTAGCCCGGCCACAGGTACGACTGCAATAGTGATGTCCATTGTTCCTTTCTTGTTCTGTAGAAACTGGCTAGCTGATTATGCTCATCGATGCGGCCCAACTATATGTTTAACGGCACGGTTTTGCGGTTCAGCATGCGAATTTCGCATGATCGACCGTACGTTTGCGGCCTATCCTACTATTTAACGAGCCAAACGAGCAAACCGAATCGACAGATCGACGTGACGTGCCTGACATGATCCACGGATGGCATTTGCCTGGTTCCACGAGGCGGATTTCCACGGATTCAACCGCGACCGGCCGGTCCTTTACTGTTTCACACAAAGACGCAAAATCGCGGAGAATTGTAGGGCGACCGTCCCTGCCCGCCGAAACCTTGGCGAAGGCGGGCCGGTTGCCGTCGTGCCCGCCGCTGTTCCGTTGTAGCTGCGCTTTTGCAAGGCGCAGATTGCCGCACACTCGCTTGATCACGACGCACGTCAAAGTCGAGGTCTGGCAGCGCGACGGCGGCAAATGCGTGGAGTGCGGTAGAACCGACAATCTGCACTACGACCATGACATTCCGTTCTCCAAAGGCGGCAGCAGCCTCACGGCAGAAAATGTTCGCTTGTTTTGTGCGAAGCATAACCTTTCGAAGTCCGACAAGATCATGAGCGTGCTGCCGTGGGTTGGGGTCGGTACAATGGCGGCGAGAGTTGTCAGTTGCAATTGAGGTCTGTTGGTTGGGGTTGCGACATCGCTTCAGCGAATCGCTTCGCCACAGTCTCGATTTCCGTCGTCAAAGTGAATCGCCCGCACATGCCGGCACCTACTCCATACCGAGCGCGGTGCGTTCGCTCCCGCGCATATATTCCATACGGCTCCGCTCATCGTCTGCGATTTGGGAGTAGAGCTGACCTAGGTCAGGGTCAGCGGAAAACTCCTGAGTTCGCCGCTCGATGGCTTCCAGAAGTTTCTTCCACTCGGTGTCCGGCTCGCCGGCGCTCGTGCTGTAGGGATGCGAGGTGGCATGGCTATGAAGCTCGAGGAAGATTTGATCGTAGGTCTCCCTGCCGAAGGTGCGTGCTTTCTTCAGTAGGCCTCGAACAAAGCTGGGATATTCCGTCACGACAGATGACTTTACGGGCGATGCGAAAAGAGACATTAAGTGGTTTAATTGGTTACTCGACTGGGCCTTATCCAGCAATTCCCCAAGTTTCGCCTCCGGGTCGTCGTTCCCCCGGAATACGGCAATACGGAGTAGGCGCTCCCTCTCAGGACTGAGGCCAGGCTCCATGTATAATTCGCCTTCGAGCTGACGCACAATGGCTGCGGCTTCGGGGTCATTTAGCAGGCCGGGACAGACCATATCTTCTGCATCCCATGGGATTGGTGTTGGCGCTCTATTACCGTCTCCAGTTGCTTGCACGCGGCCCCAATAAAGCATGAACACTGCAACGGGGAATGCTTTGGAGATCTCGCTGAGAGAGCGCTGCAACTCCCCATGAGCGTCCAGTGGCAGACGATCGAACTTCCGTAGGACTTCTGCCACAACCTGTGCAGAGGGGCGTTCACGATCCTTCTCCAGTAGTTGCACCGCGCAATCGGCGATACGATCTGCCAGCGCTGTGTCGTCAGGTTCGACGTGTAGCTGGATGAGCAAGTTCCAGTCACGCTGCGTACTTGGTGACTTGCTATACCAGACAAAATCGGTAACTGCCCAGGCGATCTTTCGGTCTGTGCTTGGCGCAGCGGACCCCATCAAATCCCACGCCTCGCTTGGTAGATCAGTTTCTCTACGCCACCAAATAATACACCATATCGCCGCTCGAGATAAATCCGACGCACCAGTTGCTAGGGCGGCAGTGCACAACCGTAGCCGTTTCTGGATGCACTCGCGAGTAGCGTTAAAGATCAAGCGATCAAACACGACATCTAAGGGACGCTCTGGTCGTGCGATTACTAGTTCCGCGACCACTAAACTGAGCGCTGGATGGCGCGCGGCAATCGAACCGACCAAAGCCGAATAGTCGCGACGATTATCGGTTAGACTGAACTCTTCTTCCCACTTTTGGAACTGGGCGAGCAAGGCTTCCGGCGTGGAGAAGCGCGTGACCACTTCGTCAGTGACACCCGCAAGAAACTGGTCCCAGCGACGTTCAATCTCCTGTGACCAAGAGTGCGAGTCGGGTTGTAGAGGCCGCTCAAACTCTGTATGTGCGTTGCCGAGTACTGCACGACACACACGCAAGTCGAAGGAGTCAGGCACTTGGTTAAAAACGGTACGACAGGCCTCTTGAAATCTCCTGTTGTCGCAGTACCGGATATGACGAAAGAGTGTGTGTCGCACTTGGAAATGAATAACCGGTTCTGAGAAATCTCGCGCGAGTTCCTCCAAGAGGCCCAGTGCCTTGAGGCGCTCAGCGATCCATTGGTTTTTCCACGCTTCTGGAGGCTCTCCGTGGATGCCTAATCGGGCATATTCAATAGCATTCTTCAAAACAGATTCGACCCCTAGGGCGATCAGTGTGTCGCGCCGCGCCAACAGTCGACGACATAGCGTCAGAACACGATCGCGAAGGCGAGCAGTATTCCCAAGATGAACGAGCACTGAGGTCCAGTGAAACTTGCGCCCGACGATCCAGTGTTTCTCCATCGTAGCCGCAAAGAATGGATCCAGCAGCTTGGGCAGTATCCACGAGGGCCTATGATTTCTCTGGAGCCATTCGTCGGTGCCGAGTAGCTTCTCGACCCAGTCTAGAACTGCCGTGGAAATAGCGAGTAGTTTCCAGTGTTCGAATTTCGCAATTTCCCCAATGATTGAAACCGGATGCTTCTTATCGTCGAAGCCGAGCACCTTGAAATCTTTTCCCGGCTTACAGATCGAGTCCAGCTCCCACAGCAAATCAAGGCATGCTCCGACATGCATGGCGTGGTATTGCGCAACCGCCTTCAGCAACTCTGACACCTTCTCAAGGACTCCCTGATAAGAATCAAGTTCTGGGACGTGGAACGCGGGCGGAGAAAGCGCGGGGGCATCGATGAGACGAATGGCCAATCTCGCCAATTCTAGAGTGCGAGCGGGCTGCAATGGCGCGACCTGCGTCCACTCTTCGAGTTGTTGGCGCCGCATATAGAACGAGCTCCCCTGAAACCGCTGACTGAACCACTGCCAAAGCGGTTCAACCACAGAATCGGTAGAATCATGTTCTTGAACAGCACGCCATTCCGCTTCTGTGAGATGCTGTAGCATAACGGGGAACTGTTCTGGCGAGAATTCTTCGATCAGGCGCGCGGCAAATCCGCTCGCCTTTCCCTGCCGGTCGTAACACGCCTTGTATGCAAGGTGATCTGATAGCAGGTCAGGCGTAACCCGAACGCCAGCACCGGTAACAAGCAACAGCCCTGCATCATTGAGCGCGTCCAACACCTTGGAAACACGGTCTCCAGTCCACGGCGACCCGAGAAGACGCGCTACGCGTTCTTTGAAATCGGCTGTCGGTTGAACTGGCGCGAGAAGGGCCAACATCTGGAGAATGTCATCAACTGCGGTCTTTCCGAAGGCATCTTCAACGGGTTGCGCTTCGCGCAAAAGGCCATCGAAGACACGCGTCTGGAAGTCTTGTGTGTTTGCCAATTCGGCAGGGGATATGTTGCCTCGCTGCAGTAACTCACCCCCGAGGATGGCAATCAAAGGGCATTCCTTCGACACCTGAGCGAGGAACGTAGCGTAGCGATCAGCCAGAGCAGGCCCCAACGCAGCTTGGGCAAGTTCCATCGCTTGTTCTGGCGTGAGTGGGCCCAGTTCTTTCGCTTCGGTGATGTCTGTCGTGTCAAAGCCCGCGTCGAGTAGCTCTTGGTACACGCTGCGAAGTGCTCCCGGACGGAGAGAAACGACGAGCTTCAGCTTTCGTCGATTAGGAAATTCCGGGAACAAGGCTCGCCGGATTTCAGGCAAGCGATGAGCGTCGTCAAATACTATCACGGCGTTACCTCCCAAAGCGTCGAGGACGGAACCGAACTCACCTGGTCGATCGGATAAGAATCGCAATACGACATCCTGATGCCGTTGTGTGAATCCTTCGCTCCATCTTGCTAACAGTCGGCTCTTGCCGAGACCTCCTCGCCCGGTGAGTAATAACACCTGCGCACGGCTGCTACCAAAGGAATCAAGATCGCTTAACCATTTCTCTCGCCCAATCAGCGCGAGGCGATGGTGAAAATAACGCCCCTCTCGTCGAAGCGGTTCAAACTTGGCGTCGGGGGTGAGAAGGGGGCCGTCACCCCGAAGGCCAAGCAGCTTCGTATCCCAACCTTGGCCAAAGTGTAGGTAAAGAATCCTGGCAGCCTTTTCCCTGTCGCAGCGCTGCAAGAACTCCCGCGAGATGGCTCGTGAATCCCACAATGTCCACCCGGGATTCCTTTCGACTTCTCGGTAGCATTCCTCCGCAACCTCACGAGTCACAAGGAGGAACTTGCGATCGGCGACGTACGCGCACTTCGCGATGGCTTCTGCTGTGTCCGACCGCCCCCATTCCTTGTAGTGCTTGCATTGAAAGGCCCAAACCTTTCCGTCTTCCATGTCAGCCTTGATGTCAATACCGTGTTGGCTGTCACCTCGGCGACCGTACGGGCGGGCGTTGATTACTTGCCGCTCGGCCCTTTGGCCGTTTTCTTCGGTGACTAGTTTTGGACCACTTGCCAAGAAGTCGCAGAAGAAGCTTTCGAAGGTATCCCAGGAAAACGCAGGGTCGTAAAATGGAAGCGAACCCTCTTGCGGCGATGCCGGTGGTCTTGACTCTGCCATCTTTATAACAATAACAATTTCTAGAGTGTTCGGCGAGAGGGTTTCGCCGCGTCCTTCCGGCATCTGCATTTAGAGCTCGTGGATTCGTCTGCAGCAGGCGGCGGGCGGATCGACAGAGATTTGCCGTCACACGACTGACGGCCCGCAGCGGTTTCGACAGGCTCAAGATGACAACCGGCGGGAAGAGAACCGGGAACTGCGGAAGCAAGGCTGGGTAGTGATTCGTCTGTGGGAACACGAACTGGCGAAATCACCCGCCCCTGCCGTTGCACGCATCCGCAACGCTCTGATACCCTCCAGAGGAGGGTATCGTCCCTAACACGCCCGCTGGTTGGCACGGATCGGGGTCTGAATCGGGATCGACTCTTCAGTCGTCAGTTTATCCGCGACATTGGCAGCACTGGAGAGGTGATGTTCATGACACCCGCCGCTCTCGCACGACATGCCCGAAGCGGTGACGCAGTTGGGGGCGGCACTGAAGTTCTACGTCTTGCCGGCCAATCAGTTGTCGGATCAACTGCGGCGACATCACAACCAAAACGAGCGCCACCGCGACTGTGGGACGTTTTTGTTTCCCACCGCTGACAACTTTGGACATTTCGGCGCAGACACTCGTGATTTCGGCCTGTTTTAGCGCTGGCAAGCAGGCTGCTCAAAACAAGAATGCGTCGGACTGTTGGTGGTTGTCCGGTGACCAAAGTGGGCAAGTCACTTGAGTTGATTGGCCCCATGCGCGCCGACAGCGGAGGAAAATGTGCCGAAGCGACCCGCAACGTTTTGGCGCATGCAGAACCTCCAAAGGGGAAACCGGAAAAACGGGCATGAAAGGGGAAAGATGATGAAAACTCTAATGGTCAGGGAGATGATTCGCCAAGGCATCTCATCACACAGACTTCGTGGACTATTGGGCAGCGTCTTGGTGGTGTTGGTGGGAACACCGTTAGCCGGGACGGCGGGCGGGCAGTTGTTTGTGGCCAATTGGAGTAGTGGCACCATCGGCGAATACACGACCTCGGGGGCGACGGTGAATGCCGCGCTCGTTTCGGGGTTGAGTAAGCCTTATGGCCTCGCGTTGGATGGGAACGGACATCTGTTTGTGTCGAGTGCCTTGAGTGGCACGATCGCGGAATACACGACCTCGGGAACGATGGTGAATGCCGCGCTGGTTTCAGGGTTGAATACCCCGTTGGGGCTTGCGTTGGATCGGAGCGGCTATCTGTTTGTGGCGAATAACGCGAGTGGCACGATCGGGAAATACACGACCTCGGGGGCCACGGTGAATGCTTCGCTCATATCGGGGTTGAATTACCCGTTGTCGCTCGCGTTGGATGGGAACGGACATTTGTTTGTGGTGAATGCTGGGAACGGCACGATCGGGGAATACACGACTTCGGGAGCGACAGTGAATGCCTCGCTCATTTCGGGGTTGAGTGGCTTGTGGGGCATAGCCGTGGATGGGGACGGACATCTGTTTGTGTCGAGTGTTGTGAATGACACCATCGGGGAATACACGACCTCGGGAGCGACGGTGAATGCCGCGCTCGTTTCGGGGTTGAGTAAGCCTTATGGCCTCGCGTTGGATGGGAACGGACATCTGTTTGTGGCGAGTGCCTTGAGTGGCACGATCGCGGAATACACGACCTCGGGAGCGATAGTGGATACCTCGCTCATTTCGGGGTTGAATGGGGGACCTACTTTCATGGCGATCGAGGCGCCGGAGCCATCGTCGGCGGTTTTGTCGGTGCTTGGGTTGGCCGTATTGACGTTCCGGCACATGAAGCGCCGGGCGCGGGTCTGAGTCCGGCGCAAGAAAAGAAGCGTTTGGAAGAGGGAGACAGTCCTGACGTTTTGCAGCGGCGTGAAGCGCAGTTGGTCGGCTTGGGTGGAATGCGCGTGGTAAAGGCGTCGGAGCGTAAGGGGAAAGCGGAATCGCAGCACGTGGAGACCAAGACGATCCATCTGCGTAACCGCCGCTCGGGTGTGTTTGTGGATCAGTGGCGATTCGCCCCGTTGCAGGCTGCCGATGACCTCGCGCAGCGGCCAGACCGATTTGCGCAGCATGATCATCTCGCGTTTCAGGCGGTGGATGGCGGTCATCGTCTCCTGCCGGGGATTGGCCAGCATCTTTTCTTCGAGGTCGGCGATTGTCTCCCCGAAGTTTTCCAGCACGACAAAATACTGGCCCACGATGGCGTCGATCAGCGCGTAGGCGAGATAGTCCGCGCCCATCTTGCGGATGCGGCCCTTGCTGTTGCGGAGGCGGTCGCGGACGGGATCAAACACGTCGCCGATGTTTTCCTGAAAAGAGAGGACGAAATTCTTGCCGAGGGGACGAGGCTGACCTGTTTGATGTCGATGTCGCCCCGCTGTTCGTTGTGGGAAATCATTTTCAGGACGATGTAGAGGTGGCTGCCGTAATCGTCGAGCTTGGGCCGTTGACGGACGCTGACGACGTCTTCGAGCAACAACGGGTGCAACCCGTAGTGCTGGCCGATTCTCTCGATCAGGTCCACCTGATGCAGGCCGTCGATGTTGATCCAGACGTTGGTCGGCCGGTCTTGGAACGGGAACGTCTCCTCGGCGGTGTGGACTTCGGTTTCGGTACAGCGGTCGGCATCGTAATCGAAGACGGTGAGGCGGACCTTCTCGGTCTTTTTCTCGCCGGTGTGGACGAGCGTGCCGGGAGGCAGACCCACGCGCTTGGTTTTATGTTGCCCCGCTCACGCCATGATCGACTTCTACCACAGCCGCCGAGAGACGTCGAACCTTTTGACGGGGACGAGCATCCTGAAAGGCAGGCGCGGCCAGGAGAACCCGGAACGTTGAACGGTGAACGCGAGGTAGGGGCTGGGCACCAATCGGAGAGGTGTTGACACCAAGAATGATAGTCCACGGATTCCACTGATTACACGGATTGCTGGAGCCAGAGCAAACACCTAAACTCTCAACATTCAACGTCCAACGGTCAACGGTCAACGGTCAAAGGTTCAGAGGTTCAACGGCCAACGGTGAACTCGGAACCCTGAACCCTCAACGGTGAACCTTAAACCATGAATCCTGAACGATGTTGATGGCGAGGCGCGGCGGCGGGCACAAAAAAAGATTGAAACGCGGGACGCGTTGTTTACACTGCCGCTCCCGTTAGTTTGATTGGGAGGAGGACGAATCTTTTCACATGACGAGATACGGAAGAATTTTTGTTTTGTGCGCGGGTGTCGCGTTTCTCGGTTGTGCTTCCCGTCTGGCCGCGGCGGACGAGAAGCAGGGGCCGATCTTTGCCGTGACGGAGGAGAACGATGTGTTCTCCAACCCGCTCACGCCGGATCATCAGGACCGGCATTACACGC
>Ga0187886_1004085_pt1 | contig 10629 bp, 7 predicted proteins | sample June2016WEW_20_1_FD_133001 | JGI IMG/M metagenome (GOLD analysis project Ga0187886, IMG submission 133001) | Peatland microbial communities from SPRUCE experiment site at the Marcell Experimental Forest, Minnesota, USA - June2016WEW_20_150 | ecosystem: Environmental > Terrestrial > Soil >...
CCCTCTCCCTTTCCAAGGGAGAGGGCCTGCCCGCCGAAGCCTCGGCGCAGGCGGGTCAGGGTGAGGGTTCGAGCTGTGACAGACTGTCGAGCTTTCAAGCGCATCGTGAATAATCCGGGCTAGCGCCACTCGTGCTTCGGATATTTGCGCTGGAGTTCCTGTTTGATCTTTGGGTAGGTTTCGCGCCAGAAAACTGAAAGATTCTCGGTGATCTGCACCGGGCTGTTGTTTGGCGCGAGCACTTGGATGCGGACGGCAACACGGCCGTTGGCAATCCACAGCGCTTCCTTGACGCCGTACAAATCTTGGATACGGGCCGCAATCGTCGGCGGCAGGTCGACAGAGTAGATGACCTTCACCTTGCGTGGTGGCGTAGGCGTCCCTGTCCCGCCTTGTCGGGATCGTTGCGGTAACTCGATCCGCTCCGGTGCGTACGCTTCTATCCACGCCTGCTGTTGCTGAGACAGCCATGACTTGACTACAGGCCAGACGGGTTTGTCTTTGATTTCCTTGTAGCTGACCGCGCCGTGGCAAATCTGCTGGAGCAGGGCGCGTCGGTCATCCTCCCCAATGGCAGGCAACGCCAACTCAGGCATCCATTCGCGCAACCGATTTACGCGAATGATCCATTGTTCAACCGATTCGTCCCAGTTCTTCAGCACGAGATTGCCCTTGAGAACCTCGTCGGCAAGTAGCATTGCGGCGCGCGCCCGCAGGTCAAGCATCTTGCTTGACTGCCCCTGATCCTTGGACAAGCTGGAAGCCCGCCCTACAACTTCCGAGCGCTCGGCCTCCAGCACCAGATCGCGAAAAACCGTTCGGCGCTCGGCGAACACGCGTCGCAAACTTGCGTCGTACACGACTTCTTGTGCTTGATGAAAATCTTGGGGAAACAATTCACGCAGCCATTCTTCCTTGATCGCCGTGGCCAAGCTGAGCACCACATTCAACTCTCTGTGCTTGGCGCTTCTGCTTTCCACCTCGCGCACCTCGGCTGCGACGAACAGCGGGGCTTTCTGCACGACGCTCTCACGAGCCAAAACGCCGCGTCGACCATGGACCAGTTCGCAGCGCAGCGTGCCGATGTCGAGACGTTTGGCGAGATGGTCGGAGAACCCAACCAGCACGCACTTCTGGACGGCTTCGTTGAGCGTTGAGCGTTGAGCGTTGAGCGTTGCACGTTGAGATATTTCATTCACGTCGAGACCTTCGCGCTTGGCAATGTCGAGGAACTGCTCGAACAACGGCCCGACCTGCCGCGCGGCTTGAGCGTGGATGCCGAGTCGGCGGCAGCGCTCGAGGTTGAACCCGCTGCGCTCTGCGTAGCGCCAAGCGCGAATCAGCACGAAGAAATCCGACTCCGTCTCGCCACCGAACAGATCGTCGCGCGCGTCCTCGACTTGTTTGCCTTGGCGACGCACGAGCAAATCTCGCCCTTGCGTCAACGCGGCGATCAACGCGACGGGCCGCGCGCGGCCGTAGTCTTGGGCCGCCAGCAACATCCGCGCGTAACGCGGATGAATAGGAAATGCGAGCATGCGCCGTCCGAGTGCCGTAACCCTCGTAGCGCAAGCCTCTGGCTTGCGGTCGTTGACGGCCGCAACCGGGACGGTTGCGCCACAATGAGTTTCGAGCGCGCCCAAATCCAGCAACAGTGCCTCCGCGCGCTCCAGCGCGCGAGGGTCGGGCGCTTCCAGCCAGCGGAATTTCTTCACGTCGTCCACGCCGCTCGCTTTGAGCGTCAGGACCACTTCCGAAAGATCCAGACGCTTTACCTCGGGAAATTCCTGGGCGGGGCGCGCTTCGTGTTCACGCTCTGTCCACAGACGCAAACAATGTCCTGGCGCGGTGCGTCCCGCGCGCCCAGACCGCTGGTCGGCTGAGGCGCGGCTGATTTTCTCGATGAGCAACGTGTTGATGCCGCGATACGGGTCATAGCGCGGGATGCGTGCCAACCCGCTGTCGATCACCAGGCGAACGCCATCGATCGTGAGCGAGGTTTCCGCGACATTGGTGGAGACCACAACTTTGCGCCGGTCGTATCGGGCCACAGCAGCATCCTGATCGTTCGGGGGCAATTCGCCGTGCAAGGGAAACACGACGAACTGTTGGCCGAGCCTGTCGCGCACCGTCTGCACCGTGCGACTGATCTCATACGCGCCCGGCATGAAAATGAGAGCATCACCTTCGGGATGCTGGCGTACCAAGCGTTCGAGTTCTACAGGGGCGAGTTCCCAGATGGGCATATCACCGGCAGGTTTAGACAGATACTCGATGGCAACGGGATAGGTGCGGCCTTGCGACGATAACACGGCACAAGGCTGGAGATATTTTTGAACCGCCGCGACATCCAACGTGGCCGACATGACGACGATGATGAGATCGGGCCGCATTGATTCCTGGACTTGCAGTGCGCGGGCCAGCGTGATGTCGCCGTAGAGATGCCGTTCGTGAAATTCGTCGAACAGGATCGCGCTGACTCCCTTTAACTCGGGATCGGTCAGCATCTGGCGAACCAGCACGCCTTCGGTCACGTAGCGGATGCGCGTCGCGGCGGAGGTGACGTTGTCCAGCCGCATCTGGTATCCGACCTCGGCACCGAGTTTTACGTCGCGTTGGTTCGCGACCCACGCCGCGAGCATTCGCGTTGGCAACCGGCGGGGCTGGAGGATAACGACCTGCCCCTCACCCGAACCCTCTCCCCGCAACCGGGGAGAAGGGCTGGGTGAGGAGAGATCGAGCAGGCCTCCGTCGAGCAGCATCTGAGGCACTTGGGTTGATTTGCCCGAGCCTGTCGGCGCAGTCAGAATCAGCCGCCGCTCCTTGCGGAGCGTAGCCAGCAACTGGTCCTGAATTTCGAAAATGGGTAGGTCAAACGTTTTCATCCATGGACGTTAGCTTATCATGCGCGTAGCGGTGTGGGATAATCTTTCACGCGAGCGATGGCCAGACCATCGAGCTTGTGGTCAGTTTCATTTTCCCACAGGCCAGATGGATGTCGGGATGGTGCTTCTGTCGCTCCGGGAGGTCGCCAACGCGGTTGGTGAAGTCGAATGCCTCGCGGAAGTTCTTAAAGCTATATTCCTTTTCGAGATGATGTTCGTTGACAACCTGCAACCGTTGTCGAGTCGCGCGAGCAGTGTCTGCAATTCCTGTCCCTTCAAGGGCGGCACGCCGCCTTTGCAGGGGATACAGTCTTTCGCCGGCTGGGTCAGAGGCGTCGATGCCTAAATCTTGCGCTAGGAATGCCCGTAGGGCAAGTGACCCGCTTGCTGAGCGCCGCCTGTTCATTTGCTATACTTCCTGCCATGCGGAAACTGACCAGAGAATTCTATAATCGGAACACGGTCACCGTTGCCAAAGGGCTCTTGGGAAAATACCTGGTGCATGTGATCGACGGTGTGCCGCGCATCGGCAAGATCGTGGAGGTGGAAGCGTATCTCGGCGCGCACGATCTGGCGGCGCACTCGGCACGTGGGCTTACGGAGCGAACCAAGATCATGTTTGGCCCGCCGGGCCACGCTTACGTGTATATGATCTACGGAATGTATTTCTGCATGAATGTTGTGACCGAACGCGAGGGTCACGCGTCAGCCGTGTTGCTGCGGGCGCTCGAGCCGATCGAAAACGTCGCAGACAAGACCAGAGGCCCGGGTCTCCTGTGCAAGGCGATGCAGATCGACAAGCGCCTGAATGGTCACGATCTGCTCAGCGACGATTTTCATGTCGCCGACCCGGAGTCGAACGAGAGGTTTTCAATTGCGAGGCGCCCGCGCATCGGTGTGGATTACGCGGGCGAGTGGGCGAAGAAACATCTGCGTTATTACATCAAAGGCAATCCGTTTGTGTCGCGGCAGTAGGGCTGCGTCACAGTTGAATGGTAGGGCGCGACCGCCGGGCGCGTCGTTCGTTCAACCATTGGAAGTTCGGCGCGCCCGGCGGTCGCGCCCTACCTTGACGTGTGAAACCCACCATCAGTCGGTGCGCGATTCTTGGATCACGGCCAGCGTCTCCCTGCCAAACTGCCGCGCTTTCGCGGGGCCGATGCCGCGCACTTCGAGCAACTCGGCTTCCGTCTGCGGCGCGAGGCGTGCCAACTCCTTCAGTGTCCTGTCGGGATAAACGATGTAGGCAGGAACGTTGCCCAAGGAGATCGCTTTCTCGCGTCGCCATTGGCGGAGTGCGTCGAAGATCTTCGCGTCGAATGCCGTTTCGTCCGGTTCAGCCGCGCTACGTTTCGGTTCGGATTTGGCGGGGCGTGAAGGCGCTCGTTTTGTAGGAAGATCGGGCAGCGGCAGCGTGATGTTTTTCTTCCGCCGCATCACGTCGCCGCCAAGTTCAGTCAGCGATAAGGTTGGATATTTGCCGCTGCTCAGCGCGACGCAGCCGGCGCGGATCAGCGTGTCGAGCAGACTCCAGACGTAATCCGCACCCACGTCGAGCAACAGGCCGTACGTCGAGAGCCGGTCCAGGCGCGCGTCCACCACGTCTTTTGACCGCGAGCCAACGAGCGTTTGTGCGACGCGGGCGCGCCCGAACCGGCCATTGACGCGCGCGACACAACTGAGCGCTTTCTGAATGATGACGATTTCCTCTTCGGTGGGCAACCGCGCGGCGGCGGTGACATGCGCCAGGCAGTTGTCACAAACGCTGCAATGTTCGGCAGCCTCCATGTCTCCGAAATAATTCAGAATGAAATGATGGCGGCAACCCCGATGGTCGGCGTATTCGATGATGCGATGCAGCTTTTTGAAATCGCGTTCACGCTTCGAGTCCAGCCGCTCAAAATCAATCGGCAACTCGTTCAGCGGTTTGACAGGCTCGATCAGCCGGGTGGTATAGGTGCGGCTGCCTTGGCGATAATCCCGCTGGATGAAGCCTGCGCGCTCCAGCAGATACAACGCCGTGCCCACGGCCATTCCGTTCTTGGCGGTCGGAACCTGCTCGGCGATCTTGTCGATGGACATCTCGACCGCCCCGCTTCCGCACAGTCTGTGCAAGGTGTGGTAGAGGTTGGCGATAATCTCCCGCGTCGGGTTGGCGCCTTCGATGAAAAACTCCTGCGTCCGCACGTCGGCATAGTTGAACAACATCTCACACCGCGCTGGTTCACTGTCGCGTCCTGCGCGCCCTGCTTCTTGGTAATACGCCTCGACGCTTCCAGGAATGTCGTAGTGAACCACAAACCGCAAATCGGGGCGGTCGATGCCCATCCCAAACGCGTTGGTGGCCACAGCGACCCCGACACCGGTGTCGGGGCTCATGAATTTGTCCTGCGCCTTCTTGCGTTGTTCATCGGTCATCCCCGCGTGATAAGCGATGCAGGCGATGCGTTGCTCGGCGAGATGCGCCGCGATTTTCTCGACGTTCTTCCGCGTCGCGCAGTAGATGATGCCGGTCTGGAGTTGCCGAATGAACTCTGTGATGCGCTCCAGCTTGGCGGCCTTGCCCTTTGCCGCCATGACGCCGAGCGTGAGATTGTGACGCGCGAAGCCGGAGACAAACACGCGGGGCTGTTCGCGGCCGAATTTGCCGAGGCCGAGTTGTTCCACGATGTCCTCGCGCACTTCGGGCGTGGCCGTGGCGGTCAAGGCGATGACCTGCGGTTGGCCGAGGTCCTTGAGCGCCCATTTCAACCGGAGGTAATCGGGGCGGAAGTCGTGTCCCCATTGCGAGATGCAATGCGCCTCGTCCACCGCAAACAACGCGATGGACAACGGCGACAGAGCTTGGACAAACCGCTCGCTCTTAAACCGTTCAGGCGCGATATAGAGGAGCCGAAACCTGCCTTGTGTCATTGCGCCGATGCGTTCGTCCACTTCCGCCTGGCTGAGCGAGGAATTGATGAACGTGGCGGGGATGCCCTTTTCGACGAGCCCATCGACCTGATCTTTCATCAGCGCGATCAACGGCGAAACGACGACGGTGATGCCGTCGAGGATCAGCGCGGGAAGCTGGTAGCAAAGCGATTTGCCGCCGCCGGTCGGCATGATGACCAGCGCGTCGTGCCCGTCGAGAATCGTTTCGATGACGCTTTGCTGGCCTTCCAGGAATTCGCGAAAGCTGAAATGTTTCTCCAGCAGCGCGTGCAGAGCGTTCGAATCGGGCATGAGCCGATACTAGAAACGGAGCGGCCTGATGGCAAGTCGGGACCAAACGCAGGTTGGGGTGGCTAGTGGCAACCCCTTTGAACTGAAACTATACGGTTGAGGATGACGACGGCGCGCCTGCTTGAGCCGACAGATGGTGTCCGCCGCGCGACGACCATGTACGCGCAAATCCTCACCGAGGTGAAGCGACGCCAGAGACGCGGCGAGCAGCAACGGTTCATGATCTTGGGCAAAGGCATGATTTCGTTGGCGAAGTGGCAGGCGAATGGACTGGTTTTTCAGGTTGAGGAGGCCAACCGCAAGGCTCGAAAGGAACTCCTGAAGACGGTCAAAGAGATGCCGCCCGGCGACTGCTGGCGGTTCTAAGTCCGGGCGGTTTCACGCTCGACGAAAAAGAGGGTTTTAGAACCGTCACAACCGATTGTGTTTTCAACGGCTTGTATGAGGCAGCAGCAGTGCTAGTGAAGGATGGGGTGACCGACGGGATTTGAACCCGCGACAGCCAGATCCACAATCTGGAGCTCTACCAGGCTGAGCTACGGCCACCATCCTAACTTGTTACCCGAAGCGGGGTGAATTTAGCATTGCGGCACGCAAGGGGTCAAGTTATCGTGCGAGTGCTTCGCGGGGGAATCAGTGCCGATTCAGGCTAATACGCAAGTGCCGATGGTTTTGGGAGATGGCCGCGAATGCGATTCGCGGCTACAATGGAAATCGAGTTTCCACAGCAAGAACCTTGTAGCCGCGAAACTTTTTCGCGGCGGGCTTGAATCAGTTGTGACGAGGGAGTTCCACCAGGCAATCATGAAGAAGATCGCGTTTGCCATTTTGGTTTTGTCGCTGGCGCATGCTGCGTGGGCGCAGGTGGATATTGAACATCGCCGCACGCTGACGGTGCAGACCGGTTTCCCGCTCAAAGGGGAACAACAACCGAGCGCATTCGGCTACTTCTGGTTCAACGAAAACAATTGTCCGTGGACGAACACCGCGCTGCGCGTGATCTTCGCGGGCGTGTTCGCCGACACGGAACTGAGCTGGTTTCTTCCCGCCAACACGAACGTCGCGGTCGGCGCCGGCGCGGGCGCGGGCGCGTACATCGACAGCGTCATGCCGTATCGGCAGGGAGAACTGCAGACGCACGAGCAGTTCTATGGCGACGTGGCGACGGGACGCGTCTTCGTCAATGAGACGATCCCGAATCCGACGCCGTTGCCGCTCAACGTGCGCGTCACCTACAGCGTGACCGGGTCGTTCTACCGAAAAACGGGCACTACGAGCGGGTTCACATTGCCCGACGATTTCCTCACGCAATCGCTGACCGCCGAGTTGCGCTTCGGCGGGATCGAGCCGGGGTTGACGGCCCGGCGCGGCGCGGAACTCTACGTCGCGGCGGATGCGAACCACCGCAGCGGATTTGAAGCGTTTGGACCGGACGGCAACCTGTTACCCGGGCACAGCACGTACCAGCGGGTGTACGGTTCTCTGGCCGGAAAAATCCCCGTCGAGCGCACGACGTTTTACGCGCGGGTCGGCGGCGGCTGGGGCGCGAACCTCGACGAGTTGAGCGCGTACAAGATCGGCGGCAACCTCATCAACGTCGAGCCGTTCACGACCACGTTGCACGGTTATTACGCGCGCGAGTTTTTTGTCGACGACTTTGGCATGGCCAATCTCGCCGTCAGCCAGCAACTCACCGACGCGCACAAGGTGTCGGCCCATCTTTACGGCGACTGGGCCGTGCTGAAACAGGTGCCGCCAAGCTCCGACGAGTGGCACAACTACTTTGGCGTGGGCATCGGGCTGAGTTTCCGCGCGTTTTGGGAAACGAACTGGCTGTTGACCTACGGCTACGGCATCAACGCTGTCCGCAACGGCGACAACGGCGGCCACGAAGTCGGCGTGGCGATGGAAAAACAATTCTGATGGCGCGGATCTGGCCACCCCCCACCGAGATCGTCCAGAGCCGAGAGAGTGGTTGTAGCCGCGAGCCTGCTCGCGGCCTTGGCGATGGCCGATGAGGTGCGACTTGCCCCGAAGGCTTTCGGGGCTACAATCCGGTGGGAGTCATAGAATGCAGTCTGTGGGAACGGATTGCATCCGCGACCCGGTCGCGAACACGCGGCCAGTCAGATTGCGGCGAGCGGGGTCGTCGAGCGGCCCGCGTCGGCGGTCAAAGTCGCTTCTGCGAAACGCCGAGCCGTTAGTCAAAGGGCTTCGGCGGCTCACAGAGCCGCCGCTATACCGGACTCTCAACATGGTGGCAGTCTCAAGATTCGCTCTCTTGACGGTTTTAACCCTTTTAACGGTTTTAACGTCCGTTATAATCAGTCCCGTGAACCGCATCCGTCTCCTTCCTGAACACGTCGCCAACCAGATTGCGGCGGGCGAAGTCGTCGAGCGGCCGGCGTCGGTGGTCAAGGAGTTGGTGGAGAATTCCCTCGATGCGGAAGCGCGGCGCGTCACCGTTACCATCAAGAACGGCGGCAAATCGCTTATTTCCATCGCTGATGATGGCTTCGGCATGAGCCGCGACGACGCGTTGCTGGGATTGGAGCGACACGCGACGAGCAAGATTTCTAAAGCCGAAGATTTGTACAGCATCCGGTCACTCGGTTTTCGGGGCGAGGCGATTCCCAGCATCGCGGCGGTCTCGCGGTTCACGTTGACGACGCGCGAGCGCAGCACGCTCGGCGGTACGCAAATCGAAATGGCGGGTGGCAACATTCTGTCCGTAAAAGACATCGGGGCGGCCGAAGGAACGGTGGTGGAGGTGCGCAATCTATTTTTTAATTTGCCCGCACGCCGGAAATTCCTGCGGTCGGAGCAAACGGAGACAGCGCACATCGAACATATCGTCACGCTCTGCGCGCTGGCGCATCCGCAGGTCGCGTTTCGATTGGTGGTTGATGAGCGAGAGGTGTTCAATCTCGCCCCGAGCGCCGAACTGCAAACGCGATTGCACGAGTTGTACGGCGGCCAACTGGTCGAGCAGTTGGTGCCGGTAGGAATCAACCGTGGGAGCGGCGTCCTCGCCGCGATCCCGCCGAGGCGGGACCGGGAGGCCGTTCCCAAAACGTCCGAAGACATCCGCGTCCACGGGTTCATCGGCAAGCCCGGAGTGAGCCGCGGTGATCGTCGACAGCAGCATCTCTTCGTCAATGGGCGTCCCGTGGAGAGCAAGGGGATCAACTTCGCGCTGCTGGAAGGCTATCATACGGCGCTCATGAAAGGGCAGTATCCGGTCACGTTCCTCTTCATCGACATCGATCCCAACCTCGTGGATGTGAACATTCACCCCGCCAAGCGTGAGGTTCGTTTCCGTGACGAATTCGCCGTGCGGCAGTGCGTGATCGACGCGGTGCGGCACGCGATTGAACTGAAGGATACTGTGAGGCCGCTCGAAGTATCTGCCGTCGGTATGGGCGGGCCGCTGGCTCGCCCGCCACTGGTGTTGCGGGGAACGGGCGACTCGGCGAGTCGCCCCTACCAACAACCCACCATGACAATGCCGTTGCAGGGTGAAGCCGCTGTCGCGCCGCGGCAGGAGGTCCACACTGACGAGGGTGCGTGGCGCATTCTCGGCGTGATCGGCCAGCTTTACGTACTGGCGGAAACGCCCGAAGGGCTTGTGCTGATGGACCAGCACGCCGCGCACGAACGCGTCTTGTTTGAGAAAATGCTCAAAGAGTTGGCAAGCGATTCAGCGCCTTCGCAAAAGTTGCTGCTGCCCTTGACGCTCGAACTGGATGCGCGCGACGCAGTGTTCCTGCAAAGCAATTTGAAGACGCTGCACAAACTCGGCATCGGGATCAGTGAGTTCGGCGACAAAACGTTTTTGATCGATGCGCTGCCACCCTATTTTCAATTGGAGAACCTGTCCCAGACGTTTCGCAACATCGTGGACGAACTGCGACAGACGGGCGAAGAAGTGCACGCGCGTCGGCTGGGCGAGGACAAGATCGCCACGACCGTCTGCCGTCATGCGGTCAAGGCGCGCGACCCGCTCAAAGGGGAGGAACTCCGCGCCCTGCTGGAACGACTTCATAAGTGCGAGTTGCCATACACCTGTCCGCACGGTCGCCCGACGATGATTCAGATCTCGTACGCGGAACTGGAGAAGAAGTTCGGCAGGAAGGTCTGAGCGCGAGAGCAGTCGGCATGGTGGCCGAGGAATCGAGACAGCAATTGTTTTAGGGGTTTATCCCCTTGGCATACGTAAGTTTCTTCTTTACCTAATCGGGGGGGTGGAGCACGATGTAAGCACATGCCAGAAGAACTTCAAGAGCAAGAAGAATCGACGCGGAAAAATTCCTTTCACACACTTCTTGTCGCCTCATTTCATGCGGCATTGGAACAATGGCCAGTTCTCAAGCCTATTTGGGATTGGATCAAGCAGGAGGGTAGTGGCTTGAAAAGGGGCTGGGTTTTGTTTGCTGTTCTTACGTTATTCGTTTCTTCGATTGTGGGATTGTTGGTGCATCGCTTTGATGTATTGCTGATTTCCAAAGGGGGAAACTCA